>Ga0364858_10098_pt1 | contig 25394 bp, 20 predicted proteins | sample SorcelAu500001C7_2_FD_206914 | JGI IMG/M metagenome (GOLD analysis project Ga0364858, IMG submission 206914) | Enriched cells from Trout Bog Lake Hypolimnion, Wisconsin, USA - BchlTB.Aug20.5000.01 .C7 | ecosystem: Environmental > Aquatic > Freshwater > Lake > Hypolimnion/Profundal zone | place... | reverse complement strand
ACTGTTGTCCTGATTTATCAGGATGACAGTCGGGGGATAGGGGCACCGTTTAGTACAAATACTACTTTGCCCATTAGCGCTAAAGACATTCTAAAAGTTATTGAATCTATTTACTTGCTAACTGCCATTATACATTTCATAAATCTTCACCGTTTCCACAGCTTCTTTTACATCATGCACACGCAATATATTGGCGCCGTTTAATAAAGCCAGCATATTAGCTGCCGTAGTGCCATTTAAAGCATGTTCGGGACTAACTTTTAGGGGCTTGCACACCATTGATTTTCGAGAGAGGCCGGCCAGCACCGGTAGGTTTAAATTGCCGAAATATTTAAGCTGTCGCAATAAAGTGTAATTGTGTTCAAGGCTTTTACCAAAACCGAAACCGGTATCAATTATAACATCGGTAATGCCTGCCTCTTTGCATAGGATTACTCGTTCGCTCAAAAAGTCAAATACTTCGGTTACTACATCTTCATAAACGGGGTTTAATTGCATATCCGAAGGGGTTCCCTTCATATGCATAATAATGTAGGGCGCTTCATATACTGCAATAGTGTCCATCATGTTTTCGTCCATTCGCCCAGACGAAATATCGTTGATGATATGCGCGCCAATTTCTAAAGTTTTAACCGCGGTTTTAGAGTGGATGGTATCTACCGAAATAATAATGCCCGGAAAATGCTCCATAATGGATTCTAAGGGGGCAAGCAGCCTTTGAAACTCATCTTCGGCCGATACCATTTTGGCGCCGGGCCGGGTGCTCATAGAGCCTATATCAATAATATGAGCGCCCTCGTGCAACATTTTTTCAACCTGCTTTAAAATTGCTTTTTCGTCGGTAAACCGGCCTCCGTCAAAGAACGAATCAGGGGTAATATTGAGGATTCCCATTATTTTGGGCGATGAAAGGTCGAGCAGTTTACCCCGGCAATTGATGGTCATTTGCAAATGAATCTTAAATGAATTACCGAAATTACGATTCTTATCTATTTTTGGAGCAACATGGAGCAAAAAACTTCCGGCCAGTTCGACGAGCAGATAAAACACTGCAGAGAGATATTTCAGAAAAAAACGCACGATTACGGCACTTCGTGGAGGGTATTGCGCCTGCCATCGCTTACCGACCAGATTTTTATAAAGGCACAGCGCATTCAAACCCTTGAAGAAAAGCAAACCCAAATGGTTGATGAGGGTAGCGAGGCCGAGTTTGCAGGCATAGTTAATTACGCCATTATTGGTTTAATACAATTAGAGCTTAAGAACGATTCGCGTACCGAAATACCCGAGCCAGAAGCCTTACAACTTTACGATAAAAAAGCGCAGGAAATTAAAAAGCTGATGATGGCTAAAAACCATGATTACGGCGAAGCCTGGCGCGATATGCGGGTAAGTTCTTTTACCGATTTAATTTTAATGAAACTTTTACGCATTAAGCAAATTGAAGATAACAAAGGAAAAACTTTGATTAGCGAAGGCATTGATGCCGGATACCACGATATAGTTAACTACGCCATTTTTGCATTGATTAAACTAAACGAAAATAAAACCTCATGACCGTATATACCATTTTCGGAATTGTTGCAGTAGCAGCTTTTGTTCTTGCTTTAATACGTTTTATTTTTCACAGGCCGCCTAATGTGTTGATTACGTTTGTGCAGGATTTTGTGGGCTCGTTTTTTATTTTCTCGGGCTTCGTTAAAGCTGTTGACCCGCTTGGCACCAGCTATAAAATGCGCGAATATTTTGAAGCTTTCTCGGGCGAGAAGATATATTTCCTTTCAGCTGCGTTAAATGGCAAGTTAACTTCATTGTGGGATTTTTGCGCTAATCTTTCAACACCGGTTGCCATTATAATGATTGCCGCCGAATTATTTTTTGGCTTGATGCTTATTATTGGTTGGAAACCTAAGTTAACCGTTGGTGTTATTTGGTTGCTAACGCTGTTCTTTACGTTCCTTACCGGTTACACTTATCTCTCGGCATATACCATTACGCATAAATTTATTTTTATATCTGCAGTCGTAATGTTTGTTATTGCCTGCGTGCCTTTTGTACCAACGCAAAAGCGCAAAAACAACCTTGTGTTTTTCTCGCTGGGTTTATTGCTGCTTGTTTTTCTAATTGGCAAATTCACAGGTATATTTTTTACGCAACCTTTTAATAACAGCAATTTAAAGGTTACCGATTGCGGCTGCTTTGGCGATTTTATAAAACTGAAACCCTGGGAAACTTTCTATAAAGATTGTGTGCTGGATGTGCTGATATTAATACTGGTAATGAATGCCAAGATTGTGCGCCCGGTATTTAGTAACCTGATTTTAAATGGTTTGGCTGGTGTTTTTGGTGTTGCGTCGGTAATATTCTGCCTTAACGGTGTTTATTTAAATGAACCGATGCTTGATTTTAGGCCTTATGCCATTGGACAGGATATTAACGACAACATGAAAGAGAAAGCACGTCCGGTAATAAAAATGACCTACGTTTATCGAGATAAGAAAACAAAGCTTACTAAAGAGTATCCCTCAACTGCATTATCTGATACTAATGTAATGAAGGAGATATCAAGCATGGAATATGTATCGCGCCGCGATGAAGTATTGGATGAAGGCAAACCGGCAAAAATTTCAAATCTCTTTCTACAGGATGATGGTGGTAATAACCTGAACGATTCTATTTTGCGTTATCCGGGCTATTCGTTGATGGTAATTTCGTACAATCTTTCTAAAGCGCATACCGATGCATTTAAGCAGTTAGATGAATTGGCTGCTGCCTGCGATAAAGCGCACATCAAGTTTTTTGCCATTACGGTTAACGATGGTAAGGTAGATGAGTTCCGCCATAAATACAATGCTGCTTTTCCGTTTTACGATGCCGATGAAACTCCTTTAAAAACTATGATCCGCTCTAACCCCGGTTTAATTTTATTGAAAAACGGAGTGGTAATTAATAAGTGGCATTATAGGCATTTACCTAAGTTTGAGGAGTTGAATAGGGAGTATTTTGGGGGGAAGTAATTATGTGGAAATCCCTATCTTTACCAGTAAATCCTTTACCATGAATTGGAAAGAGCATATACATTCTGACCCTGATATTCTTGTAGGAAAACCGGTAATAAGGGGTACACGTCTCTCGGTCGAATTTTTGCTTGGTTTGTATAAAGCCGGTTGGCCGGAAAAGCAGATACTCGAAAACTATCCTCAGCTTAAAACTGATGATTTACGCGCTGTATTTGAATACCTTCAGGAATGTATTCATGATGAACTTATACTAATAAGGGCATGAAATTCCTTGCTAACGAAAATTTTCCTTCAGCAAGCATTAGGAAATTGCGCGAAGCTGGCTATGAAGTTGAAAGTGTAACAGAAACGATGTTAAGTGCGCCCGATACCAAAGTATTAAAGCACGGAGCAGCGAATAAGCAAATTATACTCACCTTTGATAAAGATTATGGCGAACTTATCTACCACAGGAAAATCGCCGTTCCCAATGGATTGATATATTTAAAGTTCGATTCACTAACACCGGCTGAACCATATGAAATACTGGTAGAACTAGTTTTTAAAACTAACCTTGAAGTTACAGGGTTTTTTATTGTGTTAGAACGCGATACCATACGTAAAAGAAAATTGCCCCTGTTGCCTTAATCTGATTTAGAATTGAGGTTTAATATATGTAAGATTTCAAGAAATGTTTAGATTATTTTCCTTATGGGGTATGGTTCTTTTTCTGAAGAAAGCTTAATAAATTGATTTTGGGCATGTAAGAAATTTGATACTTTGCGTTGCCCACCCCCTTTATCCTCCGCATCTTTGTTGTGTCAAACAAATAATTAAACAGCAAAAACTTGAACTTATGAAAACTAAACTAAAACTTTTAATGGTGGCAACATTGTTGCTTGCTGCGTTTGCAGGGCGAAGTCAATGCAATGCCGCGTTTACCGCAACTGATAACGGGGTAGGCAATATCCAACTTCAGTCAACGGCTTATACAAGTGTAGACTCCGTTAGCGGAATTCAATTTATTTGGGATTTTGGTGATGGCACCTCCGATACTACACTTCTGCCTGGTGTCTCGCATCATTATGCCAATTCCGGCACATATAATATGTGCTTTACTGTTACCGACCCCTCGCATTCATGTAGCGTGCAACAATGCGATACACATTCGGTAAACTTATGCCATTACGCTTCAGGCTTTACCCAACAGCTTATAGGCTTTGGCGATTACTCTTTTCAATCTACAGCAGATATTTCAGGCGGTTCTTATACCGGAACCTGGGATTTTTTCGTAGGTCAGGGCACAGCCACCGGTCTTTCTGCTACGCACCAGTTTACCAGCGATGGACTATATAACGTTTGTTTCAATGTTGCCGGCCCCGGTTGTTTAGATACAACTTGCCAATTGGATACAGTGGTTATGTGTCAGTCTTTCAGCCCAAGCTTCACATATCATGTAGTTTCGGTTAATCCTTATACTGCCGAGTTTGTGGCAACCAATCCTAATCCTGCATACCAATATCAATGGGTGCTAAGCGATGGCTCATATGCAGTAAATGTTGATAGCGCTCAATTCGCAATTAGCAACAATGGGCTCGAAACAATGACCATTTCTGTCTTTTCCAATACCTATGGCTGTGCTGATAGTGTAAAGCAAACCTTTAATGTGGACCGCTGTAATATGAGTCCGCATACGTACGAGAATTCCAATGGCACAGATGCTAATTTTGGTGTATATCTTTCAGATTCCACACTTCCCGGAATAACCAATTTATGGATTTTCCCAGGTGGTACCCCACCAACTTCTACGGATGCTAATGTATCTGTTACCTATGCGTCATTAGGTACCTATACTGCAACTGTTTATGTTACATCTCAATCAGGCTGCACTGATACCATAGTTGATACATTTACTTTAACGCCTGCACCACCACCGGTATATACCATCGAAGGTCAAATTTCTGCAGGGGGTGCAGGTGGCAATGCAACGGTTTACCTGATAGTGCAAGATACTACTGGCCATTTAACCTTGCTCGACTCGGTCGTAATATACATGAATGATACCCTGGGTACCGGAACTTATTATTTTACCAATTTACCGGTAGATACGTATTATATAAAAGCGGCATTAACTTTCGGAAACCCCGATTATGCCAACTATCTTCCTACTTATTATAGCAGCTCGTTAAGCTGGTCAACGGCCACTCCGGTTGATTTAAGCACCGGTGATGCTTATGGGACGGATATAGCATTAATATCGGGTAACAATCCCGGTGGACCAGGCTTTGTGGGCGGCTTTGTAAGCCAGGGAGCAGGAATGGTGTTGAATCAAAATAATAATCTATATCGTAGTGTAGGTGACCCAATAGGTGGGGTTCAAATAAACCTGGTAACCGAGGCTGGCGAAGCGGTAGCATATACTTTTACCGATGCAAATGGTTATTACCATTTCAATAATTTGGCTTACGGCAGCTATAAAATTTATGCCGACCAGTTAAATAAACTACCGGTGCCATTGCCGTTTACACTATCGTCTTCAGATTCTTCAATTGCTGATCTTAACATAAGCATCAATAGCGATAGCGCGGTTGCTACAGGTATTAATGATGTTGCTGAAATAGCTATTCAGGGCGTTTACCCGAACCCGGTTATAAATACCCTGCAAGTTCAATTAACCAGCAAACTGGAAACAAATGCCACATTTAAGCTGGTTGATATAATGGGTAGAACCACAGCAACAAATAATACTAAACTTACTGTTGGAAACAACAAGATGGAAGTGAATATGGAAAATTTTGCTGCGGGAGTTTATCAATTGATTATACAAACAAACAGTCAGCAATTAAGCTATAAGGTGGTTAAAGCTAAATAAGCGCTAATCGTTTCAAATGTTAGAGGCCAATCGGTTTATCCGGTTTGCCTCTTTTTTTTGCCCCACTTCGAAGGGGGACGACCGGCTTTTCCGCAAGGAAAAGATGGTCAGGGGGATGAGGGTGCCTGTAAATAAAACACTAATAGAATATGACAGGGAAACTGTTATTTTTATTCACGGAAAGTATTCAATGGAGCTTATAAAATTTATAACAAAACGATTGCTGAACGGCCTGCTGGTTATGGTAGGCGTAATTGTTTTAATTTTTATTCTGTTCAATATCTTGCCGGTCAACTCAGCGCGAATGACACTGGGGCAAAGGGCCGATACTGCATCGGTAAAGGCTATTGAAAAAGAATTTCGTTTGAATTTGCCCTGGTATGACCGGCTAATACTGTACTTTAATGACCTTTCTCCCATTTCATTAAATGATGTACATAATCCCGAAGCTCCATCTTATCTCAATCCCGATAATGTAAAATTTGCGAAGCTTGTTTCTTTTGGCTCAACTTCTGTGGTAGCTAAAATGCCTTACCTGGGCAAGTCGTTTCAAACACGCAGAAAAGTAAGTGAAGTGTTAGGCGAAAAAATATACCCTACTTTTGTTTTGGCCGTATCAGCCATGATTCTTGCGTCAATAATAGGGATTATACTTGGCGTTTTTGCGGCGATAAGGCAATACAGCTTTTGGGATAATTTTATCCTTATCCTTTCTACATTTGGTATTTCGCAACCCGCTTATTTTTCGGGTACTATCTTAGCAATTGTATTCGGCTATTATTTGGGAAATTGGACCGGGTTAAATGCCAGTGGCCCGCTAATTGATTTAGATTATAACGGCGAGATTACCATTTGGAAAAACCTTTTGTTGCCTATGTTGGCCCTTGGGGTGCGGCCAATAGCCATAATAACCCAGCTGACCCGAAGTTCAATGCTTGATGTGATGAACCAGGATTATATTAGAACCGCTAAAGCCAAAGGGCTGGGTTATTATTCCGTAGTTTTTAAACATGGATTGCGTAATGCGTTAAACCCGGTGGTTACTTCTATTTCAGGCTGGCTTGCAGCTTTGCTTACCGGTGCCTTTTTTATCGAAAAAGTATTCCATTACAATGGCCTTGGCTCATTAACTATCGATTCTCTTCTTTCCTTCGATTTTCCCGTGGTTATGGGCTCGGTATTACTAGTGGCATTTGTATTTGTGATAATGAATATTTTTACCGATATCCTTTATTCCGTTCTCGACCCCCGCGTTACTGTGAAATAGATTTATGCAAACCATTTTCCTTATTGGCTTTATGGGTTCAGGCAAAACAACTTTTGGCCGAAAACTGGCTACCAAGTTGGGTTTTAAATTTATTGATTTGGATGTTGCGGTATGCATCAAATATCAGGTTTCAAGCATTAAAATATTAATTGACGAAAGAGGGATGGATTTTTTCAGAGAAGCGGAAAACGAAACTTTAAAGTTGCTTCCGCTGGATAAGGTAGTAATTTCGACCGGTGGCGGAACACCTTGCTATTTTGATAGCATGGAATGGATGAAAAGGAGAGGAGCAGTAGTTTTTTTGAACTTGGATGAAGCTGCATTATACAGCAGGCTAAAGACCACAGCGCTGCATGAAAGGCCGCTATTAAAAGATTTAGATGATGATGGCCTTCGAAATTTTATTCATGCAAAATTAAAGGAACGGCTGCCATACTACAATCAGGCCCATATTATATTCAATCCCATTAACGAGAAGATAGATTTGCTTTTGGCAAAACTCCAAAACTTGAAACTTGAAACTTGAAACTTTCAAGTCAGGTAAGCCGAACCATTTCCCTTCTTATCAAATTCAACCACTATATGTTCCTTCAGTGTTGTCGAAAGCGATAAGCCAACAAAATCAGGCGAAACAGGAAATAGTTTGTGTTGCCGGTCAACCAATACTACTGCCTGAACTTTTCTGGGGGTAAACTCCATAACGGGTTTTAATGCGTAATAAAGGGTTTTGCCGGTATTAGCCACATCATCAACAATAATTATTGTCTTGTTATCTAATGATTTTACAGCAGGGTTCAATTTTATTTCTTTTTCTAAAGGGTGAGCTTTATCTATTATAAGTTCAATTAAAGTAATCTTAATACTTTTATCAATAAGTTCAACTTCCTTCTTCAGTTGTGTGGCATAAATAAATCCATTCAATTTTACACCAATTATAGTTAACTCGCTTACGTCGGAATTATCTTCAATAATCTGGTAGGCAATACGCCTTGTTTTCTGGCGTATATCCTCGCTATTTAAAATTAAAGATTTCTTCACCACTTTTAAATTATTGATTTATTCAACACAAAGCTTACCTGTTTTTACATTTTTGCCATCTAACTTAAGCACGTAGTAATAAATGCCTTGCTGTAATTTCTGATTACTGTAAGTATAATGGGTTGTACTTTCATTTACCGATAATGCATCAACAACTCTACCCAGCTGGTCAAGAATATCTATTTCGCCTTTTGCGAATGAATACCCGTTATCAATAAAATTGAAAGTGGTTTGATCGCTGAAAGGATTAGGCATTAACTGCAGCGAAATTTCATTACCGGTAATATTCTTAATTGAAGTATAAATGCAATTGCCTGCATTGATGTTTGCAGTTGAATCGTAATTTGATGCAGTAACATCCGTACAGCCATAAACTTTTGCAACGCAGCCACCGGTATCAACATTGGCCAGCGCGTTATAATTAATGCAAGAAGTATCCTGTGCACCGTAGGTAATGCAAGAGGCTTTTGTGAGCGCCTGGAATGCATTTACTTTGCCGTTACCATAAGAATAATTAGGCGTTTGACCGGTAAACGAATCTGAAACTGCAGTGCATATCAGCGCCGTCATAATTTCGTTATAAGTAGCTGTAGGCCGTTTTTGCAAATACAAAGCAGCAATTCCTGCAACAATAGGTGAAGCCATTGATGTTCCTCCATTTCGTTCGTGCTTACCACCCAATGCCACTTTGTAGTGCAGCGATGGATTGGCCAGTTTCAGTGCTAAATCATTGGCATCTCCGGTGCAAAGAATGGTGCTTCCGGTGGCCATTACATCGGGTTTTAAGCGGTTATCGCGTGTAGGGCCCAAGCTGGAAGTGTAAAATATTTTGCCCACCACTTCAGGTACATCGCCATAATTAGGCGGAGAAAGGCTAACATAATTTGAATCGTAATCAAAGTATCCGGCCCGGTTCGAGTAATTGCCAACTGTAATTACCTTACTGCTGCACTGCCATTCCGAAACTATTGTTTTAAGTGAATCTGGATGCCGGTAATTAGCATCGGTTATTATACCCCCGCTACCTGCGATTGAGTCTAACATATCGGAAGAACCTATAAGCGAACTACTCGCCCATAAATCGAAAGTTCCGCTTCCATAAGTTTGCAAGCGCCATAAATACGAAGTAGATGCCGGTGTATTTACCGAAAATTCAACATGGTATCTTTGTCCATCAAGGGTAACCTGAACATCTATAGAGCCTAATAAAGTATTTCCGTAAAACAGAGGTATGTTTAATTGCGAACCAACTCCTTGAGCGAGGTTATTAAAACTTATCGGAACATTTAAATAGCCAGTCCTTCCAAGATCTTCGCCCAATGCGTCGTTACAACCTACAGCAAACCAGGCATTGTTAAACTGTACAGTATCGGCCCACAGATCGAAATATGACCCAGGATTCGGCGATAAATAAGGATTGTAATTAAAAAAAGTATAGGCAGGGTTAGTAGAATCGGATGGGATATCATACGACAAGTGGTAAGGTATCTCGCCTCCATTACCCGCAGCTGCAACCAGTACTCTTCCGTTACGCTGATCTAAAAGATTTTCAATAGTTTGGGTAGTAAGGTCCAAGCCATCATGCGAGCCGTAGTAAGTGCCCACACTGGTATTAATTACACAAGGCATACCCAACGCATCTGCTTTTTTGAAAATATAATCAACCGCATCGGCTACCTGCGGCTCAAAATTATTATAGCAATTTCCAGAGCCAACGTTTACTATTATCAAATTGCTTTCAGGTGCAACACCGGTATAAACACCAGCCAGATGCGGGTTAGCGCTATCTGCCGAACCATTACCCGCAGCAATGCCTGCCACACAGGTACCGTGGCTAAAGTCTTCGCAATTACCCTCATAAGGTTCAACCTCAGTACAATTTCCTGCATCAATATCAAGCCAGTTCCATTCATTACCGTACAGATATGGATGGGGCGCATTCGCTCCGGTTGGCACTGTTTGGTCCCAAATGTACATGATGCGTGTAGTGCCATCATGGTTTTTAAAATCTTTGTGCTGCCAATAGATACCTCCGTCAATAATGCCAACAATAACATTTTTTCCGGTGGTGCTATCAGTTAATGGCGCAAAACCAGCTTGCACACTATCAATGTTATTGCGTATACGGGCGGTATCCATTAAAAAAACTCCTTTTGCTCCGGTATGCTCTATTTTTTCGATAGCGTTATCCAAAGAAAATGCTACCAGGTTTTTTTCGGGGATTTCAATAGAGGCAATATTATTATAACCATATTTATAAACCCCGCCGAAATTCTTAACCAGATTTTTTATTTTATTCAAATCGCCTTTGACGAGCAAGGGCATATTAATATCGCTTATTCTACCCTCTTTCAGGCGTTTGGTTAAGCGCAAATCAAACTTGGTGGTGGTTTGCGGATAGGCACACCCGAAACACGTAATTAGGGTTATAAACAGGAAGATTTTTTTGCTCATATATTTTCTTAAAGTAGCTTTCACAAGTTTAGGTGTTTTTCACGAACAAAATGTATTTTAGCCCCGCCTGACTTTTCAACTTATGATAGTGATTTTACAGACTGTACTCTTTATTGTTCTAACTGCTTCAGCGGGGTATTTTGCGTTTAAAGGATATTACCGCGTATACAAAAATATCATGCTCGGTAACAAAAAACAAAGCTTTACCGATCAGCCATCGCAAAGAGTTAAAAACATGCTGCTTGTGGCCTTGGGTCAAAAGAAAATGTTTAAAAATATTACACCTGCTATTTTGCATGTGTTTATATATGTTGGTTTTACCATAACACAAATCGAGTTAATAGAAATATTCATTGATGGCTTTACCGGCCATCATCGCATACTATATCATGCTATTGAAAACATAAGTTTTCTGCGCAGCTTTTATGTTTTTGTTATTTCACTTATCGAAGTTTTATCGCTTTTTGTATTATTTGCTACAGTATGTTTTCTCGCACGCAGGTGGGTATTAAGGGTGCCAAGGTTAAACAAACCCGAATTAAAGGGATGGCCTATTAAAGATGCAACTATAATTCTACTTGCCGAGCTTTATTTGTTAACCTGTATTTTTAGTATGAATACAGGCGATATGGCATTGCATAATGGCGAATATGGCTTTTTAGTTAGTGGCTGGTTAATGCCACTTTTATCCGGTTTTAGCCATACCACCATTCATGTTATTGAACGCTTAGGCTGGTGGGGTCATATTTTCGGTGTGTTTGGCTTTTTAGTTTACCTGCCTTACTCTAAACATTTGCATATTTTGCTTGCTTTCCCCAATACTTATTTCGGGCGCTTGACTCCAAAAGGCTATATAGCCAACATGCCTGAAATAACTAAGGAGATTAACCTGATGATGAACCCCGAGGCTGCTGCTGTCGCGCCAGCCGCTACTTCCGATGAACCGGTAAAATTTGGCGCCAGGGATGTATTTGACTTAAGCTGGAAGAATTTATTAGATGCTTATAGCTGTACCGAATGTGGAAGATGTTCGGCTGCTTGCCCAGCTAATCTTACCGGTAAAAAACTAAGCCCTCGCAAAATTATGATGGATACCCGTGACCGGTTAGAAGAAGTAGGGCGGGGTATTGAAGCCAATAAGGGTGTTTGGAAAGAAGACGGCAAATCGCTAATAGAAAACGGCTACATTACTGTTGAAGAATTACGAGCCTGCACCACTTGCAACGCCTGTGTTGAAGAATGCCCGGTAATGATAAGCCCGTTGGACATAATCGTACAGCTAAGAAGAAATTTAATTATGGAAGACTCGAATGCCCCTGCCGAGTGGACCGGTATGTTTGCCAACATGGAAAACAACGGCGCCCCATGGCAGTTCAGCCAACAGGATAGATTGAATTGGGAGAAAGGGTAATGAGTTTGTAGTTTGGCGTTTAGGGTTTGTTGCTTGTGGGGGGCGGTTCTCCCATTTCGGGTGTTGCATCCCGACTTTTTTACGTCGGGAAGTTAGAGGGTGAGGGGAAGCCTTTATAATTTGAAACTTGAAGCTTGAAATTTTAAATTAATAGTTATGGAAGTTAAAACAATGGCCGAATACGCTGCTAATGGCGAAACCCCCGAAGTGCTTTTTTGGGTGGGTTGTGCCGGAAGTTTCGACCAGCGGGCGCAAAAAATTACCCGCTCATTTGTAAAAATTCTGAATCATCTTAATATAAAGTTTGCTGTTTTAGGTACAGAAGAAAGCTGCAATGGCGACCCAGCCAAACGTGCGGGCAACGAATTTGTATTTCAAATGCTGGCCTTGCAAAACATACAAATATTGAATGGCTATAGCGTTAAAAAAATAGTAACCACCTGCCCTCATTGTTTCAATATTTTAAAGAATGAATACCCATCGCTTGGGGGTAATTATGAAGTGCTCCATCACGCTACTTTTCTGCAACAATTGATAGATGAAGGAAGAATTAAATTGTCTGATGCTAACTTATTCAAGGGCAGGAAGATAACCTATCATGATTCATGTTACTTAGGAAGGGCGAATGAGATATACGAAGCCCCTCGTAAAGTTCTTGAACAATTAGATGCCGACCTGGTGGAAATGAAAAGTTGCCGCACCAAAGGTTTGTGTTGCGGTGCAGGCGGCTCGCAGATGTTTAAAGAGGATGAGCCCGGCACCAAACGCATCAACATAGCCCGTACTGAAGAGGCCTTGGAAACCGACGCCCAAATTGTAGCTTCGGCCTGCCCGTTTTGCAATACCATGCTAACGGATGGAGTAAAAGCTAAAGATAAACAGCAAAATGTAAAAGTGTTTGATATTGCCGAGTTGTTGGCCGCAGGACAGGGGCTGGAAACGATTAACTTCCAATAATGTGTAACTACCCTAATAATGAATATTGAAGAAATTACCGGGAAGCTGAGTTGGTTGCCGGCTCCGGTAGCTCGTTTTCTTGAAAAGCGGCTTAAGAACATTCCCTCCGTAAAAAAGCTGATAGATGCCGAGAATGAAAAAATGATGGGTACACTCGAACACTCATTAAAACCATACAGTAATAAATTCGATAGATACTCCGCCTTGCCTTCTAAAGGGCTAAATCACGATAAGATACTTGCAGATATTCAACAAATGAATGAGCTGGAAAGCGGCAAATGGAAAGAGGGCTATGTAAGCGGAGGAATTTATCACGGTTCCCAAGAGCATATTGATTTCCTCAATAAAGTATACGCTCTGCAATCGCAAAGCAACCCTTTGCATTCCGATTTATTTCCTTCAGCTACAAAGTTTGAGGCTGAAATTGTTTCAATGGTAGCCACTCTTCATGGCAAAAACCAAACCGTAAACAATTCTTCAATCTGCGGTACGGTCACCAGTGGCGGAACAGAAAGCATTCTTCTCGCCATGAAAACCTATCGCGATAAAGCCCGCGAAGAGAAAGGAATTACCGAACCTGAAATGATAGTGCCGGTAACTGCTCACGCCGCTTTCGATAAGGCTTCGCAATATTTTAATATCAAACAGGTTAAAATTCCGGTTACCGGCAATTATACGGTAGATGTAAATGCTGTAAAGCGGGCCATTAACTATAACACCATAGTTATTGTCGGTTCTGCGCCATCATTCCCTCATGGAGCTTTTGATTCCATAAAGGAGCTTTCTGATATTGCTTTAAAATACCGGATCGGCTTTCATACCGATTGCTGTTTGGGTGGTTTTGTTGTGCCGTTTGCCGAAAAGCTTGGCTACAATGTGCCGGTAGTTGATTTTCGTCTTCCTGGTGTTACTTCCATGAGTGTTGATACTCATAAATACGGTTATGCAGCCAAGGGCACCTCGGTAGTTTTATATCGAGATGAGGCTTTACGGCACCATCAGTTTTATACGACCACCGAATGGCCCGGCGGGCTATATTTTTCGCCTACGTTGGCTGGCAGTAGGCCCGGTGCATTAAGCGCGGCCTGCTGGGCGGCAATGCTGGCAATGGGTGAGGAGGGCTATTTGCAAGCAACGAGAGCTATTCTTGAAGCGGCTGAAAAAATAAAGGCCGGTATTCAATCCATACCCGAATTGAGAATATTAGGTGAACCACTTTGGATATTTGCAATAGCGAGCGATTCATTGAATATATATGAGGTGCTGGATGAAATGAGCAAAAGAAAATGGAATTTAAACGGACTTCATAAACCGGCTTGTTTTCATATTGCCTTAACCTTGCGCCATACCCAAGCCGGAGTTGCAGAGAGATTTATTCAAGACCTAAAGGATTCGGTAGCATACGTAAAAGCCTACCCAGGCAGCAAAGATGGTATGGCACCCATATACGGAATGGCTTCCTCATTACCTTTTAGGGGGATGGTAAGCGATATTTTAAAAAAATATTTGGACGTGATATATAAGGTTTAATAGCAGGGTTTTGTGTCATCTTTTTGTTAACAAAGTCATTAACATTAATCGGGTTATTTTATTTTATAAATTGCGCCCTTCATAATTGGAAAATGAAAACACTTTTTACTACAGTTTTAGTTTTGGCCTCGTTTATAGTTTTTGCTCAAAAAGGTTCCGTTAAAGGATTTGTTGTTGATAAAGCCAATGGAGAAGGAATTCCGTTTGGGACGGTTAAAGTTGAAGGAACCGAATACGGAGCAGCAACCGATGACCGCGGCTTTTTCAGTATTCCGAATCTTCCTTTGGGCGAGTATAAACTTACTGCTTCATATATTGGTTACGAAAATGAAACGATAACTGTTGATGTTAAAAAGAATCAGACAGCAAACGTCAAGATTTTTATTAGTGTTAAAACAGTGGAGTTGCAAGGCGTAGAAATTAATGGCGAAAAGCAACAAAAAGAAACCCAGACCCGCGTTTCTGTAACGACAGTAAGCCCTGTTGACATAAACCGAATCCCCTCTGTTGGTGGTGAAGCTGATATCGCGCAATATCTACCGGTTATGCCCGGCATTATTTCTACCGGTGACCAGGGCGGACAAATAATTATACGTGGTGGCACTGAAGTTCAAACCCGGTTTTTACTTGATGGGATACAAATCTATAATCCCATTCATAGTATAGGTTTGTTTTCAGTTTACGAAACTGACATTGTGAAAAATGTAGATGTTTATACCGGTGGCTTCCCCGCTCAATATGGTACACGGACAGGCGCGGTGGTTGATGTAAGCACCCGCGATGGAAATCAAAAAGATTTTAGTGGTAAAGTAAGTGCAAGTCCTTTCATGGCCCATGCCTTGCTCGAGATACCTATTGTAAAGCTTAAGGAAAACAGTAACACCAGCGCCTCGCTAATAGTTAGCTCAAAAGTTTCTTACCTCGATGAAACTTCAAAAGTGCTTTATCCCTACGCCAGCAGTTTGCCTTACAGTTTTTACGATTTTTTCGGAAAATTTACGCTTAACACCACCTATGGAAACAAATTCAGTGTAACCGGGTTCGATTATAATGACAATGCCAATTTTTCGGCAGCTAAATATAATTGGAACACGTTTGGTGTGGGCGGTGTTTTTTTGGCTGTGCCTAAAAATTCAAACCTGTTTTTTAATACCCATGTAAGTTATTCGCAATATTCAATTTCTTTAAGCGAACTTAATAACATACCTCGTTCCAGCTCAATAGGCGATTTTAATGTAGGTATGGATTTTACTTATTACGTTAACCAAGGAGAATTGAAATACGGGTTAGCTGTTGAAGGCACCAAAACTGATTTTGCATTTACCAATACCTTTGGCCAAAATATAGACCAAAACCAGAATTCTACTGATTTGGATGCTTATTTTACTTTTCATAAATACGTTAAAAAATTTGTGATAGAGGCCGGTGCGCGCTTTCAATATTACGGTGTAATTGGCGCAGCATCACCCGAGCCCAGGTTAAGTATGAAATATAACGTTACCGAGAAGTTTCGTATAAAAATGGCCTCCGGTATGTATTCTCAAAATATTATTAGCGCCACCAACAATCAGGATGTTGTTGATTTGTTTACCGGCTATCTTACCGGTACTAATGAAACCGCTTTGCACTCAACCGGAAATGCACATAATTTGCAGCGTGGTGTTGATGCGATATTGGGTTTTGAGGTTGACCTCCCTAAAAACATTACTGTGAATGTTGAACCTTACTTCAAATACTTTTGGCATATGCTTGATTTAAATGAATATAAGCAATTTGCTTCGGACCCTGATTTTATTCTCGAAAAGGGCAATGCTTATGGTATTGATTTTTTAGTAAAATGGCAGTTTAAAAGATTGTTTGTTTACGGCACTTATTCTTTAGCATGGACTAATCGCAATGATAGTATACAAGTGTATCCTCCATATTATGACCGCAGACACAATATCAATTTGGTAATAGCCTATAAATTTGGCAAAAAGCAAGATTGGGAAGCAAGTGGCCGTTGGAATTTTGGAAGTGGTTTCCCTTTCACAAAAACGCAAGCGTTTTATGAGTATAATCCGTTTAATAATGGTATTGGTACAAATATTACCACTAGTAACGGAAACTTAGGTATCGTTTACGCTTCGCAAATTGATGGTGGCCGGTTGCCCGCATATAGTCGGTTAGATTTAGAGATTAAGAAAATGTTTGCGCTAAAATCAAAAATGAAGATTGAACTGGTAGCCGGTGTTTCCAACGTGCTTGACAGGCAAAACATTTTTTACTTTGATCCTATCAGTTATACCCGTGTTAACCAGTTACCCATTTTACCCAGCTTGTCAGTTTCTTTTGCCTGGTAATTATATTTAGGCTTTTAGCTCAAAATTAAATGTAGTGCCTTTGCCGGGTTCGCTTTCTAAACCTATTTTGCCACCTTGCTTCTCTATAATTTCCTTTGAAATGGCTAAGCCCATTCCGCTTCCTCCCGATGAAGAGCCCGGTATTTGAAAAAATTTTTCAAACACACTTATGTGATATTTTGGGTCAATTCCGGGGCCGGAATCTTTCACCGAAAACGAAACGTAGTCGCCCTTTTTCATTACGTCAATAATCACTTTTGAGTTTTCCGGTGAATAGCGAATCGCGTTAGTTAAAAAATTAAGTAATACCCACGATGTTTTTTCTGCATCCACCTTAATTGCAGGAAGTCCTTCAGCGAAATGCTTTTCTATCGAAACTCCTCTTTGCTCGGCAATAGATTGGGTGGCTTCAATAGCTTGTTCTACTATTGTAGCTGGTGCGACAGCCTCAACGTTTAAATGTATATTACCACTTTCAACCTGGGCAAGGTCAAGTAATTCAGTGGTTATTTTTAATAGCCGCTGGGTATCGCCCTTTATATTATCAATCAATTTCTTTTGTTCTTCGTTTACCTTGCCAATACGCTCGTCATCCAACAATTTAAGGCTCATTTTAATAGATGAAATCGGGGTTTTTAATTCATGCGAAATAGTAGCAATAAAATTTGTTTTGGCCAGGTCTAATTCTTGAAAACGTGTAATGTTTCGTAGTACAATCACTTCACCAATTTTTTGTCCGGCGGTTATAATTTCGAGGGCCTCTTTTGTAAAATAACTTTCTTTATTATCGGCGTATATTTTTAGTAATTTTTCTTTGTCTTCTTTAGCCAGCAGATTGCGGAAAAGATCGTTATGTAAGGCAACATCCGGTGCATATTTTCCCAATAAATCTTTTTCATTTAAGCCAAGTAGTTGCAGCGCAACGGAGTTGGCAAACAAGATATGGTTCTTTTCATCTAAGCCTATAATGGCGTCCTTCATATTATTGATAATGGCCTCAATCCGTTTCTTTTCAAACATCAATTGGCTCAGGTTGCTGTTTTCATAATCATCCAACCTCCTTGCCATTTCATTAAATGCGCCCGCCACTTCGCCGAATTCATCATTCGCTTTAAAGTTCAGCCTTGATTGATAATTTCTGTTTGCTATTTCTTTAATCCCAGCGGTAAGCTCGGCTATGGGGTTGGCTATCATGCCGGGGAAATTGATAACAAAAGTAAAGCTGAGAAGAAAACTGAGTGTTCCGAGAATGGTAATATAGGCGAATACCCTTTTAGTAGTTTGCGTGGCTTGCTGGTTTTTGGTTACTATAGCGTGCATATTCAGATCCTGAACGTTAAGTATTTTTTGGCGTAACAATGATTGTGTCTTATCATCCGTTTTACCTGATTTGTAAAGTTCAAATAAATCGCGCATTTCTTGCGTTGCGCTCTGCTCGCCAACTTCTGTAATATTATTCTCCTGGGCCCGCAGGTTGGTTTCAAATTTTTTTACAGAAACATCATTGTCTCCTTCGTCCAATGCCTGTATCATATTTTTTGCATATTCAATGCTCTGATAATTGGCTATTGAAATATTCGAAGAAATGTCGGCTAGCCGGTTAACATAAATGCTACCAGTTACTGCCAGAGTAATAATAATTGCCAACAGGAAAATAAGTCCGGAGCGTATTTTGGTTTTAATTTTCATATCTAATAATTTATGATAGTATTATAATATCAATATCTGATGCCGATAGTTTAGTTAATAGTTGATTGAAAACGGCAGTGCTCATAATTATTCTCCATAAACGCAAATGGGGTTTGCCTATGCAAATAGTGGTAACCGATTTCTCTTCGGCTATTTTTACAATGGTATTCGCAATGCTTTCATCTTTTATGTTTATCACTTCGGCACCTAATTCAGTGGCCAGTTTAAAATTATTAATAAGGTGTCGCTGTGTGGCAAGGGGAATTTTATCAGTGTCCTCATGCGGTGTTTGAACATACAGAACAAACCATTTGCTGTTGTAATAAGAAGCAAGCCTTGCAGTTTTGCGAATAATTTTTCGGGCTATTTCATGATTACTGCTAATACACGCTAAAAAGTGTTCTGAACGTAAGCCCACATTTTTGGGTAACTCAGTTTCTATTTTCCGCTCAACCTGCGATGCAACTTCTTTGAGCGCCAATTCGCGTAATTGAAGGATTTTTTCGGACTGGAAGAAATTTCGCAGAGCTGTTTCAACCTTAGTCTTGTCATATATTTTACCTTCCTTTAACCGGGCTATAAGCTCATCAGCGGTAAGGTCAATATTCACTACTTCATCAGCCAATCGCAGCACTGAATCTGGCACCCGTTCTCTTATTTCTATACCGGTAATATCTTTTATTTCTTCATTAAGGCTTTCAATGTGTTGTATGTTAACCGCACTAATCACGTTGATTCCGGCATTAATTATTTCAATCACATCCTGCCAGCGTTTTTCGTTTTTACTTCCTTCAACATTTGTGTGTGCTAATTCGTCAACTATTACAATCTCGGGGCGTGCATTAATTACACCCTGAACATCCATTTCTTCTAATTCCTTTCCTTTATAAAAAATTTTCCTGCGCGGTACTGAAGGAAGGCCTTCAAGCAGTGCATGCGTTTCAGCCCGGTTGTGCGTTTCAATAAATCCGATCTTTACATTCGCACCATTTTTAAGCAAAGCATGTGCCTCCTGAAGCATCCGGTAGGTTTTACCCACACCGGCGCTCATTCCAATATACAGTTTAAACTTACCTCGTTTAGACTGACGTATCAGATCCAGAAATTTCTCGGCATTTTGATCCTGCTCTGGCATTTTCTATCGGTGTTTAGATGTTACACTGCAAAATTAGTTGGATACTTCTTTAAAATATCCTGTTAAAAACTCACACATAAATCTACAGCTCCTATAAATTGACCCTTGGCAGTACCGCCATTGTAGGGGGTAACGTTATTATTATTCCATGCCCTGTCATATCTTATTTCAGGCCTTATTGTTACAAAATCTGCAAAGTGGTGTGACCATGATAGTGTGTGGGTAGTATACCATGTAGCAAAGCCGGTTCTTTGTCCCTCAACATCGTTCAAAGCGTCATTCCTGAGCGACAGATAATCCTTAGGCCCGCAGTACATCTGTAAATAATTCACTATACCTACTGATTCAGATCTTCCATGTATAATAGCACCCTCTCCGCCACCTTGCCCGTATTGCGCCGGCCCATATATGGCCGTGCCTCCTAAAGCGGCGTTAAACTGCCACATGTAATAAGCCTCAGTCATCATATGAAATGTTTTATTAAATTGATGGCCCCAAACAAATACAAACTGTTGCAAATTATCATGGCCATCTTTAAACTGTCCGCTGCCAAGCGCCGCAAGGCCGCCGTAAACCGATTCTTTATTGTCCTTAGCTACCCACCTCAGCATCAGCGAACCATTAGGCTGGGCACCACTGGCCCAAGGTGCTAAATCATCACCAGCATGAAGCCCGAACGAAAATTGAAATTGAGGGTGTAGTCTGATTGTTATGTTTACTCCGGTGTAGGTATAAGCGTCTACAGTGAAAGTAAGAGAGTGCGAATAAATATAATTTTGCGGCGCCCATTGCGCTTCAATGTCAGATGGAGAAATGAAGCGGCCAATTTTTACTAGCATACCCTGTGCAACTTGCGGAATATAAATAAGGCCGTAAATCTGAGTAGGGTCGGCGCCATATATGTTATTGTGCAACAATAGCTGGTTGCTAAAATATCCTTTGGCTGAGGTATAGCGATAATCAGTTCCATAAATACCGTTTATTACAAAGCCCCAATCAATGTGTTTGGTTTGTACCATATCAGGGTCGCACTCAATCGTCAAAACAGCCTGATTCAACATAGGCCGGTTTGGAATAAAATCGTACGAGGTAGGTGTGTTGGCTATTTTGGATGAGCTGGCGTTTGCACCGGCATCAATCCATCCATAGATATGAATTCCAAGTTTTGTCCATTTTGTATCAGTTTTCTTAGCGGCCTTTTCGATCGCCTGGGTTAAGTAATCAGGTAAACTGTTAGGCTCTCCAATAATGGGCCCGCCAACCCAATCTGAAAGCGGAAAAGGTGGTGATGGAAATGGCGAAGGCAGGCATCTGCCATTGGTAAGCAAAGAATCAACAGGAAGCTTATCCGCTCCTTCATTTTGACCGAAAGTTTTAAAAAAAAGAAAAGGAAAAATTAATACGGTCAATAGTGGTTTTCTCATGATGAGCTTATGAATACTTAGTATATTATAAATATCACTTTGTTTTTAAAAACTAAAAAGGGATGTAATTATCATCCCCTCTTAATAGATTTTATAGTTTTAACCGGGGCGCGTTCAACTATTGCTGGGTACCTGTAAAGGTTTGATATTGTGTACCTGCCAGAGATGATATAGTTAATTGCCTCGTACCAGTTATATATATACCATCAGCAGGGTTGCCAAAATAGGTGGCGGCTCCAATCACTGTAAGGCCGTTACTGCTATTGGTTTGTTGAGGTATAGTCAAATAGTACCCGCTGGTTGAAGCGACAACAATGGCGCTATAACTTACAAATGAGCTTGTACCTGATGACGCTACCGTTACATGCTGGTCATCAACTTTTGTAACCTGTATGCTAACATTATTGATGCTAGAATTATGTAAGCCTACTATGCTATCTTGCAATTGTCCGGTATATGTTCCGGTTATGCTTGCGGTTAAGTCAATGCAGGCGCCTTTCAACGTATAATTAGGTGCAAAGGGGTCTTCGCAGGTTTTATAACAACCGGTAAGGCCGCCAAGCAAAAAAGCTGATACTATTCCGATATAAAATAAGTTTTTCATTGTCTTATATTTTTATTGTGATATTTTATAATCTAATCATTAGTGCCACAATTGCGCGGGTTTCTTGTTTTACAAGATTGGGCGCCCAACCGGGTATTACCGGCGTGCCTTCGTAACCATTTGGAGAAGTTACCCCACCGGGACCGGCAAAATAATCTTCCTGTGCCTGGCGGTGTATTACCTGTAGGGTAACGGTGATAAAATCATTAGGCATCCAGCTTAAACTGGTAGAAATGTCCCAGGCATCAAAAGGAGACCCGGGGTTCAAATTGTAAGGAAATTGACCGATGGTACTGCCGGTTTGTATATTGGTATTCGGATCAGCTTGACCGGTAGGTGCTAATACTAAATAGCGGCCGGGGTTATGTATCATACCCCCACCTGTACACCATGAAAAATGGTCTTTGCCAAACCACAGGTTGTTATAAAACATCCAGCTAAGGAAATTAGATTGAGGGCCTTGTGCAAAAACGCCGAAGCCACCCAAACCTCCGCCATCCTGCCAGCCCACATCACCGGTAATGGATATTGCACCTTTACTTACTTTTTTGCTTCCAGGGTTGTTGTAATATCTGTATAGGAAGCTGTTATCGCTGTGAAAGCGGAAACATTTGGGGTTGTTAGCCACATCCGTTCCAAAGTAGTTATTGGATATAAACCTGGTACGTTCGGTCGGGCTCCAGGTTGATTGTGAACCAAGTCCCGGCATATTATTGAACTTGCCATAAGTTTGCCAGCCGTTGATAATCCATATCTCCTGTTTGTATTTCATGCTCGGAAACATTTGAATGCGCACCCCATTAAAAAACCAGGGGGTATTATCAGAAGTATAAGAAGGCTGATAAGTCCAGTTTTCACAACCGTAATAAGAGAATAAACCTACATACGACATAAAGATTCCTGCATCAACGTTTATACCATGCATGGCGTTAAAGTGGTAGCCGCCGTAAGCTTCACTAACATACCGGTAAGCATCCTGCAGGTTGTACCCGCCACGGGTCCAACTGGCATCGTTGCGCGGTACAATAGTTGAACGTGTGCCTATTTGCAATTGAATTTTTGCACGCACATTATCGTAATTAAATTCACCGCCTAATGAGGCAAGAGATAATTCCACTTCATTATTACGCGCCAGGGCTGTTGAACCTACCACCGTATTATCGATAGGATGCGCGCCCGATGCTGTGTAATTCACATCTACCATCACAATAGGTGTAAAATACTTACCCGCAAAAGGCGAGCCGTTCTTCCTGCGGTCGTTTCCGTTCAACCATGTAAGGTCATATTGCGAAAAAGGGTCGCCGGTAGCAGTATCTACATGCTTTTCATGTTTCTTTTTATCCAAGAATTCATCCCAAAAATTCCGTCCCATTTGCTTAAGCGTCTGTCCGGTTGCAGTCTTTGCGTGAGCAGCAGGTACAGCACTGGCCATTGCATTCTTATCAACTGCAGTACTATCAGTCGCAGCGAAAGCAGCCGAACTTGCAGTCAGTATCAGAAACCCAAGTAAAAATTTACTTATCATAAAAATTGGTTTTAGGTGTTACTTTAAATTGTTTAATGATATATTTAGTTTTAGTACGTTTACTTTTGGTGGACCAAACAGACCCAATAGTGGCTTTTCGGTGTGCATAGTAACTAATCTTTTTAAATTTTCCTCGCTTATTGCCCTTGCCCTAGCTACACGCGGAATCTGGACCAACGCAGCTTCGGGTGAAATATCAGGGTCTAAGCCACTACCAGAGGCAGTAACCATTTCAACAGGTACATCTTGCCTTTTTACAGCAGGATTGCGCAGTAAAAATGTATCAATAGCCAATTGAACCTGTTTTAAGTAATCAGGGTTAGAAGGCCCCTTGTTGCTACCTCCGGAGCCATTTGCATTATAATCCACCGCCGATGGCCGTGCCCAGAAATATTTGTCCTGGGTAAATTTCTGGCCTATCAGTTCATAACCTACTACTTTGCTGTTTAGTGTTACCACCTCGCCTTCACCATGATTAGGAGCGAAATAAGCAATTCCCCAAACAGCAAGTGTGTATATGCCCGAGAAAAACAGTATGCAAATAACCGTAAGTTTTATTGCGGGAAGAATATTAGTTTTCATTTTCAAAAAAATTTAAACAAGCAATGAAATAAATAAATCAAGAAGCTTAATGCCAATAAAAGGCACTACTACGCCGCCTATGCCATATATAAATAAGTTTCTTCTTAGCAATGCACTTGCCCCGATTGGCTTATAGGCTACGCCGCGCAAAGCCAATGGAATCAACGCCGGAATTATCAAAGCATTAAAAATAACAGCTGATAATATTGCGCTTTCAGGTGAATGAAGTTTCATAATATTCAATCCCTGTAAAGCTGGTATTGATGTTATAAAAAGTGCCGGTACAATTGCAAAGTATTTAGCCACATCGTTTGCAATTGAGAATGTTGTTAAAGTTCCGCGGGTCATCAACAACTGTTTACCTATTTCAACTATTTCAATCAGCTTGGTGGGGTCGTTGTCTAAGTCAACCATATTGCCGGCTTCTTTGGCGGCCTGTGTTCCGCTGTTCATGGCAACACCAACATCCGCTTGTGCCAGTGCCGGTGCATCATTTGTGCCGTCACCCATCATAGCTACTAATTTCCCGCCAGCTTGCTCCTTCCGGATGTAATTCATTTTATCTTCCGGTTTAGCCTCGGCAATAAAATCATCAACGCCAGCTGCCTCGGCAATATATTTTGCGGTAAGTGGGTTGTCACCGGTAACCATTACGGTTTTTACACCCATTTTACGCAACCGGTCAAAGCGCTCCTTAATGCCGGGTTTAATAATATCCTGAAGCTCGATTACCCCCAATACCTTTTCATTCAGTGAAACAACCAAGGGTGTGCCTCCGTTAGATGAAACCTGCTTTACCCTGGCTGCAGTTTCCTGTGGGAAAGTGTAACCCGCTTTTTCCGTAATTTTTGCAATGGCATCCAATGCACCTTTACGAATGCGCCGGCCATCTTTCAAATCAACTCCCGAGGTTCGCGTCTCGGCTGTAAATTTTATTAGTACGGAATCTTCTATTGAAAGAGATTTAACTTTTTCGTATCCCGCAAGTTCAATAATTGATTTTCCTTCAGGAGTTTCATCGGCTAATGAACTTAATGCGCATAGCTCAATAAAGCTGTTTTTATCAACTCCGGGCGATTCGTAAAAGTTAGTGGCCTTCCGGTTGCCGATTGTAATTGTACCGGTTTTATCCAATAACAAGGTATCCAAGTCGCCTGCAGTTTCAACTGCTTTGCCTGATTTGGTAATTACATTGGCTTGAAGGGCCCTGTTCATTCCGGCAATGCCTATGGCCGATAGCAAACCACCAATAGTGGTAGGTATTAAACAAACAAAAAGCGAAATGAAAGCTGCAATCGTAATTGGCGTTTTAGCATACACCGCAAAAGGTTGAAGTGTTACACATACAATAACAAATACAAGTGTAAAACCTGCCAATAATATGGTTAAGGCAATTTCGTTAGGGGTTTTTTGCCTGGAAGCACTTTCGACCAACGCAATCATTTTATCTAAAAAACTTTCACCCGGTTGGGTAGTTACCAAAACTTTTACCCTGTCGCTTAAAACTTTGGTGCCGCCTGTAACACTGCTTTTGTCGCCACCCGATTCGCGGATAACCGGTGCGC
>Ga0364858_10094_pt1 | contig 26634 bp, 18 predicted proteins | sample SorcelAu500001C7_2_FD_206914 | JGI IMG/M metagenome (GOLD analysis project Ga0364858, IMG submission 206914) | Enriched cells from Trout Bog Lake Hypolimnion, Wisconsin, USA - BchlTB.Aug20.5000.01 .C7 | ecosystem: Environmental > Aquatic > Freshwater > Lake > Hypolimnion/Profundal zone | place... | reverse complement strand
CGATACCCTAGTTTGGGTGCGTGAGAATACGCCGGAAGATGCCGTGTTTGCTGTCGATTCACGTTACTTCAAGAATCGGGGCGTGGATGTGCACGGATTCCGAGCGATCAGCGAACGGTCCGACCTAGCCGATTATTTCAAGGATGGCGGCGTGGTCGCGCTTTTCCCCGATCTGGCGCCAGAATGGAAACAGATGAGCAACGCGACCTATGGGATGAACCACTTCAGTACGGCAGATTTTGCTCGCTTGGCTCACGAGTACCCGGTGACCTGGACCGTGATTCGAGGACCGGCGCCTAAGGAAATGAGTTGCCCGTATCAACAGCGCGGCTACGCGGTTTGCAAGATTCAGGGATACTCGAATCGAGCCGTGGTGAGGGAGCGCCAAACCGGGGAGTAACGCGAGAAGATACTGCTGCTCCGTAGAGATTCTTGCGATTAGCATGGATCAACTGCGGTTAGTACGTTAACAAACGAGCCTTGAGTTGGCGCACGTCTTCGTCGGAGACTCCGAGTGCGGCTCTGCGGTAGTTATCGAAAGAGCCGTACTTTTCATTGATCCGGCGCAGCGTGCTCCTTAGATAATCGGGATCGGCAGCCATCATGACTCTTCGTTGTTCAGAAGAAAGCTGAGCGTAGGCAGGGTTGGCGGCGCTTGCCAGCATCTTCCTTGCCGCTTCATCGGACATCGCGTTGAGAAGATACTTGTCTGTCAGCTCATAATCCTCAAGCACCGTCTTTTCCGGGACGCCCAGAGTTAGAAGCAGAAATGCGCTGAACACGCCGGTGCGGTCTTTGCCCCCCGTGCAGTGATAGAGAAGTGGAAGGCGTTCCTGTTTCAGCTCGGCAAATACCTTTGCATACTCTGGCGCATTGGTGAAGGCGAACTCGCCATATGCAGCGGTCATATGAGCCTTCATCTGCTCTGGGGACGGATTCGTTTTGAGAAAATCAGTCCATCCAGCCATCGCGTCTTTCCTATTGGAGCCGGAGCCGATAGGCAGACTGACATGCTCGACGGCGAAATTGGGAATCCAGATCTCGGGTTCCTTGGCGTTCTCCTGCTCGGTTCGGAAGTCGCAGACGACTCGGATTCCGAGCGGCGTCAGATAGGCGAAGTCATGCTCGGTCAGGTGAGTAAGAACGCCGGCTCGATACACCAGTCCCCAGCGCACAAACTTGCCATCTGTCGTTTCATAACCGCCGAGATCGCGGAAGTTAGGAGTTCCTTCGAGGAGAAGATGGCGAATCGAGACCTCGCGGCGATGGCCATGGTCAGGTTGTAGAAAAAAGTACATTCGCTGGCCGGACGCGCCGGCTTGTACGACCACCGAAGTGTCGCCGGTCGTCTCAATCTCCTCCAGTCCCGTCTTTCCTGCAGCGTCGACTGAAGCCAGAATCCGGACCTTGTGTGTGTCCTCCGTGAAGGTATACGTCAACCTATATTCGGCCGGCCCTGTTTGCTCGCATTGCAAGTTAGTTACTTCGGCCGCGGCGAAAGTGGAGATGCTCAACAGACAGCCTGCAAGCAGGCACGCTTTCTTAATAGGCATGTCATTCTCTCTCTGAATTCGGGATCGTTCGTGAGGCGAAAATGCGGCAGCGTCTCCTGCGATGAAGAGACGCTGCCACGCGGCTAGAAAACGAAGCGGAGGCTGCCTTGAATGCTTCGAGGGCTGTTGAGATTGGTTGGCGACATGTAGCCGAAAGTATTCGGAGCCGAGTTAAAGGTCGTGTTCACTCCAGTGAGTTGCACGCGATTGAACGCGTTGAAGAACTCGACCTTGAAGTTCAGCGAGTACTGCTCCACAAGGCGAATCTCTTTGGCCGCGAGCATATCGAAGTTCAAGGTTCCGGGGAGGCGAATGCTGCCGATATACCGCGGAGCATTTCCGAATTGATAGGCGGGGGTCGCGGTGAATGCGGCGGGGTTGAAATACTCACTGACGGTGCCTGCGGGACCGCCGATTTGGATATGTCTTCCGCCCGGCACGCTCGTCGAAACTCCCGGCGCAACATCCGGACGAATCGGCGTGTTGCCTCCGAAGACGCTGGTGCTATTGACGGCATTTGTGGGAGACGTAGCCTGAGTAGGCAATCCATCATCGAAGGTGAAGAAACTTCCGATGCTCCAGCCACCCACCGTACGGCCCAGCAGGCCTTTGTTCGCCCATTGCCTGCCCGGGCCGAAAGGGAGTTCGTACTGACCGCTGGCGCGGATCACATCGGGAAGATCCTGCGCCGAGATCGACCGATCACAGGAGGGGCAGTAATTGTCCTGGAAACCTCCGCCGGAGATGTACGTAAAGTAGTCCCCGACGTTGTCGATCATTTTGCTATGGGTGTAGGCAAACAAGAGGGCGAGTCCCTGTGAGAAGCGGTGTTCGACTGTGAGTTGCAATGCTTCGTAACTGGAGTGGCCGCGGCTGTCCAAATACGAGGTCATGGTGGTGAACTGCGGATGTGGCAGCATCAGTTGGAAGGCGCGCACCGTTGGCTTGCTCAAAGCGGAAGTAGGTGTAGCGATGACGCCGTAGAAAGGATTGGCGACGGTCGCCGTCAGTGCCGAGCCGAGCGCAAGATCGCTATCCGGAAGCTGGTTGTAGTTGTACGGTGTGTACAGATGCAAGCCGCTGTTGCCGACGTAGCCGATGGTTACGACGAAATGATAGGGTAACTCGCGCTGAATGTCCGCCGACCATTGCTGGCTGTAGCTGTTGATCTGGTCGCGCGGAAAACCGGCAATTGCGAGCCCAGCATTCGTATTGAGCCCTAGCGAATTCCCGGTAATTGGCTGGAGTCCGCTGGGAAACGGATTGTCCATGTTGTAGAGCGGCGTGACGCCGTTCGCCTGAGCCGGAATCGAGGTGGTGGGCTCGGAGTATCCTTGCGAAGCTGTCGGTCCCAGCCAGAGGAACGACGGCGCGTGGAAGATGCCGAATCCGCCACGGACCACAGTTCTCTGGTTCCACCTGTAGGCGAAGCCGACGCGTGGATCGAGGTTGGTGTACTGCGGATTTGAAATTCCTCTTCCGACTCCGTTCACGCCGACAAATCCCGGTCCGCCCGTCAGGGTTCCGAGAGAAGTTACGCTTGCGTTCAAAGGTGAAGGCGCAGTTAGATTCAGATACTGAAACTGATTGTGTCCCTCTTGGTCTGGTAACTCTATGCTGTACCGAAGGCCGTAGGTCAGCGTTAGTTTCGGGGTTGCGTGATATTCGTCTTCTGCAAAGAAGGCCCAGTAGGGATGCTGAGTGTGAATCCCCGGCACGATGCCGCTGGTTACCGTGCCCGTTCCCAGAAGCAGGTCGGCGATGCCGCTGCCTGAGTCTGTTTCGTTTGCAAGCGCCTCGACATAAGGACCACCGGTGAAGTCACTGTTTCCCGTGATGGAAACTAACTGGTTGATGTGGTAGTCCTCCTGCAGATTTCGATAATCCGCGCCGAACTTCAGCGAGTGCTTGCCTTTCAGATAACTAAGCGACGCCGCGTACTCGAAGGTAGTTCCGCCGTCGTTTTCCAGGCCACTTTGCGGACCGAGCCCGCTGAGTCTGCTTGCCGATATCACTGCGGGGAAGGTGGTCGATTGCAGACCCGTCGTGACGCTGGAGGAGAAGCCAAGCTTCGTCGGATCAAAACCCAGAGTGTTTGGGATTCGGTTGGATTCCTGGTGTGCGTAGACGAAGTGATGCTCATACACAAGGCGTGGAGAAAGCACCCAGGTATGGTCCAGCATCGTGTTGTCACCGGGGAGCCGCTGGTGGTTGCCAGTCGGCGAGAGGCTGTTGCCGAAAGGATCGCCATAGTAGTTGTAGCGCTGGAACCAGTCGTAATGCAGAAAGATGGAATGCTTCTCACTGAACCTGTGATCGAGGCGCGCGTTCACCGTGTCCTGTGTGCTGCTGGTGGGAGACGCGGAGAAGAAGTTATTCACCGAACTCAGGCCTGCGCCGTGCTGATTGGGCATCGGGTAGCTGTTGATAATGGCTTTGCCAGCCGGATCGAGATTCGGGATCTTGTTTCCCGGGAAAGGGCTCCTGCAATATACGGTCTGACCCGCCGCGACTGGCGTCGGGGTACAGGTTGTGCTTCCGGGCTGCTGCAGAGTTGTCGTGCTCGGATCGTACATCGCGATCAGATTGCCCTTGGCATCGAAAGTCTGCGAGAAGTCACCCTGCCGTTCCAGCGCGGTGGGAACTGTGTAAGTGAAATTTCCGGCCTGGCTCTGACGCAGGCCCTCGTAGGTCTGGAAGAAGAAGGTGCGGTGATTGGTGTCGCGATAGTGGGGTGGGAAGGCCGCCGGCCCTCCGATCGCGTAGCCATATTGATTGCGCTCGAAGTGCGGCTTGGGCGATCCCGCCAGATCCGCCGCAAAACTATTCGCGTCTGTATCGCTATTGCGGATGTACTCGAAGACGCTTCCGTGAAGCCGATCGGTTCCGGATTTCGTGGAGAAGGTCACAACCCCGCCGCTGGTATGACCCCATTCCGGCGCGTAGGCATCGGTGATTACTTTGAATTCCTGAATTGAGTCGACCTGCGGGATGGCGGCAATCGCGTTCAGGTCGTATTGCGTTGTGTTGACTCCGCCATCGAGCAGGCTCTCCGTGGTTGAGATTTTGCCCCCGTTAATTCTGAAGGTATTGGTGTATGCCTGACTCTGATCGTTATTTCCGGAGTCGAGATTGTAGGGCGTCACGCCCTGAGCGAAGTTCACCATCTGCAGCGGATTGCGAATATTGAGCGGCATAGTCTGCACAAATTCGCTTTCGATCACGTTGCCGCGGTCCGGCTGGTCGGCATTCAGTTCCGGCGCACTCGCAGAGACCAGCACCGTTTCGTTGGCCGTGGCAGGATGCAAGACAACATCGGCCGTTTGCGTCGCGCCCACTTCGAGCTGGATATTCGTCACCGTCGCCGTGGAAAAGTTCGGCGCTGACACATGGAGCGTATACGCTCCGGGTTCGAGCGGCGGGAAAAGGTAAATCCCCGCTTTGTTGGTCGTCGTCGCCCACTTGAGTCCGGTCGCTGTGTTCTGGATTTCAACCGGCACATCCGCCACGCCAGCGCCGCTCGGATCGGCGATATGTCCAGTCACAAGCCCGCTCTGACTGCGTGCAAAGACACCGCCAATGGTCAGCACCAGAAAAACGAGGAGAAAACCCGCACGACGCCGTTTTCGGCAGGGAAAGAAGTGCATGAAGTCGAAATCCGCGTGGCTTGTCATGCCTTGAAGCTGCACGAGCAACACCCCACGCGGGGAGTGTCAAAGCGATAAGGGGGGTTACACGCCCCATGTAACCTCAAAAACGCTTCACACTACGTTAAACTCCGGCCACTATTCTCAGCCATAATGGTCGCCAATTCCGCAGAGATCCGGGCTGAACTGGAGCGCATCCTCGCGTCGCCGACATTTTCCGGGTCCGCGCGTTCGATCGAGTTCCTCCGCTTCTGTGTTGAACAAAGCCTGCATGGCAACCAGGACCAGATCAAAGAGACCACGGTCGCCCTTCAGGTGTTCGGGCGGAGCGCCGACTATAACCCGCGGACCGATCCGATCGTTCGCGTCCATGCACGCAGGGTGCGAGAAAAACTCGAGAAATACTATAAAGCCGAAGGCGCCGATAGTCCGATTCAGATCACCATCCCCAAGGGAGCGTATATTCCACAGGCAGTTCCCTTCGGCGCGCAGGGCGCGCGGCTGAGCCTCGGCATCGCACCGGAAGGCAGCGCAGCCGCGATCACTCTCGCCCAACAACCAAAGACTCCGCAAGTAGTCCCAACGTCCGGGGACGCGGTTTTTTTTCGACGAAACCTTTGGCGGACAGTTTCTCTTCTGTTCGGGCTCGGGGTCGCTGCCCTCATCTATATTGAAGCGAATCGATCCGAAGTTCGTCCGCTGAGCGTCTCTGGCGAGCTCGCCCCTTTCAATGCGCTTCCCGGGCGCGAGCAGAATCCATCGTGGTCGCCGGACGGCAAGCTCGTTGCCTTCTCCTGGAACGCCGGCAACGCCGCGCCTCACATTTATCTTCAGCGCGTAGGTCAGTCTGAACCGTACAGGCTTACGCGCGGCGAGAGTACAGAGTTTCGCCCTGTTTGGTCGCCCGACGGCCGCGAAATCGCCTTCATCCGCTCCCTGGGCCCCGGAAGCTTTCGCGTGGCCCGGGTGTCCATCGACGGCGGCAGTGAAACGGCTGTCGGCGATTTTCTGTGGAATTGGCTATCGCCCGACGATCTGCCGGCGCTCGATTGGTCGCCGGACGGCAAGACTCTTCTCATCGCGGAGCATCCATCATCGACTGCACCCATTCGTCTTGTTCTGTTCGACCTCGCAACCGGAGCCAGAAGGCCGCTGACGAATCCACCGGTTGGGAGCAGCGGCGATATCGACGGCAAATTCTCACCCGACGGCTCGATGGTTGCTTTTCGGCGCGGCGGCTTGGGTGACCTCTACCTCGTCAGTGTTGAAGGTGAATCGCGTGGTTCAGCGCGAAGGTTGACAGCGGACAACCCCGGAGTGCGGGGAATTGCGTGGGGGCGCGACGGGAAACGGATTCTCTTTGGCAGCATGGAAGGTGGTCGCGGATGGGGCATCTGGCAGGTGAACGTCGATGGCTCGGCTCTCACGCGCGTTTTGAGCGGCAGTCTCAACCTAAGCTTCCCCGCAATATCTCCCGACGGCAAGACGCTCGCGGTTGAGCAGCAGGATATCGTCACCAACCTGACGGAAATCTCTCTCAACGGCGCTCAGACGAGCCGTCTTGTAGCGGCATCGAGCAGACAGGACTACTCGCCGGTCTATTCACCCGATGGCCGGCAGATTCTGTTTGTCAGCTCGCGCAGTGGAACCATTGAGCTTTGGATCGCGAAGGCGGACGGCACGGACGCGCGACAGATCACTCACTTAAATGGAGAGGGCTTCGCCATCACGCCGTCGTGGTCGCCGGACGCGTCCCAGGTCGTCTATGCGATTCGGCGCGACGGAGCAACTTCGATCTGGTTGATGCGCCTCAGCACGGGGATCAGCCGCCAACTGACCTTCACGAACAATCGGAATATCAGTCCCGTGTTTGGACCTGACGGCAAATACATCTATTTCAACTCAAATGACGACGGGCTTCCCCGCATTTGGCGTATCGCCGTCGGCCAAGATAAGCACCCCGAGCCGATGATGTGGGATGCCTCATGGCTATTTCAGATGTCGGCGGCCGACCATGCCATCTTCTACAAGAATCCTGACGCCGAACTGCAGCTTGTCGAACGCGATCTGACCACAGGTTCCATACGTACTGTCTTCCATTCGCCAAATTGGATATCGTCTGCCTCCGAGCTTTGTGTCCACAACGGCTCGCTCTATCTCGTTGCTTCGCCTTTGGACGAGCCCTCGACTGAAGATTTGCTTACAATCGATATCGCCTCCGGTAAAGCGCGTATCCTCCGGCGCTTCGATTTCACTCTGCCGGAAATGGTTTTTGGCTGCACTGTTTCTCCGGATGGCGGCACGCTCCTGCTGCCGTCCGTCCAGCGTTATCAAAGCGACATCTATCTGGGATCCCTTCGCTAAGAGGCCTTCGCGGGTGTAGGGCACCTAAAGAGGGCTTCACTCCGAACGAATGCCTCGGCAGGTGACGCTGACCCGGTTCATCAAAACCGATCTCGTCTGCCTGGACAAGCTGCTCGCCGATGGCTCGAATCCCGTGCTCGTCGAAATAGACCTCTTTTGACCACTAAAGAATTTCTACTCTATTCTTCCGCTACCAAAATGGACTATATTGTCGAACATTGTCGAATTGTCGAGCCGGGGATACCCCAGATGGCCCGCCGACACGGCGAATACGCTGTTTTGACCCGGTAGCCCGAACCATAGTTCTACACCAAATGAATCCGGTTGTTCAGCGACGACAGGGGTCGTCTGGAAGAGTTGTTCGTTTTCACATCCCGACTAAGGTCTAGGAGGGTCCGATGAGCATTTCCGACACCATTGGATTGGTGCTGAATCGGAAGAATCAGAACACCGTACTTTCGATAGCTCCCGAGCAGTCAGTTTACGAAGCGCTCGAGAAGATGGCAAAGCACGATGTCGGCGCCTTGCTGGTCCTTTCCAACGATCGGCTTGTCGGCATCCTGTCCGAGCGCGACTACGCACGCAAAGGCATCCTGATGGATCACCCTTCGAGAGAGACCAAAGTCAACCAGATTATGACTTGTCCGGTGGTATCTGTGAGTCCGCAGCACACCGTGGACGAATGTTTGGCGATGATGACGGATCATCATTTTCGCCATCTTCCGGTAGTGCAACATGACGCCGTCGTGGGAGTGATCTCTATCGGAGACCTTGTGAAGTGGGTGATCTCCGGTCAGGCGCAGACTATTCAGGCGCTGGAGGGGTACGTTACCGGAGCGTATCCGGGGTAGCTCGGGCAATTGCGATCTTGAACGTGAGATTATGCTTCTCTCGTATGCGGCCTGGCGGGTGCTGTCTCATCCTGCTCGACCTTGCGGAGTAAGACGGCTCAGGACCGTTTCACTCTTCGGGAGCGGTCTTTTGGGAGGGATGCGATCGCTCGATGTGACGAGCAAAGATGATCATCATTTCCCCACGGTTCTCGGGATTGGGACGAAACTCCGCGTCGCAAAGCGAACATTTATAGTAGCCTGAAAATCTTCCTTCGCGGTCTTTGGCTGCGGTGAGATGCGCGTCTTCTCCCATACTCAAAGTCTACGCCGCCAAAGTCTGGATCGCCTAACCTGAACAATGCTCGAATCCAGCCAACTGCAGTGGCCGAACGACGGGATTTCGCCGGCGCAAGTGTCATGTGGTAAACCGTTACATTGAGTCGGCCTGGATATTCTGCGTCGTCAACCAAAATGCTAAGGACATTCATCATGCGATTGCCCCCCAAACGTCCGACCCTAGCCGGCAATCGTTTGCTTCGAGGAGGGCTGGAATGCAGATTATCCCTGCAAGCCGTTATTGCCTTATTCCTCTATGCGGCTATTCCCTCCTGTGGGCAATCCAACTCTTGGGCAGAACGGATTGCGAACACAATCATTCAGTTCAATCCTGTCAACGAAACAAGAGCTCGACTAGAGATTGCGTGGGACGACGATGCCGGCTTGCAACTTGAGGGACTGGGCGCTGCCTGGTACAACACGGCGAATGGAGATTACTTCCGCTACGGAAAAGGCCGAGTTGATGAATATCTCAACGTGATTGAGCCGCGTGATTCTGAAAACGGAATCACGAACGCAGTCGGCAACGCTCTTCTCGGCCGTCAACTTCTCCTCTTATACCGCGTAACGCTCGACGCCAAATACTACAAAGCAGCCGCCAGAATCCGCGAGCAAGTCGCCGCCGGCTGTAGTGTCTCATCTTCCACGAGCAGCGATTTGCGATCGAAGGAACCGTGCATGGATCAGCCGTTCCTCGCTGAATATGCTTCCGTGTTTCAAGAACCGCAGGATTTTGCGGGAATCACGCGAAGCTTTCGAGCGTGGGACGAGATCTCTCATTCGTCCGCGAAGGCAGCGCATACAACAGCTGCCGACTCCCATACCTCATCGATAGCGAGGCTGGCGGTGGCCCTAGTCGATTCGCTGTCTTATTATCCCCCGGAAGATCCGGGGCGTCCCGAACTGATCGCAATGCTGAATCGCATTGCAACCGAGGTGGTGCACCATCAGGGCAGCGACACAGGGTTCTTTGACGAATTGCCGCGATCGACCGCGTCCATCCGCCATCCACCATCCGCAACCGCCGAGTGCATGCTCGTGTATGCACTCGCAAAAGGTGCGCGCCTTGGATATCTGCCTGAGCGCGAATCTTCACACGCGCAGCTTGCGTGGCATGGCGTGCTGAAGGATTTCGTGCAACCAGATACGAGCGGCGCTATCAAGCTAACCGGTCTATCCCTAGGCGGTGAACTTAGCGGAAACTCTGCTAGTGAAGACAAGTCCGCGCCTTCTCACGAAGCCAACAAGGATGTCAGCCTGGGCGCGTTGCTTCTGGCTGCCGCCGAAATCGATCTCGCACCTACAGCGGCCATCGCGCGCGGCGAAACTGTGATGCTCGATGCCTGGTATAACAGCCAGCAGCGCAAAAACGCCGCCGGACAGTCGGAGTCCTTTCATTACAAATGGAACGACTTGAGTAACAGCGGCTATGCCCTCCTTGGCCACATCTTTCAAAGCTATGGAGCGATGACGGAGACTCTCTACTCCGCGCCGACGCAAAGTAACTTGGCGAAGGCTCAGCTTTATATCATCGTGTCCCCCGACATTCCAATAAAGAATCCTAGTCCAAACTACATGACCGACCATGACGCCGATGAGATTGCCGCTTGGGTCAAGAACGGCGGCGTGTTGGTCCTTATGGAGAACGATGCGCCCAATGCCGACATCCCTCATCTGAATCTGCTGGCCGACCGCTTCGGTATTCATTTCGACGACGTCCTACATCATCACATCATCGGCGAGCAAGTTGAAGATGGCCGTATTCCTGTTGCCGCAGGAGGGCCGATCTTCCGTCATCCTCACACGCTCTACATGAAAGACACATGTGCCATTTCACTTCGTGAGCCTGCGATTGCGTTGCTGCGCGATCGAGGCGACATTGTCATGGCGACTGCAAAATATGGCCGCGGCACAGTATTTGCGGCCGTCGATCCCTGGCTCTATAACGAATACACCGATGGGCGAAACAATCCCCAGATTTACAATCAGTTTGACAACTTTGCCGGTGGCAAGGAACTGGTGCAATGGCTGCTGCAACAACATCCTCATGAACAATTAGGGCGAGAAAGAGGGAAATGACTTAGCTATGAAATCTATTATGATGGCCGATCCTATTCGATATCCGCGCATGACAACTCAGGAGCTTCGCGAGGCTTTTCTTCTCGAATCGCTGCGTGAGACGGGCGCGATTCATCTGACTTACGTGGATTTGGACCGCGCTGTGGTTGGGATGGCTGTACCGCTCGAAAGCCCGCTTATATTACGAACAAGTCCAGCATTGAGAGCAGGGTATTTCACCGAGCGCCGCGAGTTAGGCGTGCTCAACGTGGGCGACGCGGGGACTGTTCATGTGGGCAACTCAACCTACGAACTCGACAATCTCGACCTGATTTACATTGGACGAGGAAATGCGGATATCCGCTTCGAATCGAAATCGAAAGACACGCCCGCCGCTTTCTATCTTCTGAGTTATCCTGCGCACGCAGTCTATCCCGTCACCGTTGTCAAGAAAGCGGACGCGCAGCCCACCGAAATTGGAGGCGCTGAGACCTGCAATCGCCGAACGATCTATAAGTATGTTCATCTGGCAGGCGCCAGGAGCTGTCAACTCGTGATGGGAGTGACCCATCTGCAAATGGGAAGCATTTGGAACACTATGCCGGCTCATACGCACATGCGCCGGTCTGAAATCTACCTTTACTTCGACGTTGCGGAGAACGCTCGCATTTTTCACTTCATGGGACCACCACAGGAGACCCGGCATCTGCTCATGAGCAATTGCCAGGCTGTCGTTTCACCCGGATGGTCGATCCACGCGGGTGTGGGAACGCAGGCCTACAAATTCTGCTGGGGCATGGGCGGCGAGAATCAGGATTATGCGGACATGGATCCAGCGCCGCTGGAAACGATGCGTTGAGGAGGAACTCGCATGAAGCGGTCGGCAGTTGTACTGGCAGTTCTTGCGTGGAACATTGCCGCAAACGCACAAAGTTCAGGCAAAGCAGAACTATTCTCTGCTACTCAAATCCGGGGGCTGCTAGAGGCACTCGCACCCAAAGCCGCAGCAGACGGCAGCGCCGGTCGCATTCTCGCAGACTACGGGAGCCACCGAGTGCAGATCTCGGTGCGCACCACAAGCGGCGGCGCAGAAGTTCACGCGCACTTCGACGACGTGATGATTGTTCAGCAGGGAAGTGCGACACTCATCACCGGCGGCACACTCATTGATCCAAAATCGAATCCGGACGGCGAGACCAACGGAACCGGTATTCAAGGCGGTAAATCGCAGAGCATTTCGTCTGGAGACCTGGTAACAGTAAATGCCGGAGTACCCCATCAGTTGTTGGTTTCCCCCGGCACCACCTATAGCGCGGTCGTGATCAAAGTAAGGGAATGACCCGCAGCAGCAAGCGCGCGCCAAGTCTAACTCGCTCTCTTTCCCACGCGATTTTGAGACAGCGATAACTCTACGGCAACTGTAGTTATCGCTGGATGCGCGCCGACCCTCCTTGCGCGAAGGCGCGCACCTGTTCCAATGTCGCCATCGTAGTGTCGCCAGGAAAAGTGGTGAGCAGCGCACCGTGCGCCCAGCCAAGCTTCGTTGCAACATCCGGAGTCTCGCCGGTCAACAAACCGTAAAAGAATCCCGCGGCAAAACCATCCCCGCCGCCCACGCGATCGTAGACATCCAGCTCTGCGGTCGGCGCGGTATAGGTCTTCCCATTCATCCAGGCAACCGCGCTCCAACTATGCCGGTTGGTGGAATGCACTTCCCGCAACGTCGTCGCGACAACTTTCACATGCGGATGCTTCTGCACAACTCTATCGATCATTTCAACGAAAACGCGCGGGTCAAGCTTGGACTTCGAGGCGACTTCGGGTCCGGCAATGCCCAATCCTTTCTGCAAATCCTCTTCGTTCCCAACCAGCACATCTACGTTTTCAACGATCCGTCCGATCACGTCGACTGCATGCTTGTTGCCTCCGGAGATTTTCCAAAGCTTTTCACGGAAATTCAGATCGAAAGAAGTCACGGCACCGGCGGCTTTGGCCTCCCGCATCGCTTCCACCGCGAGCTCCGAAGTAGTTGGGGAAAGCGCGGCAAAAATTCCCCCGCTATGCACCCATTTGACGCCACCGGCGAAGATCGCCTTCCAATCAAAGTCTCCAGGTTTCAATTGCGCCGCAGCTTCGTTGGCCCGGTTGTAAAAGACGACGGGAGCGCGCACCCCAAAGCCCCGGTCGCTGTAAACGGCGGCCATGTTGGGCCCGTTTACACCATTGTGAGGGAAATGCTTGTAGAACGGTTTCACGCCCATGGCGCGCACGCGCTCAGCGATCAAGTCTCCCAACGGATAGTCCACCATCGCGGACGCAATGCCGGTCCGGAGCCCGAAGCAGTCAGAAAGATTGGCAGCTACATTGAACTCGCCACCGCTGACATGAATTGCACATTGCGTCGCTTTGCGAAATGGGATGATTCCTGGGTCCAGTCGGTGCACCAGGGCGCCCAACGATAGTAGATCTAACTCGGCATCTTTACGGAACGTCAAACTGTTACCCTTCGATTCACTCATCGATAACTCACCTCGTCATCTCCCTTGAGATTCTAAGCGACCAGAGTCCAGTGATCCTGTCTCGCTTCATCGGCTCATCCATCCGCCATCGACGACAAGTATGTGACCGTGTATGTAGTCGCTGGCCCGCGAGGCCAGGAAAATTGCCGCGCCTCCCAGATCGGATGGCATTCCCCACCGCCCGGCCGGGATCCGCTCCAGAATCTGTCGCGAACGCACCGGATCGGCACGCAGCGCCGATGTATTGTCCGTCTCCATATAGCCGGGAGCAACCGCATTCACGTTGATCCCCTTCGAGGCCCACTCATTGGCAAAGGCCTTCGTCAACTGGCCCACGCCACCCTTGGCCGCCGCATACGAAGGTACAAATACTCCGCCCTGGAAGGTAAGCATCGATGCAATGTTGATAATCTTTCCGCTGCCCTGGGCCAGCATGTGTCGACCCGCAAGCTGGCTCAGACGGAAGACGCTCGACAGATTCGTTTCGAGAACCGCGTTCCAATCCTCCCATGAGTAGTCGGCTGCCGGAGATCGCCGGATTGTTCCGGCATTGTTCACCAGGATGTCGATTCTGCCGAAATTTGCTATAACTTCGTCGATCATCCGGGTGCACGCGTCCGCGTCGCTCACGTCGCCAGTGAGAACGACAGGTTTGCCACCCGCGCCTTCAATCTTTTTCGCCGATTCCGAAGGAACGGAACTCGATCCATGTAAGGCAATCTGCGCGCCGGCCTCCGCCAATGCCAGCGCAATTCCCAATCCCAGCCCTCGCGAAGAGCCGGTCACAAGAGCCGTCTTGCCGCACAAATCGAAAATATCCAGAGTCACAAAACGCCTCGTCTTTCCTATACAGGATAATCAGTTAGAGCGATGCAAATCTGCCTTTCAGATGGCTTCTTCGCCGGTCCTTCCACCGAAATCGGGACATCTTTCTTTCGTACTATTCAAGATAAACAAAAGATTGGCTCGCCTTGAAACAACGGGGTATATTCACATGTACCGGAGACAGCAAATTGGAAGATATCCTCAATATTCAAGACTTTCGCAAGACCGAACATGTTGCTACCCCTGACCACCGTCCCCGAAATATTCAAGAAGTTGGCGTACGAGAATCGGTCCTCGAAGACATTGCGCTAAAGTCTCTCTACACTTCTGGTCCGTTCTCGGTGCTCGATCTTGGCGATCAAATGCGGCTCAACTACGATGTCGCCAACGATCTCTTTAGCCGGCTGCGGGGAAAGCTTCTGTGCGAAGTAACCGGAATGACCGGCAACATTCCCTATATTGCGATCACATCGCAGGGAAGGTCACGTGCACTCGAGCTTCTCTCACATAGTCAGTATGCCGGCCCGGCGCCGGTGTCGCTGGCCAGCTACGTCGAGCAAGTCCGCAAACAGAGCGTCCGTAATGTCGAAGTGCATCCGCCCGACATCGAGCGCGCCTTTGCTCATATGGTCATCGACGCTAAGACGCTGGCTCAGTTCGGAACTGCACTCAACTCCGGCTCCGCTATCTTCCTCTACGGCCCTCCAGGTGTAGGAAAAACTGCCATCGCCGAGACTCTTTCGCGCGTGCTCGCCGAGGACGCAGTCTGGATACCGTACGCGATCGAGGTCGACGGCCAAATCATCACTGTTTACGACCCCGCCATTCACAAGCGAACTTGGGAGTCCGAGTCGGACAACCGCGATCTGCGCTGGTTGCGCTGCCATCGTCCCACGGTTATGGTCGGTGGCGAACTGACTGCCGAGATGCTCGACCTGCAATTTAATCCGATCAACAAATTCTATGTTGGCCCAATGCAGATGAAAGCCAACAACGGTGTCTTGATCATCGACGACCTGGGACGGCAACGCATACGTCCCGACGAGTTGCTGAACCGCTGGGTCGTTCCTCTTGACCGCAAAATCGAGTTCCTAACCTTGGCAGGCGGACGAAAGATCGAGATCCCCTTCGAAATGCTGGTTGTGTTTGCTTCGAACATGGATCCGGCCGAATTGCTGGATCCTGCCTTCTTGCGGCGCATTCAGACGAAGATCCGCATTGGCGAGGTCACCGACGACCAATTCTGCGAAATCTTTCGGCGAATCGCAAGGGATCATGAAATAGACGCCGATCCCGCGCTCATCAGGGAACTCATCATCCTGATCCGCGGCACATTGAAATTGGAGTTGCGGGGTTGTTATCCGCGCGACCTTGTAAACCAGATTTGCTGGGCAGCGCGATACGAGGGCATCAAACCGCAAATTGACCAACCCGCATTAATGCGTGCAGTCGAGGCCTACTTCGTCCCCAACGTCAAATAGGATCGGTGGTCCCTACCGAAGCCTGGTTCAAAATCAAGCGGCGCAAGCCTCCTCAGGCTGCGCCGCTTTTTCCGTGGCTCGATGGTGTGAGCGGTTGCCAAACACCGAATTTCTAAAACAAATTCCACAGTGACTGGTTGTAGACAGCGTGGTGGAACTGCACCTCTGAGCCCTTTACAATCGACCCCAACTCGCGTGGGGAGCGATTCGCGACCGCTTGCTTCAAATCGGCATATCGGCTCTGCACATCGGTGCCCAGGATCTCCCCGATCCATTTCGAGTCCTTGAAATCCTCGATTGCGTCCTGGATATTGTCCGGCAGATATTTGCCGCCCGCGCGCAGATTGTCTGCTGCGGAGATTTTTCCATCTACGCCTGTCTTGAAGATACTGTAGAGCGAAAGATACGGGTTCGCATCTGGAGCCACCGCGCGCACTTCTGTCCTCATCGATCGATGGTTGCCAATTGGCACGCGCACCATCGCGCCACGGTCTACTGCCGAAGCGCGAATCTGGTTGGGTGCCTCGAAGTGCGGATCGAGGCGCCGGTAGGCGTTCACGCTCGAATTGAAGATCAGGCACAGATCCAGAGCGTGGGTCAGAATGCGGTCCAGGAAATCCCAGCCGAATTTCGACAACTGCTCCACGCCTTTCTCGTCCCAGAACAGGTTGGTCTTGCCCTTCGAAACAGAAACATTGGTGTGCATGCCGCTGCCGTTTACACCTACCACGGGTTTGGGCAGGAAGGAGGCCGTGTAGCCCATGTTGCTGGCGATCTGCCGGCACAGCAACTTGTAGAGCTGAATCTGGTCCGCCGCCGCGACTGCCTCGGCATAGCCATAGTTGATTTCGAACTGGCTCGGCGCTACTTCAGGATGGTCCTTCTCGTTCTGGAAGCCCATCGCCCGCTGCACTTCCGCCGCAGTGTCGATGAACTGGCGCAGCGGGTCGAGCGGCAGCGAGTGATAGTAGCCGCCTGTGCTGATGAACTCGAACTTGCCCGTCTGGTGGTAAGTCTGCTCCGCGTCGCGCCCGGCGAACAGGAAGCCTTCGATCTCAGTGGCCGCATTCAGGGTGTACTCCTTCTCCTTGAAAAGCTTCTCGGAGTAACCCTTCAGAACGCCGCGCAGATCCCCGGCGTAGGCCGTGCCGTCCTTGTCGATTACGTTACCGAACACCAGCACTTTCCCGGTGCCAAACACATCGACGGGCACCCAGTAGAACGCGCTCCAATCAATGCCCAGCCGCAGATCGCTCTCCTTCTGCGCCGTAAATCCGCGGATCGACGAGCCATCGAAGGTCAGGTTCTCGTAAGCACCAACCAGAAACTTCTTGTCATAGTCGAGCAGATGCAGCCGTCCTTCAAGATCGCTGAAGAGAACGGTGACCGCCTTAATATGTTTCTGATCGGTCAGGTATTTGAGCCGCTTATCGCGGATCTCATCGATCGCCACCCGATTCATGCGATCCGCTTTGGCTTTCAGATTCAGTTCTTCCAACTCTTCGTACGAAAGGGCAAGAAAATTACGTAACTCAGTCGACATGGTTATCCCTCTTGGGCCTAAGATGGAGTACCCAACAGGATAAACCATCATCGCTGGGAACTGGCTGACCATGATCACAACGCGGCAGCCAAGCTACTCTGCCAGCTATCCGACGTCCTGGAAGTACGAGAAATATTCCAAGGCGGATGAGAATCCAGAGCCTGAGATATAGAATTCCAGCTGGAATTTCTAAGATTAGCCGGTGACGTGATCGCCATCACCGGCTAGGTAAAACGCCGCGTCAGGCGGTCACAAGCTCATTTGTATTGACGGTGTTGATCGTCTTCAAAATCCGCGAAACAATCTGATAGGGATCGGCCTCGGAATTCGGACGGCGATCTTCGAGATACCCCTTGTAACCGTTCTTGATGAAGTTGACGGGCAGCCGAATCGAAGCACCGCGATCCGAAAGGCCGTAGCTGAACTTGTCGATCGCCTGGGTCTCGTGGTGGCCGGTCAGGCGCAGATGGTTATCCGGCCCGTACACGTTGATGTGCGCCTCAATGTTGTTCTCAAACGCCTTCATGAGCGAACCGAAGTATTCCTTTCCACCGACCTCGCGCAGCAGCTTGGTGGAGAAGTTGGTGTGCATGCCGGACCCATTCCAGTCACCTTTGATCGGCTTGCAGTGCAGCATGACATCGACCTCGTACTTTTCGCACAGGCGCATCAGCAGGTAGCGCGCTGTCCACACGTCATCGGCGGCCTTATGCGAACCCTTGCCAAAGATCTGGAACTCCCACTGGCCCTTGGCCACTTCGGCATTAATGCCCTCGTGGTTGATGCCCGCATGGAGGCACAGGTCCAGATGTTCTTCCACGATGGTCCGTGCGATGCTGCCCATGTATTTGTAGCCCACGCCGCAGTAGTACGGACCTTGCGGACCAGGGAAGCCTTCCTCGGGAAACCCGAGTGGACGCCCGTCTTTATAGAGGAAATATTCCTGCTCGAATCCGAACCACAGGTCGGGATCGTCCTCGGCAGTGGCGCGCATGTTGGTCGAGTGCGGCGTGCCATCGGGATGCATCACTTCGCTTAGAACGATGTAAGCGCTCTTGCGGCTTGCATCCGGATAGAGCGCCACAGGCTTCAGAATGCAGTCCGAACTCTTGCCCTCTGCCTGCATGGTTGAGCTGCCGTCAAATCCCCACAGGGGCAGATCGGCAAGCGTAGGCGGCTTCTCAAAATCCTTGATCTGAGTTTTGCCGCGCAATTCAGGAATGGGCTTCTTGCCATCGAGCCAGATGTACTCCAGTTTGTACTTTGCCATGGGTCTCCTTCGAGCAGGAAAATGTGGGTTTGCATTCAAATCGTAGAGCTTGGGACATAAAGAACCCGTGAGGATTCACCACCCAATTTGCTCTACTTATGATGGGCAACCAGCATCATCAGCAGAAGGATCGCGACGGGGATCAGAGCGATCGCGGAATAGTAGAGAATCGCGCGTGGTAACTGGGCTTTTCGCTTGCTCCAGTTGTGGATTTCGGGCCGATCTTCGACCCCGACCTGGTCCAAATGCTGCAGATCGTGTGCAAAATCCTTCGCCCGCGCATATCTGTTTTTCGGATCGCGTTCGAGCGCGCGGTACAGCACTTCCTGCAGCTGTGGAGAAATGGACGGATCAACGACAGACGGCGGTGTTGGATAGTTCAGCAGACGATCGTTCATGACTTCCAGCGGCGACGAGCCGGTGAACGGCTGCCTGCCCGTCAGCATCTCGTACAAGATGATGCCCATGGCATAAACGTCCGAACGCCCATCCCCGCGCTTACCCTTCACCTGTTCCGGGGAAATGTAGTCCGCAGTGCCGAGAGTCGCCGTAAAGTTGGCATAAGTCAAACGCCGTGCCGCCGAGTCGCCTGCAATTCCAAAATCGATCAGCTTAATGTCGTCGTTGGAATCCACCATGATGTTTTCCGGCTTCAGATCGCGATGGACCACGCCGTTCTCATGGATGTATTCGAGAGCCTCCAGCACTTCGATCGCGATTCGAATCGCACGATCCCGAGATATCTTGCCTTCGCTTAGAATCTCGCGCAGCAGTCTCCCATCGCACCATTCCATCACCATGTAGACCCGGGAGCGCTTTTCGACGGCAAACACCCTCATAACTCCAGGGTGACTCAGCCGTTCGCCAATGCCGGCTTCCCGTTGGAATCGATCGAACAGAATCGGGTCGGCTTCCATGTCAGGGTGCGGAATCTTCAGGGCAACCACGTGGTTGTTGCGTAAGTCGGTAGCGCGAAAAATCGAAGCCATCCCGCTGCGCGCAACAGGAGCGTCAATGCGGTAGGAATCAATTTGCGCTCCAGCTTCGACGCTGTCAAGAAATCCCATCGTGCGCTCTTACTCCAGGCAATGCCTTCACCACTCTACAGGCTGAACCCGTCGAATTCGTTATCAACTTGAGACCTGAACGCCCCGGTCTACGAGGGCAAGCTGTAGGGCCGGCCGCGATACATCCCAACTTGCTCCACTGACCGCACGCGAATCACTTGGGCCGTGGTGTTATCGTTGCCATCGATCTCGACGGCCCGCGCCACCAATTCGCGCGCAATTTCATCGATATTCTTCTGCTGCGAAACAATCTCCGCAATCATCGGCGCCCTCATCTCGTCGTGCAGCCCATCGGTGCAAAGCACGAGCAGATCCCCAGGCTGCAGCGTCAATGCCGTCGTGTCCGGCGATACAAACATCTCCGGCCCAAGTGAACGAATCAACACATGCCGCGCGTCCGAGTCCGCGATATCGCTCGCTGAAATCAGGCCAAGCTTCCTTTGTTCATTCACCCAGGTGTGATCCTGAGTAATCTGCTTAGCCTTGCCGTTGCGCACCAGGTAACATCGCGAATCGCCCACATGCGACACGATCGCCTGGTCGTGCCGCAATGCGCACGCCACCACGGTCGTTGCCATCTTCTTGCCACGATATTGCGGAGTCAGAGTGCGGTCGTGCACCGCGGCATTGGCAAAGTGAATTAGTCTGGGAAGGAGACTGATCAACATCGATCCCGATTGCGCTCTCGCAAACTCCTCGGTGATTACGGAAACGGCCGTGGCCGAAGCCACCTCGCCCAGATCCATTCCACCTACACCGTCCGCAACGGCAAAGAGAAAGCCATGCGACCGGGCTTGTTGGCGCGAAGAGGGAATGAACGATCCCATCGAGTCTTCGTTGTTGGTTCGGACTTTGCCCGGGTCGCTGGCCTGGCCGAACTGTACCTCTAACATGAGCGGCGCCGCCTAAACGCATTTCCGCGATTTCGCGGGGTGAATGTAATGGTCCTTAGTCGAATATGTTCAAAAGCCTACTGGGTGGTACTCCGCAACCGCCTTTGCCAAAGCGGCCCTCGAAGATGCCACCCAGTATTTTTGTTACAGTTTCCAGTCTACCTATCAGCTAGGTTTCTGACCGCTTGATTTCGTTCCTGGAAGTTTGTGCTTTCCCACCCATTCGCCAGAAAGAAGCGAATGGATGGGGCACGGGGCTGTTACATATTCACACGGTCAGAGACCTAGCTGAGAACGTTCTTTGATTCAAGCAGAACTGTCTTCCCTTTCGCCTTGGACGAACGCAGGAAGTAAATCGCTCCGTACAGCCCCCAGACAGCAGAGATGGCCAGCGCTCCCAGCGGTTCCATTTTAGTGCCGAGGTTAAAGAACGGACCTGCCACGTAGAAGCCCATGCAGACCAGATTGGCCAGAAGGCCAAAACCTGGAATGAGCGTGTGAATGAGGAAGTTGTGGTCCGGCCGCTTATGGTAGGCCACGATGCACAAGAAGCAGCTCAGCGCGTAAAGGATGAATGTTCCGAAGTTGGAGGTTAGCGTGATCATCAACAGCGAGTTAGGCAACGCCGCTAACTTATCGTGCGTCGTATACCCAAAGCTCGAGAAAAGTCCGTGTGGCAGAGCGGCGATGGTAGCGTCCGTCGGTGCGGTGGCATCGGCAAAAACCAACGAAACGGCAACAACGCCGATGACGGCGGAGATAACGGCCAGCGTCCAGATGGCCCTCCGTGGGGACAGGGAACCGGCATGCAGAATGCCGAAGTGCTCGGGAGCTTCATCGTCCTTGCCCATGGCGTAAGTCACGCGAGCACCGGTGTTCATGCAGCTCAGCGTGGTGCCGATCAGCGCAAAGAAGACGGTGACGGCTTCAGCAAGCATGAAGTACTTGCCGTGGCCCTGGCCGAGCAGCGCATCGCCGACCATGATCATCATGTCGCCGATGGGAGCGGCGGACCCCGTGGCGCTTGCCATGGTATAGCCGGAGTTGAGGAAATAGTTTGCCGCGAAATATTCGATGAGGTAACAGACCAACCCCTGAATCAACAACGACGCAATGACCGCGATGGGAATGTGTTTAGTCGGATTCTTTGCTTCGCCTCCCATCGAAGTTACCGATTCAAATCCCACCAGAATGAGAATCGCGACGGTGGCCTGAATGAACATGTAACTGAATTTGTGTGGCGCAACCACCGATGCGGCGTTGGGATGGGTAAGGAAATTGCCGCTCGCGTCCGTCTCGGGATAATCGATGGTGAAGGGAACCGGCTTGCCTGCCTTGTCCAACAACGGCAGAGGGTTTCCGCTTGCATCGCGGACGGTTGAGCCGTCTTTGGCCGTGGCAAACTGATAGGTGTAGGTCGAGAGCGTTTGACCATCGTAGTTGAATGCCGGAGCGCCCGCCGGATGGTTGACGCGATAACCGAGGGCAAGCACGCTAAAGACAACGAGCGCCGAGATCTGGACAATATTAATCGCCAAGTTCACCGCGGTTGAAGCGCCCGCGCCCTTCGATGCAATCCACGCGACAAAGAATGAGAAGACAACCGCAACCAGGCCCATGAACACTGGACCTGGATTCGATCCGCTCATGACGCTGGGATAGAGGAAGCCCACGATATAGCCCACGAAGACGCCAGTTACAGCGACCATCACGCCGGGATAAACCCAGTAGTACAGATGCGAGCCCCAGCCGACGATGAATTTTGCGATGCGTGCATACTTGAAAGCCGTATCCTTCGAGAGCATGGCCTGCTCCGCGTAGTAGTAGCTGGAACCGGTGCCGGGATAGAGCTTGGAAATCTCGGCGTAGGCAACGGCGGTGGCCAGGCACAGCAGCAGAGCGGCAAAGATGCCCAGCCACATGGCGGGCGCGGTTGATGGTTGGCCGGCGACTCCTGTACCGGCTTGGATGGCGAAGGTGAGCCATAGGAAGGCGCCGGGAGCGATGAGCGCCATTGCGTTGCTGGTCAGCCCGGTAAGACCTAGGGTGGCCTGCATCTGCGGTGCTTTTTGGTCTGCCATGAGCATTCTCCTGGAAATTTGAAATTCGTGGGTCTGCTCCGGGTGAGGGATTCCCGGTCATTTCGCTTGGCTCGCCCGTCTCCAATTTGCTTACGCGGGCCGATGCAGGAAGATTCGCTGGACAACTGAAAGGCTAGAGTCGCTTTGATAAAGATGAAATGAAGAAAACAAACTCCAGCCCATTAACTTCGATTGCGAGAGTCGCGGGGTTCGCCTGCGTTCACTGTCGACCCCGCGATCTCAATTGGTTAACGCTTGGGACCGAAGAACGCGACAAATCCGATTGTGGCCGTCGATTGCGCATCGACAAAATTGGTGTCACCCTTGTGGAAGAAGGGCTCATCCGACCAGTCCCGCCGATACTCCACGCGCGTCAGAAGGCCCTCGGCCCATTTGTATTCATACGTTCCCGTGAACTCCTTGATTTCCTGTGCGACCCCTGTCGAAAAGCCGTTCATGTCGTTGAAGTACTCAAAACGGCCAGCAAGTGCCGATGTGCCGTTCAGTTGTTCGTGTACTGCCAACGCAATTCCCTGCCAATGGTTGAGGTTGGTGTCGCCTGTCGCCGTCGTCCCGCTTCCCGTGATTGCATCGCGGTTCTGGCCGTAGTCGTAGTTCAGGTACGCATTGAACTTCGCGTTCGGCGTCAGCAAAAGTGTTGTATCGATCAGGTTTCTGTATCCCTTTTCCGTGTCAGCGTTCGATGGGCCGGTGTAGTAGTTCACATTCCATGTGTACTTGGGTTTCACCAGCGCATTCGTAAGGCCAATCGTCACCCCGCCGTTGTTCGTGGTTACGTTGTTCCATCCGTTCACCACCTGCACGCCGATTGTGTCCACCTTCGATACAGGCAACGATGAACGCAGGCCGAAATGGAAGTAAGGGATTGCCCAGGCGAACAGGATTGAACGCGAATAATTCCAGTTGTCCTTGGACTCGATCACCTCGGCTCCCGCCGACGTCACGAACTTTCCAAAATCCAACTCCAGGCCCTTTGCCTTTGGCGGCTTCAGGCTGATGAATGCCTGCTCGATGTAGTCGCCCTGGTCGTGCGAACCCCCGTTGACCAGCGTGTTGGTGCGGCCATAGAAGACATCGACATGCGCGCCCACCGGGTCCGGATCGTGGTTCAACGTCAGTCGAGCTTCGCTCAAGTTGAACTGATCCGTCTTGTCGTTGAAGTTGTACAGGTCATTGATTTGCCCATTCGCCGCATCGCTCGGGCGATTGGCGTTGTAGCTGTAATATCCGTCGATGAGACCGCTGATATCCATAGGCCCGACGCTCCACGTGGGCGCCGCTGCCGGCGCGGCAGGAGGTGCCGGTGCTTGCGCGGGTGTTGCTGGTGCTGAAGCCGGAGCTTGATCCGGCGCGGGGGCGGGGGTTGCGGGTGTCTGTGCGACGGCCGTCAGGGACGCCGTCAGGGCCGCACTGGCAATCGAAAACAGAATGCGGTTTAGGTTCAGGTGCATTGACACTGTTCCTCCGATAAAATGATGGATTTTTGGTAGGACGCGGAAAGATTTCAGAGACAGCATGGGCCAAGGTCGCACGTAGTAGGGTGCGGACTCGATTCCGGCCCAACGCGGGCCGTACGGGCTCTTTGACCTAATTGACCCTTTGTTGAGGGACGGGAGTCGTCTTGCGCTTCTCCTCGGGTAGTGAATGGCAGCTGCTTATTAACACTAGTAACGCAAACGAGTCATAAAGAAAAAATGAAGAATAGAAAAAGATATCCTTATGCCCTTCATCGGCTTGTCTGGAGCGGCTTTCCGCAATGTTGCAATTCACGTACGCTCGCCTGTACACCTCGGCGCATAAGAATGGCATGGATTTCCTGATAAAATTCAGACACGATTTTCAATCGTTGAAAGCGGCTCTGCGGCAAGCGCCGAATCTGTTTGCTCTTGAATTCCTATCCCCCGAACCAGCGCAGCGCACGAAGATGCGAAGTCAATCCAAGCATGCGGAGAATCCGCTCTGAGCGCCCGAATGGAAAGGACGTAGCCGGATGTCTGGTACATACATCCCTTTACGAACCACGCTGGGGGCCCGGCGCACGCGCGGCACAGGCTCGCGCGCGCTTCTGTTCACACTTGAATGCGCTTTGGGCATTGTGTCAATTTGCTTTGTCGGATTGCTCGCGCATTGGTTTCAGTGGCTACTGCCTGTCTCTGCTCTTCTTTGCCTGCTCATAGTGGTCCCAACAGCCCTGCTCTGCGGTTTTTGGCAAGCCGTCCTCGTTTCACTGTCCGCCGTAGTCGTGCAAAGTTACGTCACTGCTCGCCAGGCCGAATTCAATCCCGCCGCCGATCCCGCGAATTCTGTCACCCTTCTGGCCTTTGTGCTCACTGCCTTGCTGGTCAGCCGCCTCTCGGCGCGCGTTACCGAGCATGCAAAGGAATCGGAGTCGTGGGGCGGTCAAATGCACGACCTCTATGAGTTCACTCGACGCACCTTGCAGATGAATCTTCACGTGGAACCCGGCCCGCAATTGGCCGAGCTGGTCCACGAAATATTCTCGCTCGAAGCAGTCGTCGTTTTTGATGCAGATCTGCACGAGACTTATCAGGCCGGTTTCTGGAAGGAGGACCCGCAGGAACTGGCGCAGAATGTCTATTACTTCGAGACCTCCGACGACGATCCCGAGACAGGCATTGGCCGCCGTGTGGTCCGTCTCGGCACGGTGCCTATTGGCAGCATGGTTGTTCGCGGGGACACCAGCCCGCTCACGAATAACGCGATTGCATCACTTATCGCAATTACCTTCGACCGTTATCGCGCCTTCGCGAACGAAAGCCGTATCGAGACTGAGCGTCGCACCGAACAGCTCCGGTCCACCGTTCTTGACAGCCTCGCTCACGCCTACAAGACGCCCCTCACGGCCATCCGTGCGGCCAGCACCGGCCTTAGCGAAATGGGCCATCTTTCACCTTCGCAGGCCGAACTTGTTTCCCTCATCGACGAGCAGGCAGGACAGCTCAATGAGTTAACGGCTCGGCTGCTCACCACCGCTCGCCTCGATGCCGGCGATGTCGCTATCGACGCGCTCCCAATCAATGTTGGCTCTCTTATCGAAGAAGTCGTGGCCGGACTGAGCGACCGTCTTGCAAGCATGAAAGTCGGCATTAGCCTACCCGACGAAGGTCTCATTCTTACCTGCGATCGCCAGCTCATGGTCATGCTGCTTACGCAATACATCGACAATGCCTGCAAGTATTCGATCTTCGGGACTACCATCACGATTGGCGCGATTCAATCCAAAGCCGAGGTAATCTTTTCAGTGCACAGCTTCGGCTCTGTCATTCCCATGTCCGATCGCGAGCGGATCTTCGATCGTTACTACCGCTCTTCCACTTCGTCCAACCGCGCCCCTGGGACCGGTATCGGCCTCGCCGTCGCCAAGCGCGTAGCCCTGATCCATGGCGGGTATGTCTGGGTCGCCAGCGACGAAGAGGAAGGCACAACCTTTTACGCCGCCATTCCCGCACCGATGCAAAAAAGGAAAGCTCAATGAACCAGTCTGCTATTCGTGTTCTCATCGTTGACGATGAAGCGGCCATCCGCCGCGCGCTGCGCCCCCCCCCTCGCCGAACTTGGCTTCCAGGTTCACGAAGCTTCTCGCGGGGAAGAAGCATTGCAGCTGCTCCATTCTTCTCCCGTCGACGTGGTCTTGCTCGACATCAACATGCCCGGCATCGGGGGCATCGAGACGCTGCGACGCATCCGCGCCTTCGCACCGCGCCTGCCCGTTCTTATGGTGACGGTTCTCGAAGCGGAGGAGGAGAAAGTCGAAGCGCTCGAGCTCGGCGCCGACGACTACATCACCAAGCCTTTCAGCACACGTGAACTTATCGCGCGCATCCGCACTGCCCATCGCCGCGTCCACGCACCCGTTCGCGTCGAAGATGCTCCGATCGAAATCGGCGAAATCCGCCTTACCCCAGCGCGCCGCGGCGTCACCAAACGCGGCCAGCCCGTTCACCTGACGCGCAAGGAATACGACATTCTGTATTGCTTGATGAGCCGTGCCGGCCGAGTGATCACCTATTCGCGATTGCTCACTGCAGTCTGGGGCGCAGATTGTCGCGAAGAAGTCGAGTATCTACGCACTTTCGTTCGACAATTGCGCAAGAAAATTGAGGACGACGCGTCCAATCCGAT
>Ga0364858_10078_pt1 | contig 32268 bp, 24 predicted proteins | sample SorcelAu500001C7_2_FD_206914 | JGI IMG/M metagenome (GOLD analysis project Ga0364858, IMG submission 206914) | Enriched cells from Trout Bog Lake Hypolimnion, Wisconsin, USA - BchlTB.Aug20.5000.01 .C7 | ecosystem: Environmental > Aquatic > Freshwater > Lake > Hypolimnion/Profundal zone | place... | reverse complement strand
ACCTTGATGGTGGCAATGGATTTCACCTCAAAATCCTTCCCGGCTTCGATGAGCTTATTATCCAGCAGGTACTCGGTCATAATCCAGAAGTTGGACAAGGATTCAGATGATGAAATCTGCACGGAAAGTTCCGTGATCATGATCTTTGCCTGGCCGTAGATCTCATCGAATGTGAAGTTGAGGTCCAGGGGCAGCATCGATTTAAGTACGATCTGAACCGGAGCCAGTATGATGCAGAAATTTCTCACCAGACGTTCTTCGAACTGTTTACCTTCCCGGGTAAGTTCATCCTTGATTTGATCCATCAGGAAAGAAAAGGCCATACTGAACCCCTGATCAATTTCCTTTCGGTATTTAAGGATTTCTCCGATCAGGCTACTCAGGCCCCTCTGCTCATAGCCTTTCAGTTCATCATACCGGGCCAGTTCTTCCTTGGAATATATCCTCCGGATAAATGAAAGTAATATGGATCTGGTGAAAAGTGCATTGTCATCGACAGTTGGCAGGTATTGACTGCTGATGACCGAGGATCCGTTAACCTTGGTAACCTCCGTTCGACTGTCCCTGGTCATTTTACCTTTTTCATGGCCCATGCCGTCAAAAGCGCTTTTCAGCGTCTGAATTCGTTTGGGATCAATATCATTGGAGTACTCGTCCCACCAGCAGATGGAGTTCTTTATCCTGGATAATTTTCTGTGGAACCCGACCTGGGTTCCCGAGCTTAAGTTGAATGCGGGCATATTGTTAAAGAATAGGTTTGACAAGGACCAGGCAAGCTGTGATTTGCCTGATTGTTTCTCACCGAATAGAAAGAGGTGAGGGAATATTTTATATTTCTCATAGATCAGATCCCTGAAGACTGTCGCTATGGCAAAGGCAATCGCTATTCTGGCATTAGAGCCATAGACATCCATCATGAGTTTGGTCCACTCACCGAAGGTGATCGGGGACTGCTGCCAGATGAAATAGCGGTCGTTTTCATAATCATCGTCATCCTCACGGACCTCATTGTAAACACGGGAATAGGCAGGGGAGAAATACTTTTGGTTTGCATGTTCGGTAATACCAAACTCGTCCACCGGTTGCCAGGTACCATTAAAAATTCCATTGGCGAAAGCATAAAAACCTTCCCTCTGCCAACCTAGGGTTCTCAACTCGTTGCATACCGGGAATTTGTTGGCTATGTTATCCAAGATTTTAAGAAAATGAAATTTCGTGCCGAAGAAAAGGAAGTTCCCTTCATTGATCACTGCTGCCTGGAATTGTTCGACACTAACAAAGCTTTTGGAAGGCACATCAACGGTCCGTTTATAACCCCACTCATTGGTAATCTCGATTAGTCGTTTATTATCGGTCTTCGAATAGATATGGAACAGGGGGCGGATAATGAAATTAGATCCCCTCAAAGGGCCGTCTTTGGTTAAGAAATAAAAACAATTCCGATGTTCGAAGAAACCCAATTTTCTGGCTGTCATTTTATTAATGTCTCCGAAACCTTCAAACTGGTCTTTCTCATCTTCCTTAATGACCGTAACTGAATCCTTTAGGGTCTTTATCCGGTCCGTGATTACCTTTTTAGAGATTTTGTGTCGTTTTGAAATTTCTTCTACAAATATGCTTTGCCTTATAGGATCATCCATTTTAAAGATCAGATCGCATATCTGATTGATCACCTCACCCCGACGGGTAAGATTTTTACCGGCTTCTACCAGGGCTGTATCAGCATACAGAAGCAATTCTTCTTCATCCAGTACTTCAATATTTGGCAGTTCGATTCCCTGAGAACCTGGTAACTCATTCATTTGGTAATGTTTATTCTTTATGGTGCAAGTCCTGGTCTTTTTTGGCTAGCATTTCGTCAACGCTCTTCACAATCTCTTCAAATTTGCCGTTGATTTTCATCTCTCTCACCAGTTCATAGGGTTCAAGCCGCTTTGACAACTCAAGATTCCAATCCCTGAGCCACTTGTTTTCCGCTTCAAGGATTTGATTTTTTCTTATGATCCAATGGATATCCTGAATATAATCCAAGGCAAACTTCATCACATCGGCCACCCTGATCCAAAACCGGTAAGATTCAGTCTCACCGGTCTTGGCCTTTTGCTTGATTAAAATACTATTGACCTCGGCGATCTTATCCAGCAACATCTCCCCTGCTGATTCATAACAGCTATGGATGATCCTTTTAGAATCTTTATGCACTTCTGGAATGATTTGTCTGGATTAAAAAACTTGGGAAGACAGGATTATTCAGAAATTATGTCTATTTCCAAAGCATCCATTAATTGTTGCAACCGTCGGTCTTGCTGCAACAACCGATCCCTGATCTCGACCGGAATATTACCAGGAGCCTCAGCAGTCATTTTAAACATTAAACTTAACTGCTCATAGGCTTGCATGGTTAAACGTTTGTCCGGGATGGACATGGCTGAGAAAGTCTTCATCAAAAGGCTGGTTTTAGAGAATGGATTCTTTGGTGCATTTCCTTTTTATTTAATGCAATCTCTTCTCCAAGCTTGACAGCTTCCTCAATGATTATTTGGTTGTAATCCGGATGATCAGGATCAAGCACCCTATAGATATATTGTTTTGAGAATAATTGGCCTTTTACTTCCAATCTTTTTCTGAGCACTTCACCGCTTCCTTTGGGAAGCGCCGAATTTAGCTTGACGAGAGCGCTTTTTCCTATTTTCATTTGCTACCTGTTATATAAAAAAAACGTTACGATTACATTAAGATTTCGTTAAGATTTAGGGTGCAAAGGTTACAGTTTAAACAATACTCTTTTTAAAAATTTAGTGAGTAATGTAATGGTAACGTAACAGTAAATTACAAAGCCCTTACTGAATATTAAATCACAGATATTTAGAGAAGGATAGCTAAAAAATAAAAGTTATTAACAATCAGGAAAAAATCGGATTGATTAAACCTGGTCTAAGTAAAAAGTGGGAAGAAATTTAAGGAAAATTTGCGAAAAATATATTTGGTTAGAAGTTACAATCACGTTACTTTTGCGTGAAATTTGGCGGGGTAGCTCAGATGGTTAGAGCGTCGGATTCATAACCCGGAGGTCAGGGGTTCAATTCCCCTCCCCGCTACAAAAAAAGTGATACTCGCGACTTAAAACGCTCCTGACATAACGAATTTGTAGCGTGTAAAAATATTTTATAACGTATTGAATTTAAGATCAATACAAAATGTTTCAACCACTATACACGTTATCTCACTGCGACAAAAACTGCGACAAAACCGCCCAAAAAGCACAAAAAAACGAACATTTTAAAAGTTAAGTAACTGATTATCAATAGTGAGTTGTCGTCTATAAACTCTCGATCCCGCTACAAAGAAATTTTCCGGTTGATCATATTGTTGTAAACATCAATCATCCGGGCCACATTATCCTTCCAGTTATAATACCTTATCACACGCTCCCTACCATTCTGACCCAGAACCTGAGCAAGGCCGGGATTCTCCACCAGCTTTTCAAAGGCTTCCACAACCCCGCCGGTATTACCATAAGGGATCACAAATCCGCTGACCTGGTCTTTGACGACCTCTTTCAGTCCGCCAACATCATATACTACAACAGGTTTGGCACAGGCCGATGCTTCCAGTACGGCAACACCAAAACTCTCACTTCGGGAAAGTGCGGCATAAACAGTAAGCATATTGTGGTACAAGGGTACCTCGTCATACGGTATCATCCCGGTAAACACGACACTGTCCTCAATTCCAAGGGTTTTTACCAATCGTTTAAGATATGATTCCTGTGTCCCCCCTCCTACGATCAGAAGCTTCAGGGGCAGATGAGGTTTTTTCAAATAAAGCCTGTGAAAGCAATCAATCAGGATGTCAATCCCGTAAACTGTCTCCAGCCCTTTGACAGTTCCTATCACGAGGTCATCATGTGCAAAAAATCCCGGGTTGTGCAGCGGCTTAAAAAATGACGGATCAACACCAAAAGGGGTGATGGTCACTTCCGAAGAATTGTACATCTTAATTTCTTCCGCTATCGCACTGCTTGTGCACAATATCCGGTCGGCCCGGCGAAGATTGAACCTTATGATCTGCTTTCCGAACGGGGCTTCATTTGGAAAATCATGGATATCACTTCCCCAGGCAGAAATGATCAATGGGTGAAAGCCAGAAAGTGCGCCCAGCAATCCGTAGCTTGAAGCATAATGGGCGTGTAAAATGTCAGGTTTAAAACTGCGGATCGCCTTTCTCAGGGCCGGTATGGCCAGGAGGTATTTCCATTTATGGATTTCCTTCTGATGTTCATACCCTTTACGGAGGCTGATGGGAGTGAAAACCTGAACAGTTTTTTGCTTATAAAAGGCCCCGTGGAACTGGCTCAGGCTGAACACTGCAACGTCAACACCCTGGTCAGACAAAGCTCCGGTCCATTTTAAGATATGTGCTGAATTCGCCTCTGCAAGGAGAAGTACCTTCATGTATTAAAATAATAATTACAGGGAATCTTTTGCCTGTACATTCCAACAATGTAAAATTACTTATTATAACATTACTCACCGGTCAGAAAAAAACCATTAATTTGCAGGAATAATTCATTTTTATAAGATTGTTCATCACCCGAATCTTCAACCTTCCGGATTATGACAGAAAGCACATCATTTAAGAGAAGCCTGAATTTATTCGACTCAACGGCGATCGTTATGGGGTCGATGATCGGCTCGGGTGTTTTTATAGTCGGAGCTGATATAGCCAGGCAGGTCGGGTCCCCTGGCTGGCTTCTCATGACCTGGGTGATCACCGGGTTCCTGACTGTTTTCGCGGCTCTCAGTTACGGCGAGCTGGCTGGTATGTTCCCTCATGCAGGAGGCCAGTATGTGTACCTCCGCATTGCATATAATCCCATGATAGGGTTTCTTTACGGATGGACATTGTTCCTCGTGATTCAGACCGGGACTATCGCAGCTGTCGGTATGGCGTTTGCAAAATTCACCGGGGTGCTTTTTCCCTGGGTTTCGGAAAATGTGATATGGTATAAAGCCGGGGTTTTCAACTACGTTTTTAAATTCGGCCCCGTCCAGATTGTGGCGATCCTTTCAATCGCAGTGCTCACCTGGATCAATTTAAAAGGAGTCAAAGAAGGTAAAAGGGTGCAGAACCTGTTTACATCGGGAAAGATCCTGCTTGTCCTCGGATTTATCCTGGTCGGTTTCTTCTTTGCTTCCAATCCGGATTCCATAGCCAAAAACATGGCGGTCTTCTGGAACCCGGCAGTAAAGAACTCCGCCGGGCAATGGATCCCTCTAACGGGGATGACGCTCATCGCCGCCCTGGGCATGGCCCAGGTCGGCAGCCTGTTCTCCTCCGATGCCTGGAACAATATAACTTTCACCGCAGGGGAAGTGATCAACCCGAAGAAAAACATTCCCATGAGTCTTTTCCTGGGAACATTTCTTGTGACCATACTGTTCATCCTTACCAATATAGTTTATATGATCGTCCTCCCTTTGAGAGGAGATGTTACGGGAGTTACAGTGCTGGGAAGGGGAATCCAGTATGCCCTGAACGACAGGCTTGCGACTGCGGCCGTCCATCATGTTTTCGGAATTTATGCCGCAACCCTTATGGCAGTCCTGATCATGATCTCCACCTTCGGATGTAATAACGGCCTGATACTTTCCGGGGCCCGGGTCTATTATGCCATGGCAAAGGACGGGTTGTTTTTCAGGAAAGCCGGGATTCTCAATTCCAAAGCTGTCCCTTCCTACGGTCTTATTCTCCAGGCAATCTGGGCATCCCTGCTATGCATTTCGGGAACCTACGGACAGTTGCTTGATTATGTCGTTTTTTCCGTCCTGATCTTCTATGTTCTGACCATTGCAGGGCTTTTTATTCTCAGGAAAAAGATGCCGGATGCTGAAAGACCTTACAGGGCATTCGGATACCCCGTCATTCCGGCCTTATATATCATCCTGGCGACCTGCATCATGCTGATCCTTCTTTTTTATAAGCGTGATTATACCTGGCCGGGCCTTGTCATCGTTATTCTCGGGATCCCTGTTTATCTTATCTGGAATTATAAGAAAGCAAAACAATGATGACGATTAACCTGTTGCGGAAGATCACGGTATTTGTCTTCATTGTATTCCCGTTTCTTCTGAATGCCCAATGTTTCCAAGGGAATAAAGTATTCAATGACGGGGAGGACATTTCCTATACCATAAGTTACAACTGGGGTCCGATCTGGGTCGAGGCAGGAATCGTCACATTCAAGGCAAAGCTGGAGAGAAAAGGCCAGCAACAGGTATGGCACTTCTCAAGCACCGGGAAAACTTACTCTTCATATGACATCCTGTTTAAAGTCAGGGATTTCTATGACACCTGGGTGGTTCCTGAAACATTCCAGACAGTGAATTTTAAAAGGTATATTTATGAGGGAGGGTACACTCTTGTCAATGTCCTTAATTTTGATTATGAGAAGAAAAAGATTTTCTCATCGACCAAGAGCAACAACAACCCGGTCAGGTTCGATACCTTGAATATCCAACCCTGTTCTTTCGACATGCTTGCTGCCGTGTATTTTACCCGGACCCTGGATCTTGCGAATATACCCATGAACCAGAAGAAGCAGGTGCAGGTAGTCATCGACGACAAGGTTTACAACATTTATATTAAACCACTCTCAAGGGAAGTGGTTGAAAACAATGACGGCAAGAAGTACAGATGCATCAAAATGTCGGCAAAAATGGTGGAAGGGACGATTTTCAAGGGCGATGAGGATGTGCTTGTCTGGATCACCGATGATGACAACCATATCCCGGTATACATAGAGGCAAAGATACTGGTTGGAACCGTGAAAGCTTATCTTCATGAGACAAAAGGTCTGCGCAATCCCATTACTTCTTTAATCACGAAATAAGCAGTCAGGGCATGATGAAACTAATTGTCGACAGTGGTTCAACAAAATCAAGCTGGGGCCTGCTTGAAGGCCTCGAACATAAGGCGACCGTACAAACCGCTGGGCTGAACCCTTACTTCCATACTTCCGGGAGCATTGACAGCATCCTGAACGCTGAACTGATCCCATTTGTGATCACCGACCACATCAGGGAAATCCATTTTTACGGCGCCGGATGCAGTACGGAGAAAAACGACCAGCTCATCCGCGATTCCCTCGGCAGGTATTTCCACAAGGCTGTGATATTTGTTTACCATGATATCCTGGGTGCGGCCCGCGCTCTGTTCAAAAAGGAAAAGGGGATTTCATGCATACTGGGGACAGGGTGCAATTGCTGTTACTATGACGGCAGTGAAATTTATTCCAAAGTCGATTCGCTGGGTTATCTTTTTGGTGATGAAGGCGCAGGATCATACCTCGGGAAAAACCTGATCCGGCATTATCTGAAGAAATCACTTCCTGCCGACCTCAGGCTTGAATTCGAACGCCATTATAAATTAAACCTTGAGGACATCCTTAATGCACTTTACAATCTCCCCTATCCCAACCGCTTCCTTGCTTCCTTCAGTGAATTCCTTGCCCCCCGGCAGAAGCATCCTTTCGTGCATTCCATGGTCAAAGAATCTTTCTCCTCGTTTTTCGAAGCCCAGGTAAGGCATTATGAGAAATACCGGGAACTGCCGGTGAGTTTTACAGGCTCCATCGCTTATCATTACCGCGAAATTCTCACGGAAACAGCCGCCGGGGAAGGAATCCGTATCGGGACTATTATAAAGGCTCCGCTTGAAGGATTACTTAAATTTCATGCCGGCTGAATTCCACCGGCAGTTAATTACCCTGTAAAATGGCTGACTGGTCAAACAACCCCGGGATTACTTTCCTGTGATATCAGGTTTAACATAAGAGGAATATCGCCCGGGTTTAGCCAGTGGATCCCTGGATCTTTCCTGAACCAGGTCAGCTGGCGCTTTGCATACCGTCTTGTGTTGGTCTTTATTTTCTCCACTGCTGTTTGCAGACTCGTTCCGGCATTTAAATATGCAAACAGTTCTTTGTAGCCGAGGGTGTTAAGAGCATTGCAGTGACGGAACTCAAAGAGGCTTTTTGTTTCCTCCAGCCAACCTTCTTCCAGCATATGATCGACACGCCGGTTTATCTTTTCAAACAATTCTTCACGGGGAAGATCCAGCCCGATCTTAAGTATATTAAACGAACGCGGAACGGGCCTCTGACTTCGAAGCGAGGAGTATGGCCGGCCTGTCGTCATGCATACTTCCAGGGCCCTTATAAGCCGGCTTGTATTGCTCATATCTACTGATTCACAGTATACGGGATCCAGCTGAAGCAAACTGTCCTGCAATGCCCGGATGCCCCCGGAGGCAAGTACAGCTTTAAGTTCTTCCCTGATCGCAGGGTTCGGATCAGGAAAGGCATCCATACCATGACAAACTGCGTGAATGTACAGCCCCGACCCCCCGGCCAGGAGGACAACAGGGTACCGGGGAAAAAGCTGATCAAGTAAATCCAGGACATCTCTTTCATACCTGGAGACATTGTAATTATCAGTGAGTTCCAAATGCCCGAGAAAATGGTGGGTAATACCGGCCCGTTCTTCCTCCGTAGGGAACGCAGTCCCTATCTTCATCTGCATATAAAACTGTCGTGAATCAGCTGAGATAATTTCGGTTTTCAGATGTTTTGCCAGTTGAATGGCAACTGCTGTTTTCCCGGAAGCAGTCGGGCCGCAAATAACCACCAGGAGTTTCCTATCAGAAATCATCCGAATCTTCCCGGTAATTGGAATATCTCTGTTCTATCTGGTCAATATCACCGAATTCATCCATATGTTCTATTTGCCCTTCCTCTCCGTAACCCGCTTCTTCCATGTCATCGGAAGTGGAAACCTGGCTCTCTATTTCAATCTGGACAGGGGCTTCTTCTTCAAGAATTTCTGACAGCTCTTTGTCTATCAAACTGATTTCATCGATATTTTCCTCGATGGAGTCAAGTTTTGAAATCACTTCAGGTTTCACCTGGACAGGAGGCCTGGATTTCGGGGGTTTGGGTACTGCCGCAGGGATTTCAATTTCCGGAACAGTAGGCTGGGGAAGAATATCCCGTATTTTTTTTATTTCGCCTTGCTTTCTGGATACCCTGGGATAGGATATATAATTCTCCGACTGTATGATCTTGTATAAATCAATCTGAAAAGTCAGCGGTTCCTTTCCCTGGACCTGGTATACCAACCTCTGGTGGGGATCCTCGATTAAATTTTTGATCCTGGTATCTTTCATCAAAGGCAGGGTTTTTGTTTCCAAAACTACCTCGCCAAGATCATCATCAAACCGGCGGATCTGCTTTTTCGTCGATTTCAGAGTAATTTCATGATTGATCCTGTTTTTTTTATCCGTCATGAAAAAACTTGCTCCGGTGGTGCCTTTCAGTTCAGCAGTTTCAACGAGGATATGATGAAATTCCAGTAAACTCTGATTTGGCTGAATATCGATTTCCCGAATAAAATCCTCGGAATCACTAGCATTAACCCTGAATCGGTAGATCAACATTTTTCCTTTTCTTTTTTCGGGGTAAAAGTAAAAAAATCCTGAGAAACCAGTGGTGTCAAACCATGTTTTTTCCCTTCGGCCAGCATAAGTTTAAAGGCCTCACCCAGGTCATTGGGAATTTCCCCTTCCAGTATGGCTTCGGTGATCCTGTCCTTGATCTCACCAACCAGTCTTGAAGGTGGTATACCGAAAGACTTCATGATCATATCGCCCGACACAGGGGGCTGCCAGTTCCTGAGCTTGTCTTTTTCTTCTATTTCCACAAGTTTCCGCCTGACAATTTCAAAGTTGGCAAGGTGCTTTTTGACTTTCAGCGGGTTTTTCGAGGTGATATCCGCTTCACAAAGCTTCATCAGTTCATCAATATCGTCACCGGCTTCGAACAACAGCCTCCTCACTGCCGAATCGGTCACAACATTGCCTGCAAGCGGAATCGGCCGCAGGTGAAGCAACACCATCTTTTCCACGAACTTCATTTTTTCATTGAGGGGAAGTTTCAGGTTACGGAATATACGGCTTACCATTTTGGCCCCTTTAAATTCATGGGCATGGAAGGTCCATCCGGTCCCGGAAATGAATTTTTTAGTGGCGGGTTTAGCGATGTCATGCAACAAAGCCGACCACCTCAGCCATAAATCGGATGAAACAGCAGCCACGTTATCCAGGACGGCAAGTGTATGATAAAAGTTATCCTTATGGCCTTTCCCATCGATGGTTTCAACGCCTTTGAGTTCAAGCAATTCAGGGAAAATCAGTTTCAGAAGTCCGGTCTCATCCAGCATCATGAATCCCCTGGATGGTTTCTCAGTAAGAATGATCAGGTTCAGCTCGTTGACTATCCTTTCCATCGAAACGATGCAGATCCTTTCTGCATTTTTTGTTATTGCCGTATAACAATCTGATTCAATGGAAAAACCCAGCTGTGCGGCAAACCTGATAGCCCTCATCATCCGCAGGGGATCGTCTGAAAAAGTGATATCCGGGTCAAGGGGTGTGCGGATCACTTTCTCTGCCAGATCTTTCATTCCGCCAAAAGGATCGATCAGTTCACCGAAATGTTTTTTCCTGAGATCGAATGCCATGGCATTGATCGTAAAATCCCTTCGTTTCTGATCATCCTCCAGGGAGCCGTCCTCAACCAGGGGCTTCCGTGAGTTTTTCCGGTAAGATTCTTTCCTTGCCCCTACAAATTCCAGCTTCCATTCCTTACATTGAATCATGGCCGTACCGAAATTTGTGAAAACCCTTACATCGGGGGAAGGCTTGATCCTGGCCGCAACTTCCGCTGCAAAATCTATTCCACTGCCCACGACGGCAATATCGATGTCCTGGGTATCGCTCCGGCCGAGAAAGCTGTCGCGGACGAACCCTCCCACCACATACGCCATTACCTGCATTTCCTCCGCCACTCCTGAGAGAACGCGGAATATCCTGTGCCCAAGATACTGTTTGAATTTTTCCATTCTCCGACCTTGCGCCAAAAGTAGTAAATTAATAAGAAGATGTTAACATTTATGAAGGAATTGGGGCGATTTGCCTACCTTTGATCCGGTACTCCGCACACACACGGAGTACCTTATATCAAACACATATTTACTAATAGGATAAATCATGTTACGTGGATTACTACCCCGGGAATATGCCTTTTACGATTATTTTGAAAGGCTGATGAATATCAACTTGCAGGTCAGCAATGAATTTCTTGGACTGGTAAAAGAGAAAAAACATCCTGAAGTCGCAACCAAGGCGATAAAAAGACTGGAACGGGAAGCCGATAAACTTACCAAAGAGTGCATTGACCTTCTGCACAGAACATTTATAACACCTATCGACCGTGATCAGATTTACCAGCTGGTGAACGGTATGGATGATTTTGCAGACCAGATGAACGCCGCAACTTTCAGGCTTTTTTACTATGGAATAGAGGAATTCCGGCCCGAAACCCTTGAATTTGCCAAAATCATTCACAATTGCAACCAGGAACTGGCAGCTGCTGTCAAGAGCCTGAGAAACATCAAGAAACAAAGCCATGAAATACGATCCAAATGTTCTTTGATCCATGAATTTGAAAACCAGGCTGATGACATATCCCGTGTAGCCATTGCCAATTTATTCAAAACGGATGATATGATGATGATCATGAAATGGAAAGAAATTTTTGAACGTCTGGAGAAGGCGGTTGACCGTATGGAAAGGGTTGCCAATTCGATTGAAAGCATCCTGATCGACAACGCCTGACCTGATTTCACCCAATTCACTATATTATGATTCTAATTGTCGTAATCACCATCATTGCTGCCCTGATCTTTGATGTCATTAACGGGTTTCACGATGCCGCAAATTCAATTGCCACTATCGTATCAACCAAAGTTTTATCTCCGAAATTTGCTGTTTTCTGGGCCGCTTTTTTCAATTTTGCAGCAATGTTCGTTTTTGCACCAAAAGTTGCTAATACTATTGCACATATTGTAATAATTGACCCTGCCGACCCTGCCTTTATGTATGTGATCCTTTCGGGTCTTATAGGAGCCATCCTCTGGGATCTGGTCACATGGTGGTACGGGCTTCCCTCCAGTTCGTCCCATGCACTTATCGGAGGTCTCGTCGGGGCCGGTATGGCTTATAAAGGAATGAGCATCATTCATTGGTCAAAAGTTATTCAGACCGCTACTTTCATTCCGATTGCACCTATAATTGGGGTTATTCTTGGCTTTTTGCTTATGCTTGCCGTGATCTGGATCGTTCATCGGCTTACGCCTCACAGGGTTGACAGTATTTTCAGGAGAGGCCAGTTGTTTTCAGCTGCACTGTATTCACTTGGGCATGGGGGCAACGATGCACAGAAAACCATGGGCGTTATCGTTGCCCTTCTCGTAGCTGCCGGGATGTTATCGCCTGACACCCAGCTTTCGCTTATGCATCACGAAACCAATTGGATCATCCTGGCTTGTTTTACGGCCATGGCTTTAGGCACCGGTATTGGTGGCTGGAGGATTGTCAAAACCATGGGCATGAAACTGACAAAATTAAAACCAGTTCATGGGTTTGCCGCTGAAACATCGGGTGCACTTACTATATTCCTTGCAACCAGCCTTGGCGTGCCCATTTCAACCACACACACCATTGCCGGGTCAATCATTGGAGTCGGGGCAGTAACCAACCTTACGGGTATAAAATGGAAAATTGCAATGAATATTGTGATTGCTTGGATTCTCACGATCCCTGCTGCCGCTATTGTTTCTGCCCTCTGTTTCTGGCTGGTCCAGGCGCTTCACAAAGCATTCTGAAACTCTCCTTCCTGATTCTGCATCCGCTATGCCTTGAAGATGCTTGCTTCAAAAGGATAGATTTTTAAGTCCTGGAAATAATAAGTTTCATCTTCATTGCGGTGGGTCGAGAAAAGGACCTGACCAAAGCTGTGCTCAGGAAGATTTATATACTTCGGTTTTGATGTAAAGTTGAGAATGACGGCGACCCTTTCCCCGTTTAAAGCCCTCGCATAGGCCAGTATCCCATTACGGCCGGTTATCAGGGGTATCCAGCGGCCCTGCTGGAGAGCAGGGTGATTTCTCCTGATTTTAATAATATTCCGGTAAAAATTAAGCAGGGAGGAGCTATCACGCTGAAAATCTTCAACATTGCGCCATGATTTATCCTGATTTAATGGAAGCCAGGGCTTGCCGGTCGTGAACCCTCCACAATTACCCGGGGTCCATTGCATGGGGGTGCGGGCCCTGTCACGGCCCATGAAAAATGGCCAGTATCTTTTTCCAAGCGGGTCCTGGATGTCACGATACCTTATCCTTGCATTTCTCATGCCGATCTCTTCCCCATAATAAATAAACGGGGTACCCTTTATTGTCAGCAGGAATGCTGCGGCAACCTTTGCTTTTTCGTGTTTATGCCTCCTGAAAGGGATACGGTCGATGCTTCGCATCAGGTCATGGTTTGACAAAACATTGCATGGCCATCCCTTTTCAGGAATATTTGAATACCAGTCAAGGATGCATTTGTAATAACTGCTTGCACTCCAGTGGCGGAAAATCAGGGAAAAATCAAAAGCCATATGAATTCCCAATCCTCCCGACAGGTAACTTGCCGCTATTTCCGAATTTCCGGGAGGCAGGGTATAAATTTCACCGATCATGACCCTGTCCTGGTACTTGTCGACCTGCTTCCTCAGCTCCATCACAATCTTGTGTGATTTATAACGATTCCGGTTAAATACATGTTTCTGGAAGAAAGGAATCCCCAAAAAAGAAGGATTATCCCTGAATTTTTTATCCTTGGCGATCAGATTGATTACATCCAGACGAAAGCCGTCGACACCCAGGTCCAGCCAGAATTTCAACTCATCAAAAAAAACTGATGGCAAGAGCAGATTTCTCCAGTTCAGGTCGGGTTGATCTTTAAAAAATGAATGGTAATAATACTGGCCCGTTCTTTTATCAAATTCCCAGGCACTGCCTCCGACTGCTGATTTCCAATTGTTGGGAGGCCCCCCTTTGTAGCCATCTCTCCAGATGTACCAGTGCCTTTTAGGATTTATCGTTGAAGAAGCTGATTCCTGAAACCAGGGATGCCGATCCGATGTATGGTTAAGGATCATATCACTGATCACACGGATACCGTATTCATGTGCCTTTTCTATCAATAATCTGAAATCATCCATGGAGCCATAAACCGGGTCAATGGTGCGATAATCAGAAACATCATAGCCAAAATCAGCATTGGGAGATAAGAACACTGGTGACAACCAGATCCCGTCAACTCCCAGGTTCGACAAATAATCCAGTTTGCTTATTATTCCCTGAAGGTCGCCGATTCCATCGCCATTAGTATCCATAAAGCTGCGGGGATAGATGTGATAAATCACACCGTGCTTCCACCAGCTCCATGGCTCAGTTTGCATAGGTTTCATGACATGATCAGGATAAGTTGATGTCCAGATCCTTTAACAAGCCATGAAGGATGGCATCAGGAGTATAATCACCCGCTCTTTCCCTTGCAGCTTTTTTAAGGGAGTCCTGTAAGGTTACATCCAGGAAAAACTCAACGATTCTCTCAACGATCTCTTCTGTATCATCAGTAAGATAACCGTTTACGGAATCCTGAATAATATCCTTCGGCCCTTTTGTATTATAGGCTATGACCGGTAAACCACAGCTAAGTGCTTCGATGACCACACAACTGAAGGTATCGAAACGAGAGGGAAGTATGAGCAGGTCGGCAGAATGATATATTTCAGGCAGCCTGTCGTGATCAACCCACCCGGTGTATTCTGCTTCAGGGAATGCTTTTTTAAGTTCATTTTCCGCCGGACCTGTACCGGCAATCATCATTCTGAGGTTCGGGATCCTTGCCCTGGCTTCACGGAAAATTCCAGGTAATTCAAAAATCCCTTTTTCCTGGCTCAGCCGACCTGTAAAAAGAACAACAGGGGGCTTTTGGGGATCTGTCATGGTATGTGAAACATCGCAGCTGTTAATGAATGCCGCCTCCACCCAATGGGCTGTTAAAAATACCCTGGAAGGATCAAACTTCATCGATTCACCTGTAAGCCACTGCTGCTGGTCACGGTTTAGCACGAAAATATTGTCAAATAAATGATAGTAAATCCTTGCCATTCTTTGAATGTTTTTTACTCCAAGTTCCTCCATCCCGAATACCTGCCTCGCAAAGGTGATCCAGTCAGTATGCATATAAAAATCCGTTCTGACCGAATATAGCTTTTTAAGGTAAATCGCCGCAAAACCCATAGGTCCCTCAGTGGAGCAAAGAACTCGGTCATACCTGCCTTTCTTGAAGACACGCATAATATTCCGTAAGTTTGGAATCCTCAAAGCCTGCTGCCTGTAAAGAGGAATGTTGAATTCTGAAATCGGCTTCAGGACAATCAGGTGATCGTCAGGCTCAAGGTCATTGCTGCAGACTAAAATATCTATCGGTAAATCACGATCTCTGATCTCCCTGTGCATAGCCTGCAAAACCATTGAAACACCGTTATGGTCTATAAAAGTGTCGGTAAGCCATAAGACCCGTTTAACCTTTTCCTTATATTGTTTCTCAAGCATAAAATCATCCCTTTTTTACAGCGAAACGGCAAGCTTCTGTCTTCCTGTTCATTCCGCTTGCAAATGTCAGTCATTACCCGGGCTAGTTTTCATATGTTACAGAAAATTAATGATTTATTAACAAATATTTAATGATAATATAACCAGGGTGTAACATTGGGGAAGGAATATCAGGGGACTTTTGTGATTGAACATGAAATCAAAGTCTACCGGGAAACGATTAGTCGATCTGGTCATCATCTCCGATGTTCATCTTGGAGCATTCGGATGCCATGCCAAGGAACTTCTGGAATACCTGAGGAGCATCAAGCCAAAAATGCTTATACTAAATGGCGACATTATTGATATCTGGCAATTCCGTAAGGCCTATTTTCCAAAATCCCATCTTTTGGTTATACGCCATCTCACCGGGATGATCGCTAAAAACACAAAAGTTGTTTATATTACAGGGAACCATGACGAGCTGATGAGGAAATTTGTAAAATTCAACATCGGTTCGTTCAAACTAGTAAATAAACTGCTGCTTGACCTGCACGGGGAAAAAGCCTGGATCTTTCACGGTGATGTGTTCGATATCACCATGCAATACAGTAAATGGCTTGCAAAGCTTGGATCCTTCGGATACGATTTTCTTATCCTGTTGAACAGCTTTGCAAATTTCATCCTGGCAAGTATGGGAAGTGAAAAGATTTCTTTCTCCAAGAGAATCAAACACAGCGTTAAGACAGCCGTATCCTATATTAATAAATTTGAAGAGACAGCGGCAGCGATCGCTATCTCCAAGGGCTATTCTCATGTCATTTGCGGTCACATCCACCAACCACAGATTCGAAAAATATCCAACCAGCAGGGAGAAGTGAATTATATGAATTCCGGCGATTGGGTAGAAAATCTTTCGGCGCTGGAGTTTAATAAAGGAGAATGGAGTATCTATAATTATCATGAGGATCCTCACGTAAAAGCTTACAATGAATCGTACCGGCAGGCAAAAAGCTTTACTCATAAAGAGACATTTAAAAACCTGTTGAAAGAGTTCGAACTCAGGTAATTTCAGGACTATATGGGTCCAGCAAGCATTCTGCCCTACCCCTGCAATTCCGGCTCTCTCGATTTTTTCCACATCCTTCCGATTCCCCTGGTATAGCGTACTGAAAATTTCACTGCTCTAAACAGCTTATTGAATTTTACCCTATCTTTGTGAATCAAATCACTTGCTCTAATACAAACCAAATCATACTCTTATGGCAAAAAGAACAATCGTAGCCATGCCTGGTGACGGCATAGGTAAAGTAGTCCTGAATGAGGCCATCCGCGTTCTGGATGCGGCTGGTTTTTATGCTGAATATGTTCACGGTGACATCGGATGGGAATTCTGGTGCAAGGAAGGTGATCCCTTTCCCGAACGTACGCAGAAGCTCCTTGAACAGCATAAGATCGGTCTGTTTGGTGCAATTACATCCAAACCCAAGGATAAAGCTGAAGCCGAAATATCTCCAGGGCTGAAAGGCAAAGGATTTGTTTATTACAGCCCTATCGTCAGCATGCGCCAGAAATATGACCTCGACATTTGCATGCGTCCGTGCAAGACTTTCAAAGGGAACCCGCTTAACTTTATCCGCCGCGGCTTTGGCGGGCTTATCGAGGAGCCCGTTGTTGACACAATGATCTTCAGGCAGAATACCGAAGGCCTGTACGGAGGCGTTGAATGGACCAATCCTCCCGACCATGTGTATGATGCCCTGATGACCCACAAAAAGTTCAGGGAGAATTTTGCTTGGTGCCCCAGGCCTGAGCTTGCTGTGTCCACCCGTATTTTAACGAAAAAATATACCACCCGGATTGTTAAGGCTGCATTCGATTATGCCAAGGCCAGGGGTTTTGACACCGTAACAGTTTGCGAAAAACCGAACGTGATACGTGAAACCTCGGGCATGATGCTCAAGATCGCCCAGGAAATGGCGAAATCCGAATACCCGGGTATCAAGGTGCAGGATACAAATATTGACGCCCAGATGATGTGGCTCACGAAGAATCCAGAAATTTACCATGTGGTCGTTGCAAGCAATATGTTCGGAGATATCATTTCGGATGGCTTTGCCGGACTGATCGGCGGGTTGGGATTTGCCTGCAGTGCAAATATCGGACCGGAAATAGCAGTGTTCGAACCCACACATGGTTCCGCCCCCAAATATGCTGAATTCAGTACTTCGATTGTAAATCCCATCGCTATGATCATGAGCGCCTGTATGATGCTCGAGCATATAGGCGAAAGTGCTATCGCTGTAAAAATATCCAAAGCAATTGCCGATGTGGTTGAAGAAGGGAAAGTAATGACTTACGATATGATGAAACTCCCCGGCAGGCCTGATGTTTTCAGCAAGGGTGCTGCCTCCACATCACAGATGGCGGATGCTGTAATCGCTAAATTAAAGTAAACTGTTTCTGAATCGGAAATGATGAAATGGTAAAAATCCCTTACTGTTAAATTCACAATATTACAATTCACCATTTCACCATAAATAAATACTATATGACCGACCGTGTAAAAAATCTGTGGCCTGAACTCATGTGGATCAACGATGCCGATCTGCGTGAAAAGACAGCCGCCACCTGGGAACTTGCACTTAAAAAGAGTATCCTTTCTCCTGATGATCTCAGCAGTATCCCATTTACCCTTCTGGCCGGGCCAGATCTGAAAGTATCATTTATGGCTCATAAACGTTGTGTCGTGCACGTGGCCCATGATGCCGGAAAAAAAATGAATGAATTCTTCGGGGATGACCTTCCCATCAATATGGATGTACTGATCGCGGGCGCCATACTTGCCGATGTTGGAAAGTTACTTGAATATGAACTTGATCCGAACGGCAAATCGGTACAGGGCAAATACGGCAAATACCTGCGGCATCCGTTCTCGGGCGTATCCCTTGCTGAACAGTGTGGTGTGCCTGCCGACGTTTGCCATATTATCGCAACTCATGCAGGGGAAGGCAATATGGTGAAACGCAGTGTGGAAGCCTACATCGTCCACCATGCCGACTTTATGACATTTGAACCCTTCAGGGAAAGACTGAAGTGATCTACTATTAAGCATGGACAATGTACCATGGATAATGTAGTAATTCTTACCATGCAAAAATTAATTTATGACAATTATTGAGAAGATCATAAGCGCACACTCAGGTCAGAACACTGTAAAACCCGGGGACATTGTTGATGTGTTCATCGACACCCGTGCAGCACGTGACTTCGGTGGTGCCAACGTGGTTAAAAATTTGCTGGAAAACGGCCTGGATATTGACGATCCGTCCCGGACGATATTTACATTCGATTGTAACCCCGGTGGATCCGATCAGAAATATGCCCAGAACCAGCATTATTGCCGGCAGTATGCCAGGGAAAAAGGGATATGTATTTATGATGTGGATTCAGGCGTAGGAACTCACCTGGCAATTGACAACGGGCTGGTATGGCCCGGGAGCACTTTCGTTTCGACCGATTCCCATGCCAACATCATGGGAGCCATTGCCTCATTCGGGCAGGGAATGGGCGACCAGGATATCGCAGCCGCTTGGGCCAGGGGATCCGTCTGGTTCAAGGTGCCATCTTCTGTAAAGATAAATCTGAACTCCACCCGGCCCCCGGATGTTTCGGCAAAAGATATTGTCCTTAATCTTTTGGGGATTTTCGGGGCCAACACCCTGCTTGGTTGCTCGGTTGAGCTCTACGGGCCGGAGGTTGAAAAACTAAGCCTTGCCGAAAGAATTACTATTTCGTCAATGGGAACAGAGATGGGAGCCATCCTGATCATATTCCCCACAACACCCACCCTGCTGGCCGAACTGAAAACCCTTACAGGGAAGGATTATCCGATGGTTACTGCGGATGCTGATGCAGTATATGAAAAAACCTATGATATCAATCTTTCCGGATTCGTGCCAATGGTTGCAAAACCGGGTCATCCCGAGGATGATACGGCAGTGGAAAATGTCCGCAACCTTAAGATCGATTCCGGTTTCATAGGGAGCTGCACGAACGGCCGCATTGAAGATCTAAGGATTGCGTCATCAATCCTGAAAGGCAGGAAAATTGCCCCGGGGGTTGTCCTTAAAATTGTACCGGCCACCGATGCCGTCTGGAACCAGGCGCTGGATGAAGGCCTTATTAAAGTTTTTAAGGAAGCCGGGGCAATGGTTTCCAATGCAGGATGCGCAGGATGTGCAGCCGGGCAGGTGGGCCAGAACGGACCGGGAGAGGTAACCATCAGTACAGGCAACCGGAACTTTGAAGGGAAACAGGGAAAAGGGTTTGTTTACCTCGCTTCACCCGCTGTCGTTGCCGCTAGCGCTGTGGCAGGGTTGATCACAACACCTGACCAGATCCCGGTAACACCGGCGGAATTCAGCAATAAACCCGTCCTTAAATCTACAATAAAAGTTAAAGTCAAAACGGAAAAACCTGTAGTCGTTGAGGGGAAAGTCTGGATGATCAGAAAAGACAACATTGATACCGATATGATCTTCCACAACCGTTACCTCACAATTACCGATATAAGGGAAATGGGACAGTATTCTTTCGATAATCTGAAAGGATACGAAGATTTTGCGAAGAAAGCAGGACCCGGTGACATTGTAATGATAGGCAAGAATTTCGGCGCCGGCAGTTCAAGACAGCAGGCGGTGGATTGTTTCCTTTCACTGGGGATAAACTGTATGCTGGCCGAATCGTTCGGGGCCATCTATGAACGGAATGCCATCAATGCTGCAATGCCTGTATTGACTTATTCGCCGGGCATAATCGGGGAACTTGAACTCCAGGATGGTGACAATGTACGGGTCAATTTTGAAACCGGGGATATTATTAACCTTGGAAATCAAAAAACCGCAAGCTTAAACAAGTTTTATGATGCCCAGATGGCCATCTATAAGAATGGGGGACTATTGTAAAGCAGCGGGTTAGCGAGTCAACGGAGTAGTGGGCTCTCAACTATCCGCTGGTTTTTTTTTCGGGTTTTTTATGTTTCCATCTCCGGTGTGACCAGAGATAATACCGGGGGTCGCGCAGGATCTGTTCCTCCAGGCTTTTCATGAAGGCCGCGGTGATCTCCCCGGTTTTGGTATCTTTTGATTCCATTCTTAAGGGCACGAAGTCAACCGTATAATATCCTCTTTTGATTCGCCGGGCCATTGCATGGAAAACCGGCATATTATAGAGCCTGGCATATTTTTCGGGTCCGTGAAGCGTAGCGGTTTCCCGGTTCAGGAAAGTGACCCAGTAAGCAAGTCTTGGTGTTGAAGGACTTTGATCGGCAATCATATAAAAAATCGCAGGTTCTCCCCAGTCGGTTTGAAACACTTCCCTTGTGTTGTTGATAGAAACCAACACCGATCTCCCCTGGACCCTGGTGCGCTGAGTATACCGGTCAATATATTTATTTGACAATGGTTTATAAAAGCCGACCGGTTTATGCAAAAATTGCGTGCCGCTGGCTATGCCCCCCCATTCCCAGTTTGCATAATGTCCGGCCACACAAACCACTCCCCGTCCTTCCCGGTAACACTGGTTCAATTTCTCGACGCCTGTATATTTGTAACGTCTTACAACCTGTTCTTCGGTCATCGTAAAAGATTTCAGGCTTTCGACCAGTACATCGCAGAGATTGTGGTAAAACCCCCTTGCAATTTTCCTGTACTCTTCTTCCGTTTTGCCGGGCAGTGAATTTCTGAGATTTTCGAAAACAACCTTTTTCCGGTACCCGGCCAGAAGATAGAGGAAAACATATACAATATCAGAAACAATATAAACTAAGCTGAATGGCATCAGCCGGAAAATAAAAATGAAGGCCCTGAAAACCAAGTAAATGAAATAATCCACGGATGAAATATATAAGGACAAAGATAAAGGAAATTCCGAAAAGGGATATCCTTTAGTGCTTTACCACAAGCTTTGCTTTATCGTGCCTGCTGAGCTGTTGCAGGAAATCCGCAAAAGCATCAAAGTCGGAGGAAGGGAAACTGCCTTCTTCCATTTCCAGTTTTCTGCACAATTTCACCGTCAGCCCATCCGAATCAACTTCAGAAGCTATCGATCCGAACTTTGTATTAAAGCGAAATGAGGGTTGCATGGATTCAGGAGAGAACCCCTGTGGAAGATGGATAATAACCGTATCATAGTGAACATATGATTTTCTTAAAACCAGTTCAAATTTTCTGAATTGATTTTTTTTAAGCAAAGGAGGTTCCTCAAGGAAGCGGTCCAGGGGAATAAACATTCTCCCACCACTCATTGAAGCATAATTTTTAACTGTTATACCCAGTTTTTCAACAGCTTCAGGTAAAAAGTCTCCTTCTGAAGTCAATTGTACCGAAATCAGCGTCATTCCCGGGACGTCCAGAAGGGATTTCATCTTCTCCCTAAGATGCTCCGGATTAAGTGCAAGCAAGCTTTCAACTTCTTCAAATTCCAGGCCTTTGTATGATGATGCAATTGAAATTGAGGCATTACCAAGACTATCCATCCTGATTTCTGCGGTTGAGTGCTCTATATTCACTTTTTCAGGATACCGGGGAGTTCTCACAAGCACGCCCCCATTGCCTGTGAGGAGAAGTGCATCCCGGTCTGCTGTAAAACTTCCGAGAAAACCGAAAGGCTGCATGGGGTCAGTACATTCCAGCCACACTGTATCCTTTTTGAAAGGCACAGCAAGGATGACATGATTAAACTGGTTGGACGGGAAATCCCTGACGATCAATCCTGAATTCGCCCCTGCTTTGACCAGGGTACAAAATGATTTTATCCCAAACTGCTTCAGTAATGCGTACGTATAGTTCACTAAACCTTTGCAGTCTCCATAGCCCAGGCGGGCTACGTCATTCGCTCTTTCAGGCTGCCAGCCTCCTATCCCAACATTTGTATTTACATATCGGCAGGTCCTTTGCATGTACCTGTACAGGATTTTAACCTTCACCAATGTGTCAGTCTCCGCGTCCACATCGTTCCTTATGTTTTCAATAAAACGGGAATCCAGTGAGTCCCTTCCCTCATAAAGGGATTTCATCCATAACCCCACGCCTTTCCAGGTGCTGAAATCTCCATCGTAACCCTTTATACTGAAATTTGCCGGTGCAGCCATAAGTACAGGCGAAATCTGTTTTATCCCAGGACCATATGGCTCACGCTCAAGAGCCTTCATATCCCGGATCTCCCATGTTTTTCCCGTGATCCCATCGCCTATAATACTAACATCATCCGGTAAACGCTCGGTGTGGATCCTAGGGAAAAGTCCTTCAGGGGCCGAAATGCTCAGCTTCGAGGATTGGATGCTTTCCCGGTAATCATCGAGTGGTCTCCATTCAGGACAATTAATAATTTTCCTGGCCGAGATCTCGACGAAATACTCCACGGTAAAAGGATAAGACACTGACAGAGGATGAATGATTTTCACCCTGTCATCAGAATACAGTGAACCATCCCTCACTGCACTCTGGTCAATGATGTCACCCGATTTAAACTCTTTTAACAACGTTCCTTCAGCGTTGTACATATAGCCCTCAATGGATTTTATGGAATTGTAGTTGTTGTAATATTCTCTTAGGACAGCCTGTTCCGATGCTCCCTCATTGAAAACTGTAACCACATAATGTTCCGTCCATTCTGCATGGTTCAATGATTTCAGGTCAAACCGGGTTTCCGACAGCCTTACTATGAAGTCGGCATTTACCTGCAATCCAGGCGGGATATCCGTAACAGGATAACGAGTCTCAGGAAAAGGGAACAAAAGACCTGGAAACAGGCAGCCTATAAGTAAAAAAAAGAAACGCATGATTTAGCTCTTTTTCAGTACGATCTGTTGCGAATGTTTTGCTACGATCCTGGCAAAAAAGTCCCTTAAAGCCTCGTATTCAGATGTAATAAACGTGGTTTTATTGATAGTCAGCATGCTGCTCACCATGATTTTATTTTCCTTTGAACCAACGACAAATTTAAATGAAGCAGATTGGTCGGGCAGGCTGAATTTTACCGATTCCGGAAGTGATTCGACATTAAAACCCGGGGGAATTTCATATGTAAACACATAAGTCTCTTTCACAGGACAATTGAAATCGACAGGATATATACGTTTTTCATTATTAAAGGGGTTGGAATTCTTCCCAAGGCCTGAAAGGACGTTCAGATAAATCATATTCCCGCTGGATTGTCCTATTTCAGAAGGAATCATATCAAAAATGACCTTAAATTCCTTTTCCGGGTCCCCGGCATTTTCATATTTGATTTCTCCCACATCCCATAATTTATATTTTTCCTTAAGAGTTTTAGAGAAGGCCGCCTCCCCCGAGCTAAAATAATTTTCTCTTGAATCGGCTGCCGAATACCCTGATTCTGAAGTGATCATCCGGCCCTGTAAATTGCCCGCCGTATCAATTTTCAAATCTGCAAATGTCAGGCTGTTATCTTTTTCACCTCCCAGCAAAGGCACCCAGCGTGTGTTTCCATCAGACACAACCACTCCTTTATCATTCAGGCATCGTCTTGGGACCATTTTGAAAGGCAAATACGGGCTCGTGGCATCAAGAATATATTCCGATGAATCCAGCCTGACCAGTCCGGTCACGTAATTCAATCCTCTCTGTGTGGGTACCGACTCGAAAATCACGCCGTTATCCCATGTACTCGAGGCAAGCGGAACCACATTAAGGTTCAGTTCACGCAGTATCAGGATAAGCAAAAGGTTTAAATCTGCTGAATTTCCGGCATGGTTAGCTACTGCCTTTTTGAGGTTTTCCGAGGGATATAAGGAATTTTTACCATTCCACTTAAAATGGGTCCTTACATAATTCTGAGCCTCGACCATTTTATAATAAGGCTTCAGGGCTTTCCCGTTTATTTCATCCACGATATCCTTTACCAACCCACTTTTGTTAAGCTGTTTCCCGAAATCCTCATCAGCTTCAAGGTCCCTTACAACAACACGCCAGTCGGTGGTCAGTTCGTGTGGATCTCTCCCGGGGTATTGATAGGACTTCAGCTCGTACCTGATACGCATGGAATAATTCTGCAATGTATTTGAAAACGGTTCCTCTTTCAATGCAGGCACATCCCTGGTGGCATATTGTTCGGTATAAACCTGGTAAGATATGCTGGAATGCTCGAGTTTTGTTTTCAAATTTACCCCCCCCATTGTCCCGTTATAAGAAAAATACTGGGAATTTATCGTCTCGGGATGGCTCGTAGTTTTATTGACTTCAAAAGGATAATAACCCATGGACTGCTTTCCGAACCTGAAGTATTCGGGCACGTTCACTTCATATTCACTCCACCGGATGGGCAACTCACCCTGGAAATACCAGCTTCGAATGTGACCAATAAAAGGAGAGCGTATTGTATATTTAAGTTCCACTACAGATCCTTCCCTGACAGCAGGGAAACTGATCTTTTTCACTTTTGTATGGATATCCTCGACTTCATCAAATATTGATTTATCATCAAGTTTCGTTTCTGCAACTCCTCCTGATTCAAGATTATACGTTTTACCTTTCAACGACTCCACCTTCTCGCAATCAGTCCCTGCATTCCAGTATTCAATAGTAAAATTTGCATTAGGATATCCGGTTTTTGTAAATATCTTGATCCTTACCAGGCGATCGAACAGGAGTTCAAACCCTTTATTTTCGGAGTATTCGTACCGTGAACTTCCCACATCACAAAGGACCAAGGCATCTGCGGCCGAGTCAAAAGGGCAGCGTGTCATTTTAAGGTCACTGATGTCGATTTTGCCGAATTTTATCTTCTCCTGAGCCAAGAGGGTTCCCTGAAAAGCACAAAATATTATTGCTGTCAGGACAAGCAAGTGATTTTTCGAAAAAGGTTTCATGAAAACAGTTGTATCCCGTAAAATTATATATATATTATTTAAAACAGTACTTGCTGTTAATAATTCATCTTCAAATTCCCTGAATCCATTATTTTTGTTTAAAATTCTTCTTATGCTCATCATTAAACGACACAACACTGACCCTTACTTCAATCTGGCGACTGAAGAATATGTGCTGAAGGAAATCGGCGATTCATTCATGCTATGGCGAAATTCCCCCTGTATTATTGTGGGCAAGCACCAGAACACACTGGCGGAGATTAACATTGATTACATAAAATATAATAACATACCCGTGGTGAGAAGGTTGTCGGGGGGTGGAGCCGTATTTCACGATCTCGGAAACCTGAATTTCACCTTCATCCAGAGCGGGAAGGCTGATCTTCTTGTGGACTTCAGGAAATTCACAAGTCCTATTCTTGATGTCCTTCAGGAGATGGGAATTAACGCGCGTTTTGAAGGCAGGAATGACCTGACCATCGGGGGGAAAAAATTCTCCGGCAATGCCGAACATATATGGAAAAACCGGGTCCTTCACCATGGCACCCTGCTTTTCTCGTCCAAAATGACCGATCTGAGCCAGGCTCTTAACGCTGATCCTGTAAAATTCAGGGATAAAGCCGTGAAATCAGTAAAGAGCAGAGTCACAAATATCAGTGAACATATGAAAAGCCCCATGGATGTTACAGAGTTTGCCGATCTGATCCAGGATCATATTGTTAAACTGTATCCCGATGCGGGGTATTATGAGCTGAACGATAACGACCATGAGAAGATCAATGAACTTGTAAGAAATAAATACAGCACATGGGAATGGAATTTCGGCTACTCCCCGAACTATAATTTTAAAAAAATCCTCAGGACCACAGGCAGCGGGACAATCGAATTTGATATGGATGTACAGAACGGCACTATTCTCAACGTGAAGATCTTCGGAGATTATTTTTCCAGGTTCGATACCGAAGAAATCGAGAAGGCACTTGCCGGAGTGACCCACGAGGAAATATCGATCAGGAAAGCACTTGCCGGGTTCAACCTGAACGATTATTTTGCCAACCTTGAAATGGACGAATTTATTCAAGGATTATTTTAACCAGGGAATAATGACCATCGCCAAATCAGCAGACAAGATATTCCAATCGACCGACTTTTAAAAAAACAATCCGAACAATGAGCACTGCGATGAATTGCAAACACCTTGTCATTTCCTTTTTTTTCCTTTCGGCCCTGGGATGTTCGAACGGAAGTACAAAAAAAGCAGGCGATATCCTTGTCCCTCCTGCCGGGAAGGTTCATGAACATATAGCCTGTTTCCATGACCATATGATCACCTATGCCCTGTATCTTCCGAAAAATGCCGGGAATCGCATAACCCATTCTTCCTCCGATAAAAAATTCCCGCTTATCATTGCCTTTGATCCTCACGGACAAGGGCTGCTCCCTGTTAAAAATTTCTCAGGGATTGCAGAAAAGTACGGTTTTATCCTGGCAGGTTCCAACAATTCAAAGAACATGCAATCGGAGGAGGAATCAGAATATATAATCAGGATTTTATTCGAAGAAGTTTCGGAACGCCTGCCCGTGGATACTTCAAGGATATACGTCATGGGGTTTTCAGGAGGCTCTAGGGTCGCTACCATGACTGCTATGTTAAATGCAAGCGTGAAGGGGGTTATTGGTTGCGGAGCGGGCTTTCCTTCTGCCGTCCAGCCTCCAAGGTATAAATTTGACTATTTCGGAATAGTGGGAAAAGGTGATTTCAACCTGGGTGAGATGCTGACCCTGAATAAAACCCTGGATCAAATGGGTTTCAGGAATTTCGTCCTCACTTTTAACGGCATTCACGGCTGGCCATCAGGGATCGAAATTGAAAAAGCACTGCGCTGGCATATTTTCAACTCAATGAAAGACAAAAGGCTTAATTTGAATGACAGCATGGTTACAGCATTCGGTCTGCAAAGCCAGGCTGAATACGATTCGCTGGTCAAATCGAAGAATCTAATGGGTGCAAGGCAGAACCTGATGTACAGGATAAGTTGCCTGGGCGGTATTGCTGAAACCGGCACCCTGAATTCCCGGCTTGCAGCGCTTGAGTCCTCCAAAGAATACCAGACATCCATGAAAAAATTCACCGATGTCATAACGAAAGAGCAAAAAGAGCAGCAGATGCTTATGGAAGCCTTATTCAACAAGGATCTGAAGTGGTGGCAAAACAGGATTAAAAAATACAGGGATACCAAGAATTCAGGGCTAAGCCCTGAAGATACGCTGATGTATCACCGTTTATTAGCTTTCCTCGGGCTGGTATGTTATTCCAATTCGCAGGCATTGCTGAAGCAGGAAAAAAGAGAGGATGCTGAAAGGGTGCTCATGGTTTACCGGGCCACAGAGCCAGGTAACCCGGAACCCGATTACTGCCTGGCCATCCTGGCGGCCCGAAAGAATGATACTTCTCAAACTATCCTTTACCTGAAATCAGCATTTGACAAGGGGTTCAGGGATAAAAACAGGATCAACGGGCAGGTGGAATTCGAACTCATCCGTAACAGTAATAAATATTTTAATCTTATCAAAGGGATGCAATGAAATCCATCACTGAAATCCATTCCGGTCTTGCTGAACTTAAGCTTCATTTTGAAGGCGACATCTTCACGGATGAAGCATGGCGCCTGATGTATGCCACGGATGCTTCGGCCTACAGGGAGATTCCGCTCGCAGTTTGCCGGCCCAGGCATAAGCAGGATCTGCTCAACCTCATCCGTTTCGCCGGTACCAGCGGGATCCCTGTCATACCGCGTACGGCAGGGACCTCGCTTGCAGGGCAGGTAGTCGGCCCCGGGCTCATTGCCGATGTTTCCAGGTATATGAATTCCATACTTGAGTTCAATGCCACGGAGCGTTGGGTAAGGGTCGAACCCGGGGTCATACTGGATGAATTAAACAAGCTTAGCGGGGAAAAGGGATTATTTTTCGGGCCCGAGACGTCTACCTCATCCCGCTGCATGATAGGTGGAATGGTCGGGAATAATTCCTGCGGAGCCCATTCCATACTTTACGGAAGCACCAGGGATCACGTGATATCGGTCAAGGGCTTTTTAAGCGATGGATCAGAAGTTGAGTTCAGGGACCTGAGTGTAATTGAATTTACCGAAAAATGTACTGGAGATACTCTGGAAAACAGGATTTACAGGCAGATTCGGGATATCCTGTCCGACCAGGATATCCGTGACGAAATCAGGCGTGAATACCCCGCTCCCGAAATTCACCGGAGGAATACAGGCTATGCGGTCGATCTCTTGCTTGAAGCGGGACCGTTCAATTTCTGCAAGCTGATTGCCGGGTCTGAGGGTACGCTTCTGTTCATCACGGAAATCAAGCTTAATCTCGTCCCCCTGCCTCCCAAGCATAAAGCGCTTGTTTGCGTACATTGCAAAAGCGTGCCTGAGGCCCTTAAAGCCAATCTGATCGCCCTGAAATACAAGCCGGGCTCAGTCGAGCTGATGGATAAGGCTATTATGGACTGTACCAGGGACAACATCACCCAAAGGCAGAACAGGTTTTTTATTGAAGGTGATCCAGGGGCCATTTTAATCGTGGAATTTGCCCGTGACACCAAAGAAGAAATCGCCAGTCTCTGCACCCGCATGGAGTCCGAGATGCGTACTGCCGGCCTTGGGTATAACTTCCCATTGGTCTTTCCGCCTGAACTGAAACGAGTATGGGACCTCAGGAAAGCAGGGCTCGGTGTGCTTTCCAATTACCCCGGGGACCGCAAGCCTGTTCCTGTAACAGAAGATACGGCCGTCAGCCCGGACCTTCTCCCCGAATATATAACGGAATTTGATACTATGCTGGCAAAACACGGTCTCAACTGCGTTTACTATGCGCATGTCGGGTCCGGAGAACTTCACCTGAGGCCGGTTCTGAACCTGAAAGATCCTGCCGATGTGGAACTGTTCCACACCGTGGCACTGGAAACCGCAGGGATCGTTAAAAAATTCAAAGGCTCCCTTAGCGGCGAACATGGAGACGGCAGGCTGAGGGGGGAATTTATCCCATTGATGATAGGAGAACGTAATTATAATCTCCTGAAGGAAATAAAAAAATGCTGGGACCCACTGAATATATTCAACCCGAACAAGATCGTTGACACTCCCCGGATGAATTCCGGTCTTAGGTACAGCCCGGGGACAACAGCCAAGGAAATCAGGACCTTTTTTGACTTTTCGGCGAACCATGGTATTCTCAGGGCTGCGGAACAATGCAACGGATCGGCCGACTGCCGGAATACTGTAGTCACCGGCAGATGGATGTGCCCGTCATACATGGCCCTGGGTGATGAAAATACCACAACCAGGGCCAGGGCTAATCTTTTACGTGAATTCCTGACAAACTCCGGCAGGAAAAATCCGTTTGATCATGTCGAACTCTATGAGGTCATGGATCTTTGCCTTAGTTGCAAGGCCTGCAAAAGCGAGTGCCCTTCAAATGTGGATATAACAAAGCTGAAGGCGGAATTTTTGCAGCATTATTACGACACGAACGGGATCCCTTTCCGATCTTATCTTATAGCATATATCAGCAGTATTAACCGGATTGGAAGCATGGCACCAGGGGTCTTCAATTTCTTCCAGCGAAATTCACTTATTTCAGGAATAACAAAAAAAATACTTGGATTTGCCCCAAAGAGGAACATTCCCCTATTGAACCGCTTCACCCTGAGAAACTGGCTCAGGGCAAACCTGGGTCTGTTGAATTCAGGGATGAAGGAAAAAAAAGGCAGACTGTACCTTTTCGTGGATGAATTCTCTGACTACAATGATGTCAGCGTTGGCATCAAATCAGTATTATTGCTCAGCCGGCTTGGTTATGAGATTTCCTTAACAGGCCATGATCTCAGCGGCCGGACTTTCTTATCGAAGGGCCTGCTGAGGAAAGCCAGGGAGATAGCAATAAGAAACGTGAGTACTTTCAGGGACCTGGTGACTCCTGAGACACCCCTTGTCGGGATAGAACCTTCGGCCATACTTGGATTCAGGGACGAATACCCGGACCTGGCGGGGCCGGGCTTGAGGGAAAAGGCTCTCAGGCTTTCAGCTTCCTGTCTCATGTTTGATGAATTCATCGTGCAGGAATTTAATTCCGGGAACATTGACCGTAAAAGCTTTACGGCTGAACATCAAACGATAAGGCTGCACGGGCATTGCCATCAAAAAGCCCTTGGTTCTGTTGAAAATACCTGTAAGATGCTCTCTATTCCGGAAAATTATACCGTGGATGAAATCCGATCGGGGTGCTGTGGGATGGCTGGCGCCTTTGGGTACGAAAAAGAGCATTATGAGGTTTCCATGAAAGTCGGTGAATTGGTCCTTTTCCCGGAGGTCAGGAAAACGCCGGAAAAGGTCATTATTGCAGCTCCGGGCACGAGTTGCCGGCACCAGATTATGGATGGAACAGGGCGTAAAGCCTATCATCCGGCAGAAATACTTTACGATGCATTGCTCCGGAAAGCATAGTGCTAATCAATCAGCCTTATTTCAGCCCCCTGTTTTCAAGTAAGGCATTGATAGATGGTTTCCTTCCCCTGAAATTGACAAACATGGTCATTGCATCCTCCGAACCGCCTTTTTCAAGAATGTCTTGCCTGAACCTGGTGGCCGTAGGCTTATCAAAAATATTTCCAGTTTCCTTGAAAGCCTGGAATGCGTCGGCATCAAGTACTTCGGCCCAGATATAGCTGTAATAGCCTGCAGTATAGCCTCCGGTCATGGAATGCTGAAAATAGGTTGAACGGTAGCGGGGCTCGATCTGTGATATCAGTCCCAGTTGTTTCATGACATTGTCCTCGAACTGGATAACGTCCACCTGGGTCTTTTCACTTGTAATATGATAATCCATATCCAGGAATGAAGCGGCAAGATATTCAGTGGTCTTGAATCCCTGCCCGAATTTCCGGCTGTTCGTTATTTTATCGACAAGTTCCTGCGGAATAACTTCACCGGTCTTGTAATGCTTAGCATAATCTTTCAACACTTCCGGTTCGAAAGCCCAGTTCTCCATGATCTGTGAAGGGAGTTCGACGAAATCCCTCGGGACATCGGAGATCCCCTTATACCTGACGTTTTTGAAAAGTCCGTGAAGGTTATGGCCAAATTCGTGGAACAGGGTCCTGACTTCATCCGAAGTTAGCAATGAAGGTTTATCGGAAGAAGGCTTGGTGAAGTTTGTCACAATCGTCATAACGGGTGGAACCCGTTTCCCGTCCTTATAGCTTTGTGACCTGTAGCTGCCTGTCCAGGCGCCTCCCCTTTTTCCGGCACGCGGATAGAAGTCCATGTAAAAAACGCCCAGCTCGCTGCCGTCGGCATCTTTGCATTCATAAAGAACAACGTCTGGCTGGTACTTCGGGGCATCCGTGATTTCAGTAAACGTAATCCCGTACAATTGTTTGCACACATAAAAGATACCCTGCACGACATTGTCCAGTTTGAAATACGGACGCAGGATCTCTTCATTAAGATCAAACTCCTGCTTCATCCGTTTTTCTTCATAATATCTCCAGTCCCACGCTTCAAGCTGGAATTTCTGCTGGCTTTTATTAATCATTTCCTGCATTGCATCCCTGTCTTTTTCAGCAGCTGCCACAGCTGGTTTCCAAAGCTGGTTGAGCAGATCATATACATTTTCAGGCTTCTTTGCCATACGGTCGTCGAGAACAAAGGCGGCATAATCAGGATACCCCATTATTTTTGCTTTAAGCCATCGCAACTGAATCAAATCCTGGATTACATGTTTATTGTCTTTCTCGTTATCGTTGTTGCAGCGGTT
>Ga0364858_10071_pt2 | contig 34105 bp, 21 predicted proteins | sample SorcelAu500001C7_2_FD_206914 | JGI IMG/M metagenome (GOLD analysis project Ga0364858, IMG submission 206914) | Enriched cells from Trout Bog Lake Hypolimnion, Wisconsin, USA - BchlTB.Aug20.5000.01 .C7 | ecosystem: Environmental > Aquatic > Freshwater > Lake > Hypolimnion/Profundal zone | place... | reverse complement strand
GGCCCTCTCGGAAATGTTCATCATCCCCATACCCGAATGGTCCTTTGCCTCTGAATCGAATCCGGGTCCGGTATCCCTGTAAAAGAGAAAAAGTCCGTCCCGGTCCCAACTTATGGTGACCTCAATGACCCCTTCATTAACATATTTGATGCCATTGGTAAGCAGTTCCTGCAGAATTCTGTAAAAATGATCGAATTGTTCTTTCAATAAAGGGGGTTCGCCTGAAGGCATTTTAAGATGAAGGGGAATGGATGACAAGGCTTTCATGTCTTCGAACAAGCCAATGATCAGTTCGCTGAAACTGTGTTTTTCACGAAGCGTTTTATTCATCCTGTGCGAAAGCGACCTCAGGTGATTTGTCAGGATTTGAAGGCGGTCAAGAAGAAGGGCTTTTACCTTTTCGTCAGAAATATCCAGATTATCCATTTGCCTTCTCATTGAAAAGATCATGGGACCGACAAGATCGTGCAATTCCATGGCGACCCTTGCCTTATCGTTCTCTTCCAGTTGAATGATTCTCCTTGCCGACTGAGTCAGGGATTTCTGGTATGTTAATTTATTTCGCTGAAGGAATAAAAAGAAGATCAGCACAACAGCAAGAATTATAAAAACAAGCAGGAATATTCCGAACCACATATTTCTGATATCTGCCTGCTTTACCTGCAAGTTCTCCCGGGCCTCGCGGATTGCCAAATCCTTATTTTTCAGGTCCAGCATGGCGGCCAGTAACCGTACCTGTTCGGAAGCCGTTTGATTAAAGGCCAGAAGCCTGGTTTGATAGGCTTTCCGTTCATATAAAAATGCCTGGTTAAAGTCTTTTTTGGCAACAAAAATATCAGCATAGGAATCATAGAGATTTGACAGCCAGTCCAGGTTTTTTTCCTTCACGGCAATTGAAATTGCATAGTCTTTAAGATACTTTTCCGCTTTTAAGATATCTCCTTTTTCCAGAAAAGCATAGGTCATATTATTATAGGCACTCATCCGGACTATCGGCAGGTTGATGTCCTTGCAATATGAAAGGGCTTTTGCCGAATAGGCAAGAACAGAATCGGGATTGGAGAGATGTACCGCAATATTATTGTAAAATGACGCGATTTCTTCTTCATTTCCCCCCGTTTTCTGCAGGAACGAAATCCCTATCTTCAATTTGTGGATTATTGTATCCTGGGATTGATCAAATTTTGCTATATTTCCCAGAGCAACGCCTATCTGTCTCGTAAGATAATGTTCTGAAGCAATTTTGTACGAACTGTCATACATTACCAATGAAGCTTTATTATCTCCGGTGGAATTATATATATTACCCATCAGATTATAGGCATTTGCCAGTACCTCATGCATTTTCTCCTTCCTGGCCAGTCTGATGCAGGTATCCAGCTGTGAAATAGCTGTATGGTAGTTAAAGGCAGTATTGCTGATATCTGCCAGGTTATATAACAACTGAGGTATTTCTCCTGAAACCTGATTTTCCCGGGCATAACGAAGGGCATTGTTATAAATCACATACGAAGAATCTATGGAGGAATAGAGGTAAACCAGTCCCAGCATTTTCAGCGACTTTACATAAGCGGCTGCATCTTTTATCTTTTTTGAACACTGTACAGCTTCTTTTGCAAACCTGATGGCAAGCAGATTATTCCGCACTTTGTTCACATTGGCAAGAGAATCCAATATGGCAATGGAATCATTTTGTTTTATTGAAGCGCTTATTGATGCCCCTTGCCTGGTGCCATGATCCTGATTCCTGTTGCAGGAAATGAAAGCCATCAGCAGGCAGGATAAAATAAACATGATCAAAAGCCGGATACTCTTATACCCCATCATGTTTACAAATATACATTTATTTCCAATCGCCGGGCCCACCGCATGGACCCGGCGATTGGACTGTTCATTTCTTCTTCGACACAGCAATGAAGAAGTAGGTCAGGAAACCGGCGGCGATAAACACGAGTTCAATCCCGACCGGCAGGAAAGCATCGGCTCCCTGGTCCCAGTTCAGCCTGCCGGTCCTCGAAAGGATCTGTATCAGTATCATGCCGATGCCTGCAAACAGGGTCACAAGTCCCCATTTCAGGGTAGGGTATTTGCTGGTCTCACCCTCGACAGCTTCAAGGATGCCGGCTTTATCAAGATGGCCGGTCTTTACGATCTTACGGCGCAGCAGGTAATCGGTCAGCACCTTTAAAAGAGAATATATTCCGAAGAATACTACCGCAGTTATAATTGCGGCTCCAATCTGTTCGCTCATGGCTTGTATGTGTTAAAGTTTGACATTTGCACCATTAGTCGGTAAAAGCTCATCCGGGGTTGCAAAAAATATAAGATTTTTTTTCTCAGGATAAACTGCAACCTTTAGGATGGTTTTGCGACTCATATTGTGATGGATGATGTTGCCCTCGTCAACGCCCTGAAATCAGGGAACACAAATGCGTTCAGGTTTCTTGTCGATAAATACCGGAACCTGGTATGGCATATGGTATTGCGTATGACGAACCGGCAGGAGGATGCGGAAGATCTTTGCCAGGAAATTTTTATTAGGGTGTTCAAACAGGTTGATAAATACAGGGGTGATGCCAAGCTTTCCACATGGATAGGGTCGATAGCTTATAATGCCTGTATCGACAACTTGAGGAAGAAAAAGCGGGAGGTTTTGTCATCGGCCGGCTCCATTGAGTCGATCGACCTGGCAAGGGCGGATGTGGCTCCACTACTCGGCAACATCGACCGGGGGGCCATCACGAAGCTGGTGCACAGGATCATTGAAAAGATGCCCCTGCATTACCGTACGGTCATCACCCTGTTCCACCTGGAGGAATTTTCCTACCGGGAGATAGAGGAGATCACGGGAATGCCTGAAGGGACGGTGAAAAGCTATTTGAGCCGGGGCCGCGAGATCATCCGTGAAAAGATGACCGAACTTATTCCTGACATTCAGCCGGTATTGTTCGAGGCTGATAAATGTTAATTTTGCAGAAATGGATATGAAAGAACTCAATTCAGAACTTGATGGGATGATTGCTAAAGCTCTCCGTGAGCCTCCCGATTATATTATCCCTGATTCCTTTACCGATGAGCTTGTTAAAAAACTGGAGAAACAACTGGCCTGGAAAGAGCTTCTTTCCGAATTCGGGCTGAAATCCGGGCTGGTGCTGGCATCCCTCCTCATCATGACGATCTGCCTGGTATTCCCCGCAAAGAACGATCCCGCCCCCCTGATCCAATGGATAGCCATTAACCGCTTTATTGTAAGCGGGATCATATGCGTGGGCCTGTTCACTTTCATTTTCGACCAGGTAATATTGAAATATATGTTCAGGAAGTCGGGGAAGGCATTCTGATCTCTTCCGGCAGAAATTATTTCGCAACGGTTCCAGCCTGGCGCCCGGGAAGCTTTTCAGTTTTTACCGTTTTTTCTTCAGATCATTTTTCTGCCGCCACCTGTGCCACTGTTTCGATGGCGATGGCCGAGCAGGCGGCGCCATAATCCAGGTCTATGTTTTCCATAGTGTCATGGGTGTCGTGATAACCCTGTCGGTTGATGTCGTAATTCTCCATAAAAAGGACACAGGGCAAGCCTATATCTGAAAAGATCATGACATCGGTATTGTACAGGGAGCTCGTAGCGTCCTCCCAGGTCCTCACCTCGCCTTCAAGGGGAAGGAACAAAGCCTTTTCAGGAATGGTCTTCCCGTCGGTGTTTCTTATCCCTCTTTTGCAGCCTTTCCTTTCCGGGCCGGAATTCCAATCTTCAACCAGCTTGTTCCAGGTCCTGTTGACGAGGTGGGCTTTGTAACCCAGGTTGATGGATTCGGCTGTTCTTCCCGGTGAGATCTGGAAGATGTCTTTGGCATTGTCGCGGTTGTGGGCGATCATATCCATCACGAAAACGCCCTTGATATCCACACTGTTCAGATCCAGGAAGCTTCCGTCCTGCCGTTTCATTTTAAGGGTCTTCTGCACGTAATTTCTGCAGAAATCGCGGGCGCCCATGCAGTCGGAAGGGAATTCCTCGCCTGTGAGATGGATGAGCCAGATATCCCTTTCAAGTTTACCCTCTTTAGCCAGTTTCAGGTAGAAAGGAGCGGCGAGCAGGAGTGTGGATGTAGCGGAATGGTTGTCGTCGGCGCCTGCGGCCGCAAGCCTGGCCCCGCCTCCCTTTGAATTCTCAAACACGTCGGCCATGTATGCGGTATCATAATGGTCGCCCATGATCACGGCTTCCCTGCGGTTCTTTCCGGGGATGATGACCAGGATATTCCTTTCGTACTCGGTCCCGTCCTGGTTGGCTTTCCAACCCCCGAACTGCGGAAAATCAAAATCGGTCTCCCATTTGAACGGCAATTCACCGGCTTCCGCCTTTCCTTCCATGCCGCTATCCGCAATAGCTTGCCTGTGGCTGGCCAGCAGGTATTCCCCGAGCCTGTGAAGGTCTCGCTGCTTATGCCTTGTCTTGCTCAGGGTCGGATGGTCCTGCACCACATCTGCATTATCCTTGTTGATATATTCGCCGCAGGCAAGGAAAAAGATCCGGTTCCAGAAATCTTCCTCGAATTTTCTTGAAGCTGTCTGGCTGAAGGTAAGAGGCTTTATCGAAGTTTTATCTTCACCCAGGATATTTTCTACGAAGACCCTGGCCCTGTGAGCCAGGCCCGGCTGGTTGGTGCGTTCATGCAATACGCCAAGCCAATCTTCCAGGCTGGCATCCTTCCTGATCCTGATCAGGTGACGGGCAAAGTCTTTCTCCAGCGAAGGAAGGCCGAGAAATTCCCATACGTCAAGCAAGGTCATCAGGTTGAAGGCGGTAAGATGCTTGTGGTGGTCGTGTTCCGAAATGAAATGCTTTAATATCAAGGTGTGAGGCTGCCTTTCCATCATCCTTGGCCATAATTCAACGGGATTTGCAGGATCAGGTTTCGCCGTATCATATGCCGTGATATACCCGTGGATGAGGTCAGGGAAGACCCTGGGTTTCCCGGTGTCGGAATCCATGCAGGCTGCCAGGGGCCTGTGCCAGAAGATCTCGTGCCTGCCGGCCTGCATGGGAGGAAAATAAAAGCGGTAACGGAAAAGGCCCCCGGCCAGGACGGCCGCTGCTGCCTTTTCTATCTCCTTTTTCCCGGCACGGGGACCGTCGAGCAGAAGTTCTATTTCCTTGTTTAGGAGTTGCACGTTACGGGCCATGGGCTTGTTGTACAAGTCAAGCGCCGGCAAGGTGGTATTGAACAGGGTCTGGGCCACGGGGTCGACTTCCTTGCTGAGGAGCAGGGGATCGTCAGTTTTGCCGGCCTTGTCCCAGCGGCTTGTCCGAACATAGGAATTCAGCAGCAGTTCTTCCAGTATGTCGGGATCCTCTTTCCCGGGTGATGGCTGATGGAACCATCCCGACTGGGGCACCCTGATCCCGTAGTTCTCCTCGTTACGGGCCACCAGCCTGAGCATGGGAAACTGGATCGCATTATAGAGCTTGTCAGAAAGTCTGATGTATTCCCGGCTTCCCCAGGGTATGAGGCTGCCCGGGAATGGCAGGAGCGCAAGATCCCCGGCGAAATATTTTTGTCTGACCAACCCGGGCAGGCTTCCGAACGGGCGAAAGGTCAGAAGGTAAACCGTATCGGCAAAGCTGTCCGTCTCTTTAACGATGTATTTCTCAGCCCAGGAAGGCAGGCTTGCATCATTCCAGTGCCCGACCGGCAGATAGCCATCGGATGGAAGAATGCGAAACCCGGCTTCCAACATGGTCTCCGGAGTGAGGATCTTCCGGTCGAATGCATGAAGGAAAATTTTTCCCATGAAATGAAGGAAGAAGGATTCAGGATATTCTTCATCTTTCCCCTTATAAAATGATTTCCAGAATGCCTTTTCAGGTCCCTGCTCACTGCTCCCGAACATGGTCCACCTTGACCTGCCCTTGTCATCCTTGGTCTTGGATAAAGCAATAGGCGCCAGCATGACATAACGTTCATACATCAGGCTGCCTGCTTTCTGTGCCAGCTCATCCGGCCAGAAAGGGTTATCATTCAGGTTGCGGTTCTTTCTCCCGGCAATACCTGGGGGAAGCTTGCCCATGCCTAGCCGGACGATATGCTCCATGCACTGCAAGCCGATATTCTGCAGGCCGGGCCTTAGGAACAGGTATTCTTCCGCCTCGCTGACATGAAAACCATCCGGGTCGTCCTCCCTGAAATGCCAGGGATAAAGCTGCCCGTCATGCGGCCTGAAGCCAACATGCACCGGCGGCATGAACTCAGAATATGCAGGGAGGGGAAATGAACTTTCCCCCCCGAACCATGGAAAACCTTCCAGGAGCTTCTTCCAGCCGTTGTTTGCCATCAGTAATAGTATTGAATAATCGAATACCCGGTTAATTGATTTTCGAATTCTGAATTAATTTCGCCACCTCACTACTTCGCTACTTCGCTACCTTCATCCCCCGGTTCCGTCGAACTCTCCTGGATCTCCTGATAAATCTTCAGGATCTCATCTTTGAACCGGGGAGGTGCTTCAAGATAACCCCAGCCTTCCTCCATATCCACGATACCTCCCAGGGCTGAATCTTCACGTGCAATAATCCCATACGGGATCTTCTTATCTATAAGGACTTCCTCCATGAGCTCTGCCTCGAACTCATTGTCAAGGACTATAATTTTTTCAAAGTCTTCCATAATGATGAATTTTACCCACAATTTACAAATTTTTCCTGAGAAAGATATTCTATCTATAACAGGAAACGTAAAATTAAAAATATTAACATATCGAAATGAAAAATTCTAAATTTGCCTTTTGATAGGGGAGGCAGGCCGGTAAACGATCTTCCGGCAGTAAATCCCCGGAATTTTTATCCTTTCCGCATTGAAACGGATCATCATCAGCAGAACTGACAGCATAGGCGATGTCGTGCTGACTCTCCCGGTGACGGGTATTCTTAAGGAAACATTTCCTGATAGTGAGATCATCTTCCTGGGCCGGGCCTATACCCGTCCCGTCATCGAAGCCAGCCGCTTCGTGGACCGGTTTGTCGACCTGGCGGAGATTTCCGGTTCCGGACATCAGGATATCCTGGCTAAAAACCTGGCCGGACTGAATGCAGATGTCATCATCCATGTTTTTCCTGTAAAGGAGATCTGCAGGGCTTCGAAAAAGGCAGGGATCCCCCTTAGGATAGCCACCTCCCACCGCCTTTTCACCTGGTTATCATGCAACCGGCTTATTCATTATTCCCGGAAAAATTCACCACTTCACGAAGCCCAGCTCAACCTGAAATTATTACAGCCCCTGGGTATCAAACGTGAGTTTTCACTGGAGGAAATTCCGCGATATTATGGATTGCAGGGAGTGGAACAGGAGAAACAAAACGGCAGGAAGTTCAGGCTGATCCTTCACCCCAAATCAAAAGGCAGCGCCCGTGAATGGGGGCTGGAAAATTTCGGTAGGCTCGTTGACCTTCTCCCGGTTTCACGGTTTCATATCATGGTAACCGGGACAAAAGAAGAAGGTGATCTGATGAAGGATTTTCTTAAAAGATATCGCGGAAGGGTGACGGATCTGACCGGGAAAATGACACTTCCCCAGCTTTTCGATCTTATTGCCCAGTGTGATGCTCTTGTCGCGGCCAGCACCGGCCCGCTTCACATTGCCGCCGCCCTGGGCAAGCGGGCCATAGGATTATATGCACCCATGCGGCCCATCTTCCCGCAACGCTGGGCCCCGCTCGGGAAAAATGCAACATACCTGGTCCTTGAAAAAAACTGTGATGATTGCCGGCATACCGGCGATTGCCTTTGCATCCGCAGTATTACGCCTGAAATGGTTGTAGAAAAGCTGGGATAATTTAAATTATCCAGAAAAGATGCTTATTTCCTGACCCTTTTTGCGCGTACCCTGGATTCAATGATGCTGCTTCCCAGGTAATATAAACCGAAAAGGGCTCCTGCCAAAATAAGGCTGTAATAAAAGGAGGGATGGGAATTGATCATCCTGCCGATTGGGATGGTCACAAAACTGAAGGAATGCTCAAAGATTTCCGCGAAACGGGAAAAACTATTCAGAAGATACTGGAAAATTATACCGAAAATATCGAAGGCGGCGAGGAACGAATGTATAGCTTCCATAAAAATTAATTTGAAACAAAGATACTTTCCTGGTGAAGGTGTGGGTAGTTAAATTCGACGAAAAGCGGAAAACGGCGGACGAAAGGGTGAAAACCCCGGTTGACCTGTTTTGACAAGCCGGCCTGTGAAAATCACCTTTCTCCCAGTAAAAGATAGTTTTTCGTGTAAATACCGAAGCGGAAATAACAAGACAAAAACTTGAAGATCAATGGGTTCCTTTGGGATTCTTCAGCTTTGCCCTGGCCGTGTTCATATATTTCACCTTATGTTTGAAGCCCAGGAACTTAACCAGGCAATCTTCGGTCGTCAGTTCCTGGCTCGTTCCCTGGTCTTTGTGATCAAAGGTGTAAGCTGCGGCTATATAGCTTGTAAGGGCTACAGTATACAATTTATCGGGATCCATTGGCTTTCCTGAAAGGTCAAACATATTCAGCACAGGAGGTTTGCCGTTCCCGCCTTTGGTTATCGTATAGCTCATTCCGGAAGGGATGAGATCTATATCCTTTTCTTTCCTGTAGGAATTCAGGAGCAGGCTGCCGATTTCCTTCCCGCTTAATTTATACAGGATCAGCTCGTTCCCGAAGGGATCGAGACGGTATATATCCTTCAGTTTGATATCTCCGGAGGGAAGGCTTTGGATCCTGATCCCTCCCTTATTCTGAAAGGCGATGCCGGCTTTCGCGGCCCAGGTCATCGCATCGGTCATCAGGGCTCCGAGGTCCTGCTTGCCGCTTATATTGCCGGAAGCGATCCCGGCCACCTTTTCAAATTCGGGGTTGTTGTCATACTTTTCGGCCAATGCCTCTACTGCCTTGTCAAAACCGTGAATGGATTCGACGGGGATCAGGGTGTCGGATTTCTCTTCCACCTTATTCCCGTTGAAGATCAGGGTCAGCTTGCCGATGAACCTCTGGTACGAACCGGCCTGCACGATCAGAACACCTTTTTCCAGTATGGGTTTTTTCAGGATAGTGTGCGAATGCCCGCCTATGATAACATCCAGGGAAGGATATTCCCCGGCAAGTTTCTGATCTGTTTCAACACCCAGGTGGGTCAGGGCGATAAGGCATCCGTATTTATTTTTCAGTTGCATATATTCACCCGCTGTTTTCAGCGGATCGGAAAATGTAATTCCTTTGACTTTGGATGGATGGGTGTCGGGGATCCCGCTGTCGTTTATTTCAAGAAGGCCCAGCAGGGGGATGGAGATACTTCCTGCCTTCAGGATGAAATAGGGCGGGGGTTGCATTAATACCGTTGAACCTGTATTTATATTGGCGCAGATGAAAGGGAACCTGGCCTGGGCAATCCGTTTCTGGAGAAAAACCTGCCCGAGGTCAAACTCATGGTTGCCGAAACAGCTTACGGTAAAACCCGCCTGGTTCATCAGGTCTATCATTGGCGCTCCCTTATCGGCCACCATATCCACGAACGGATTCCCTGTAAAGTTATCCCCGGCTGCAACGATAAATACGAATGGGTGCGCACGCCTGAGGCTGTCGGCAAGGTATTTCAGCCTGGCAAAACCATCCGTCTTGGCATGCATGTCGTTCAGGTGAAGGATGATGACCTCCGTTTGGGTGCCACTACTGTGCTGGGAATAAACGGCAGGTGTGGACAGCAGGAGAACTGCCGTCAGCAGTAAGTAAAATAATTTTTTCATTATTTGTAAAGGAAACGTTTAATGCTGCGTTTGGGTGTTTTTTCGAATTCTGAAGGGTGGATCTCGAAATCCGAAACAGCCATATATTTTGGTACGTGATGATTCAGGTCATGGATGTATCCTTTGAAGACCTCTGAAAGCTGTTCTTTTGTATGCCCTGCTTTTTCAACGGCATCATAATCGGGATAGATCAGGGCGACCAGTTTATCATCCCTTTCAATAACCAGTGATTCCATCACCATGAAACGGTTGTTCAGGTGCGATTCCAGCTCCTCGGGATAGATGTTCTTTCCCGAAGGTCCCAGGATCATGCTTTTACTCCTGCCTTTGATATAGATGTTGCCGTATTTGTCGGTCACTCCCAGGTCGCCCGAATGCAGCCAGCCGTCGGATTCGAGGACCTGCCCGGTGGCTTCTTCGTTCTTGTAATACCCGAGCATGACATGATTGCCTTTGACCATGATCTCGCCGGCTATTTGGTGCGGATCGGTTGAGTCTATTTTAAGTTCGAGCTCATCCACAACCCGTCCGGAAGCCCCCAGCCGGGTCGTTTTCCAGGAAGCATACGACATAAGCGGCCCGCATTCTGTCATCCCGTACCCCACGGTGAAGGGGAAACCTATCGTCCTGAAAAATTTCTCAGCCTCGATGTTGAAAGCAGCTCCGCCTATGACCAGCTCCCTGAAATTCCCTCCGAAGACATCATAGAGCTTTTTGCAGATCTTTTTATGGATCAGTATGTTGATGCCCGGAATCGCCAGCAGGATGTTCATCATGGGCTTACGGAACAAAGGCATGATCTGGGTCTTGTAGATCTTCTCTATGACCAGTGGGACCGACAGTATCAATGCCGGCCTGATCTCCTGGAAAGCCTGCATGATGATCTTGGGTGAAGGAGTCTTGGTCAGGAAGGTGATATCGCAGCCGAGGGTAAAAGGAAAGAGGAATTCAAACGCACATCCGTAGGTATGTGCAAGAGGAAGAAAGGAGAGGATCTTATCCCTGGCATTCAGAGGCATGTTCCTGTGGGCGTAAAGGATGTTGCCGTAAAGGCTCTTATGCTGCAGCACCACGCCTTTGGAAAAGCCCGTTGTGCCTGAAGTATAGCTTATCACTGCAATATCCTCCGGCGAAAACTCTTCGAAATGGACCATTTCCGGAGTAACCGGCCTTTTCCCTTCATTCGAAATCCGATATTCAATGTTCAATATTCGATCTTCATTCTGATAGAGCACTTCATTATCCTGTATCCTGTACACGACATTGAGAAGCGGCATCAGTAAGATGTCGAGGTCCTTGAAAATGAAATCCTCAACGAACATCAGGCAGGAGTCGGAATGGCTGACGATGAAGTGGCAGTCGGCCGGTTTGAAATCGGGGAGTATAGGCACAATGACGGCACCGTAAGTGACAGTGGCAATGTAAATGATCCCCCAGTTCGAAGAGTTCTTTCCCAGCAAGGCTATTTTATCGCCTTTTTTTATGCTGTTTTGCCTGAATATTTCATGAATTGCAAGTATCCTTTCGCCAACATCCTTAAAAGTGCATGATGAACCACCGTAATCGGATAATGCCCGGTTATCCCAGTTGTTGCGGATACTGACTTCAAAGAGGGCTGTCAGAGAGGCGGGAACTGACATAGTCTTTATTTATGGCACGAAGTTCTGAAAATATTTATTAATTCCCTAATATTCCTAATGCCTAATGCCTGATGCCTGATTTAACAATTTTTGTATCTTGCCCCTGTTATGCTGGATAAAGTATTAAGTGACTTAAAGCGGAAGGACCATAAGCCCGGTTATGGCGGATTGGATATCTTGCGTTACATAGGGCCCGGGCTGCTGGTTACAGTCGGATTCATCGATCCCGGGAACTGGGCATCCAACATTGCTGCAGGCTCGGGTTACGGATACACCCTTCTCTGGATGGTGACTCTTTCGACTGTTATGCTGATCATCCTCCAGCACAATGTGGCCCACCTTGGCATTGCCTCCGGGCTCTGCTTGTCGGAGGCAGCAAGCCGGTATCTCCCGAAATGGATATCACGCCCGGTATTATGGTCGGCAATGGGAGCTTCGGTTTCGACTTCACTTGCCGAGATACTTGGTGCCGCCATTGCACTGAATATGCTGTTTAAGGTCCCAGTCCCTGCAGGAGCCATACTGTCAATGGTTTTTGTCATGCTTATGCTGTTCACGAATTCCTATCGGAAAATAGAAAGGTTTATCATTGCCCTCGTTTCCCTCATCGGGCTTGCATTCCTCTACGAACTGACCCTGGTCAGGATCGACTGGGTTTCGGCCGGGATCGGCTGGGTGAATCCCTCCATCCCTGAAGGGTCCATGGTCATTGTCATGAGTGTGCTGGGAGCGGTGGTAATGCCTCACAACCTCTTTCTTCATTCCGAGATCATACAAAGCCGGCAGTGGAACCTTGAGAACGAATCCGTCATCCGCAGGCAGCTCAAATATGAGTTTTTTGATACCCTGTTTTCAATGATCATCGGATGGGCCATTAACAGTGCGATAATCATGCTGGCAGCAGCAACTTTTTTTATGCATAAGATCCCCGTGGATGAGCTGCAGCAGGCTGCCGACATCCTTAAACCTCTCCTCGGAAGAGGCGCCTCAGTGGTTTTCGCTATTGCACTGCTGCTTTCGGGGCTTTCTTCGACCGTCACCTCAGGGATGGCCGGAGGATCCATCTTCGCCGGGATTTTCGGTGAACCTTATGATATCCGCGACAGCCATTCCCGTCTTGGCGTGATCATCTCCCTGGTCCTCGCCGTACTGGTTATTTTCCTGATCAGGAATCCTTACCAGGGCCTGATCATCTCCCAGATGATCCTCAGCATACAGCTCCCGTTCACGATCTTCATGCAGCTTGGCCTGACTTCATCACGAAAGGTAATGGGCGTGCACGTCAACAAACGATGGACCCTTTTCCTGTTGATTTTAATAGGTGCCATTGTGACATTCCTGAACATCCGGCTTCTCATGAGTTTGTTTTAACTTTGCAGGATGAAGAGGTTTATCAGGAGTGTTTTTCGCGGGTTTGTTATTTGCATCGTTTTCCTTCTTGTGATCGAGGCGGTCATTTACTTTCTGGCCCCGGTATATGATTTCCCGGAACCCAGGCCTTTTTCAGGAGAAAAATTCTACAATCCCTATGCCGGGCTTGACAGCCTGTCGTGGAAAAAATGCAATTTCCACTTTCATTCAAGGGAATGGTGGGGGCTGACGGCAGGGAGCGGGAATGATCCCCTGGAGATTTACAGGACATATAAAATGCTAGGGTATGATGCGGCGGAGATATCAAATTACCAGAGTATCAGCAGGGTCTTTGCCGATTCGGCTTTTTATGTTCCTGCCTATGAGCACGGCTTCGGGATCAGGAAAAAGCATCATATGCTGATCGGCTCACATCAGGTTCTGTGGCTGGATTATTCTTTGTTCCAGAATATCAACCACAAGCAGAATATCTTAGACCTTCTCAGGCCGCAGAGCGATATCGTCGCCATCGCCCATCCCGACTGGGACAATGGTTTTTCTCTGAAAGATATGAAATACCTCTCGAATTACGACCTCATTGAAGCGCTTGATAACAACTGGAGATCATTCCCCCAATGGGATGCGGCACTTTCGTCAGGCCATGTGGCCTGGATCCTTGCCGATGACGATGCGCATGATATCCATGATCCCTTCCAGGTACAGCGATGTGTGACTTATGTGAATTCTCCTGTTTTGAAGGGAGATTCCATCATCAGGTCCCTGAAAAGCGGTAAAGCATACGGGGTCGAGATGTACATGGGGGAACACTGGACATTTGCAAAAAAAGCCGGATGGGCAAAAGAAACCCGGCATCTGAATTCGGTCACAATGAATGCCGATACCCTTAAAGTATCGGTCAGCGGAAAGGTTTTCAAGATGATGTTTATAGGGCAGAACGGCCGGATACGCAAGACGGTCTACGGAGATAAGGGACACTGGTACAGGTTCACCGCCGAGGATACTTATATACGAACGGTGGTGGTTTTACTTTATCATTATCCTTATCCGGTTGTGGGCACAGGGGATGTCTTTTATCTCAACCCCGTTTTCCGCTATAAAGGGGAATTGCCCGTCAATGATCTGAAGGCAGAGATCAACTGGCCCAGGACATGGATATTCCGGGTTCTTACATTTGGTCCTTTATTGTTCATCCTGCTTGCTGTTTACCGGTTCAGGAGGAGCAGAAAACCGGTTAAATCCTGATTCATGCCATCCAACAAAAAGATATACTGGACGCTTGCGATACTGCTGCTTTTATCGGCGCTGGTAAGAGCCTTTTTTGCAGGTTCCATCGAGCTTGGCAACGATGAAGTATATTACTGGACCTACGCAAAATTTCCCGACCTGAGCCATTTCGATCATCCTCCCATGGTCGGGATCGTGATACAGATTTTCACTCTCAACCTTCGCTTCGACAGCGAGATTTTCCTGCGGCTGGGTTCCGTTGTTCTTGGTACCGTATCGACATGGCTCATCTTTCTGATCGGGAAAAGGATCAAAAGCCCTGTTGCGGGACTTTATGCCGCAATATTATACACTTCCTCCTTTTACGGATTCATCCTGGTCGGTACATTTATATTGCCTGATACACCCCAGGTTCTCTTCTGGCTGCTGAGCATGTATTGCCTGGTGAGTTCCCTTCCGGAGGAATCGCTTTCAAAACAAAACAGGACATACCTGTTCTTTTCGGGACTTGCCATGGGACTGGCCTTGCTATCGAAATACCATTCGGCCTTCCTTTTGTTCGGAACTGTGATGTTCATCCTGTTCCATAAGCGGAAATGGCTGCGTGCAAAGGAAACCTGGATCGCCTTGCTGATGGCTTTGCTTCTTTTCCTCCCGGTGATATTCTGGAACTCAGCCAACAATTATATCAGTTTTACGTTTCATGAAAGCCGCGTCGGAATTACCAGTTCAGGGATACAACTCCAGTATCTGCTGACCGAACTGGCCGGGCAGGTTTTTTATAACAACCCGATCAATATTCTCCTTATCATTCTTGCTTTCATAGCTCTTTCACGAAGGAAGGATATCCTGGAAAAGCCCTATCTCCGGCTGATCCTCTGGCTGAGTGTACCCCTCTGGCTTGTTTTTGTCTCCTTCTCCCTGTTCAGGTCCACCCTGCCTCACTGGACCGGCCCTGCCTATCTGGGATTTATCCTTCTTGCCGCTTCCTGGCTGGCAACTCCCCCTAAGAAAACCGGGAGGCTCAGGCTTGTTCCATGGCCTTTGGCTGTTTCGCTCGCGTTTATGCTCGGGTTCGCCACACTGGCTATTTCACAGGTAAAATATGGCTGGGTCCCGCTGAAAAAATGGAAAGTCGAGGATGTTTCCGCGAACCTTTACGGATGGAAACAACTTGGTGAGAAATTCGCTCCTGTCGCGGCCTGGAATGAAGATCATTTTCTTATCGACAAAGGCTCGCCATTATTCACGTTTCGCTGGTTCCCCGCTGCCAATTACGATTACTACGTCGCACGTCCGCTAGGAAGGAAGGTCTATGCACTGGGCGAACTTGAACGGATCCACAAATACCAGTGGATCAACCGTATCAGGGGCGGTATGAAAAAAGATGACGATGCGTATTATATTGCGCTCAGTGATGATTACGAAGACCCGGTTGCCTTGTACGGCAAGTTGTTCGAGCTGGTGCTACCTTCCGATACCATTTTCATAACCCGAGGAAGGGATACCATCAGGAAAGCCTATGTTTACCGCCTGATCAATCTGAAGGAGGACCTTAGTTTTGCCGGGACCGGGTTACCAAAGCCCTCTTCTGAAGTGGATACGCTTGGATTTTATATCCGCCAGATCAGGAATAGCCAGGAATGGATGGATATCCTTCAGAAAAGGGCAAGGGAAAAAGGTGTTTCGCTGAATGATATGGTCAGGCAGGAAGCCAGGAAGATGATGGATGAGCAATCGGACTTCCTGTTAGAGCAAAAGGGGTTGTTGAAAGATACGTTAAAGGAGATCAGGATATTGAAGGACAACGGGAAATAATGAAACCGTGAAGAAAATGATGTTCCATGAAGATAAAAACCGGAATCTTTTTAGTACTCTGTTTTGTTTCATGCACCGAGAAATATATGATCGTTAAGACCCCTTCCGTGATTCCTCCTGCAAGGGAACTGAAAGTCAGGCCGAGGGTGGCTCTTGCGCTTGGGGGAGGTGCCTTTCATGGGGCAGCCCATGTGGGTGTTCTGAAAGCGCTTACGGAGAGTAAAATTCCTATCGATTTCATCGCAGGAACAAGCGCCGGCAGCCTGGTTGGAGCCTTGTATTGCGATAATCCCGACATCGACACAATCATCCCCCTGGTCATGGAAACCAGATCTTCGACCGTATTTGATTTCTCGCTGGTCCGGTCCAAGATGGGATTCGTTTCAGGGGCCAGGCTTCAGAAATATATCCGTTCACATTGTTCTGCCAGGAATATCGAGGACACGAAGATCCCCTTTGTCGCTGTGGCCACCGACCTCATAAACGGGGAGAGCTTTCCTCTTGCCGCCGGACCTCTTGCCGCTTCGGTCAATGCATCCTGCGCTATACCCATGGTTTTCGAACCTGTGAAGATGTACGGGAAAACCCTGGTCGACGGAGGGATCATGGATAATATTCCGATTGATGTATGCCGGTCATATAAGGCGGATGTTGTGATCGCCGTGGATATCATGGCAGATATCGACAGCGTTGAGAGCATCGATAATTTCGTTAAGGTCGGCTATAAATCGCTGCTGCTGGCTATCGGGCAGAATAAGAAGTACAGGCTTTCCCAGGCCGATGTGGTGATCACTCCCAACCTGAAAGACATGCCGATGATGAGTTCCAAAAACAACCGGCAGATATTTGACTCGGGCTATATCGCCGCAAAAAGAATGATCCCTGAGATTCTTAAGGCCTTGAGGTTAAAAGGGATACCCGATTGATCTTTGCAATTCCTCCCTGTTGATTCCCTACAGCTCGCTGCGGATTCCGGTTCCGGGGCATCCCCCTGGGTACAAACGATTGATTTTACCTGCCTCTGCGTTTTCCTGAGCTTGTAAGTCCGGAAGATTGCATCATTTCGGCCCGGTCATTTTTTTCGGGTCGACGATCTTTGTGAATTCTTCATCGCTGAGGAGACCCAGTTCAAGTGTGGCTTCACGCAGGGTTTTGTGTTCTTTATGGGCTTTCTTGGCGATTTTTGCCGAGTTATCATAACCTATATGCGGGTTCAGTGCGGTCACCAGCATCAGGGAGTTTTCGAGGTTCTTATTGATGGCGGCCATATTCGGTTCTATTCCGACAGCACAGTTATCGTTGAACGAAACGCAGGCATCGCCCAGCAGCCGTGCCGACAAAAGAAGATTGGAAATGATAAGGGGTTTGAACACATTCAGCTGGAAATGGCCGCTGATTCCTCCTATATTGACAGCTACATCGTTGCCAAGAACCTGTGCACAGACCATCGTCATGGCTTCAGGCTGAGTCGGGTTGACTTTTCCCGGCATGATACTTGATCCCGGCTCGTTTTCGGGCAGCATGAGTTCACCTATCCCGCAACGGGGGCCGGAAGCCAGGAGGCGGACATTGCTTGCTATATGCATCAGACTTACTGCAAGTGTTTTCAGGGCCCCGGAAGTCTCTACACAGGCGTCATGAGCCGAGAGGGATTCGAATTTATTCGGGGCTGTGATGAAAGGAAGCCCGGTCAGTTCAGCGATCTTGGCGGCTACAAGTTCATCATAACCTTTGGGTGCATTCAGGCCGGTCCCGACTGCCGTTCCCCCCAACGCCAGCTCCGACAGATGGGAAAGAGTGTTTTGAACCGCCCTGATCCCATGGTCGATCTGGGAGACGTAGCCCGAAAATTCCTGTCCCAGGGTAAGAGGAGTCGCATCCATCAGATGCGTTCTCCCGGTCTTGACGATGTCCTTGAATTCTTCTGACTTTTTTGCCAGTGTATTCCTGAGGATCATGGCACCTGGTATAGTCTTCCTGACAACCATTTCATAAGCGGCAATGCTCATGGCAGCAGGGAATGTGTCGTTCGACGACTGGGATTTGTTCACATCGTCATTCGGATGAATCACGGTTTTTCCCTCACCGAGGACACCGCCGTTCAGCACATGGGCCCGGTTGGCTATCACTTCGTTCACATTCATGTTGGTCTGCGTACCTGAACCTGTCTGCCAGATCACCAGCGGGAACTGGTCATCGAGCTTCCCTTCCAGGATCTCATCGCAGACAGCTACGATAAGCTTCATTTTATCTTCAGCAAGAACCTTCAGGTCGAAATTCACGAGTGCAGCCGCTTTCTTGAGAATGGTCATGGCACGGATAACCTCTTTTGGCATGGAGGCAGGTTCGCCAATTTTGAAATTGGTCATCGACCTTTGGGTTTGGGCTCCCCAGTATTTATCCACAGGGACATCTATAGGCCCCATGCTGTCCTTTTCAATGCGTGTTTTCATAATCCGGAATTTATTATAAGGTTTTTTGGTTTCTTCTGGGATGGCTTTTATAGTCACAAAGTCACAATTTCGCAAATTCACAAACTTACAATTTCACAATTTCAAAAGGTCAATATTTTCCACCGGATCCGCCCAAACGGCTTTATAACTACCTTCAACGATCGGGCGTTTCAGCAGTTTCGGATTTTCCAGGATGATCCTGATCCACTCGTACTCACTGAACTTTTTTCCCTTCAGGCTTTTCCTGTAATACTCTTCCTGTGTACGGACCATATCTTCGGCTTTCAGGTTCAGTTTGACCAGCAACTTCTCCAGGTCTTTATGGGAGACCGGATTTTTGATGTATTCGACGATCTCGAATTCAATCCCTTTGTTTTTCAGGTAATCAAGTCCTGCCCGGGATTTTTTACACTGGGGATTATGGTAGATTTTAATCATTTGTCTGAACTTATATGTTTTTTCGCCACCTTTTTTTCGCCACCTCACTACCTCGCTATTTATCATGCGTTCCCGTATTCCATGAGGTATGCCTTGATGAATTCCTTCAGGTCGCCATCGAGGACCGCCTGTGTATCCGAAGTTTCATGGGTCGTCCTCAGATCTTTCACCATTTTATAGGGATGGAGCACATATGACCTGATCTGCGAGCCCCATTCAATACGTTTTTTCCCACTTTCTATAACCGCAATTTTCTCTCTTTTCTTCCGGAGTTCAATTTCATACAATTGCGATTTCAGCATTTTCAGGGCTTTTTCCCGGTTCTGTCCCTGCGACCTTGTTTCCTGGCATTCAATGATGATCCCTGTCGGTTCATGCTTCAGCCTTACCGCGGTCTCCACCTTGTTTACATTTTGTCCGCCGGGCCCGCTGCTCCTGAAAGTATCCCAGGTGATATCCGAAGGATTGATCTCGATTATAATATTATCGTCAATCACGGGGTAGGCATAAACCGATGCGAATGAAGTATGACGTTTATGGTTGGAGTCGAAGGGCGAAAGCCTGACCAGGCGGTGTACCCCGTTCTCCCCTTTAAGATAGCCATAAGCAAAGTCGCCGTCGATTTCCAGGGTCACCTGCTTGATGCCGGCCACATCTCCTTCCTGGAAATCAAGTTCCTTGACTTTGAATTTGCTGCGTTCGGCATAGCGGATATACATGCGCATCAGCATCTGGGCCCAGTCCTGGCTTTCTGTACCTCCCGCCCCGGAATTGATCTGGACGATCGCACTCAGCCTGTCCTCCTCCCCGCTGAGCATATTGCGGAATTCCAGGTCGGCAACATGCGACAAGGTTTCTTCATAATGCTTGTCGAGGTCTTCCTCATTCCCTTCACCCTGGGAATAAAATTCCCAGAGAATCATCAGGTCCTCGAAACTGGCCTGACCATCCTTGTAAGCATCTGTCCAGATTTTTTTATCGCGAATGGATTTTAATACCTCCTCGGCTGCCTTGGAATTGTTCCAGAACCCGGGATCCTGTGTAAGAAGTTCTTCTTCTTTGATCAGTGAGAGCTTTTTATCGACGTCAAAGATACCTCCTCAAAGCATCAAGCCTTGTCTGGAGATCTTTCAATTGTTCCTGTGCAACCATCTCAGATTTTTAGTTCATTCAGTATTTCATTTACCAGGTCGGTTTCATAACCTTTCCCTAATGCAAAGTTGAAGATATTATCCCTGATATTCAAGGATTTTTTGGAATTATTTTTTTCTTCTCCTTTATGACGGATTTCGCCTGATTTTTTCCTGATGACGGCTTCCAGTATCTCCCTGTAGGTATCCTCGTCTATTTCCACGAGGGCTGAATTGATAAGCTTTTCAGGTATTCCTTTCGCTTTCAGTTCATACCTGATCCTGATCCTTCCCCAGCGGTTCACCCTCCATTTCCCGCGGACATAGGCCCTGGCATATCGTTCTTCATCCAGGAAACCTTCTTCCCTGAGCCGGTTAAGTATTGCCTTTATTTTGGATGTGGGTACTTTTAAAGACTTCAGTTTGAGCCCGGTTTCCTTTTCGCTGCGTTCACGGTAGCTGCAGAAGTGGCGGATCTTTTCCGTAACGGATGCCAGATCGGCATCCGCTTTCCTGCCAATCGCATTCCGGTTCCATTCATTCATCCGCAGTCGTTTAGCATTGTAAAGGCAATGATTTACAGATATTCAGGGCAATAAGTTAAAAAATTACATGCTTTTTCTTATTTTTTATATAAAAAATTATTATATTTAGAATGCCACGAAGGTAAATTATACGGAAACACTCACTGACATTGAATTTGCCCCCGGGTCCTCAAGCCTAAAGCCTGATGCCTGATGCCTAATGCCTACTTCTGCTTCTCAAACACATCCACTTCCCTGAAATAATACGGCCCATGGCCTGAATCTTCGCTGATCCACATCAGGTAGCGCCAAGATTGCCCTTTATCGGGAAGCATATTGTAAAGAACTTTGGAATTACTCCAAACATCGGCTGGAGGGACACTCATGATATATGTCCAGCCAGCTGCTGCCGGATCGCCCGAAGGATCCGCAGTTTGCCCGTTCTTTGATCCCCAGAGCGAAAAGAACTGGGACCCCCTGTGAAGGTTCAGGTTGGCAAAAACATGAATGCTGTCGATCTCGATATCCTTCTGAAGATCCATCCATACACGGCTTTCCCCGTCCCCGAACCAGATATCGTTCAGCGAATCATTCGGCAGGAGGTCGTACATGCCATCGACAAGAGCCGAAAGATTCATCCCCTGGGGAGGCTTATTTTTAACGGAAGTATCCGAAGTGCTGTAATAATACTTAACAGTCACCCCATTGGGCATATGGATGTCGGCATAGTCCTTCGAAGTTATTTTCCCCGGCAGGTCATTGAGATTTTTATTCCGTGTAACCTTGCAGTTTCCGCGGGCAATGGCATTTTCACTGACATATGACTTAGGCAGGACCAGCTGGACGGAAGCCCTTGATGAAAAATCATCATACAGCGGAAGGGCAGGCACCAACTGATCTGTCTGATCATCGGCTGCAGAGATGGCAAATATCTTTATGGCGCTGTTCTGCGGAAGCTGGATGAATCCGTCTTTATTGCTCGCGGGGATGCTGTACCGGAACAGGTACGCATATTGATAGGGAATATTCACGGTATCTTTGCGCGTATGGGTTGCGAACCAGGCGACATCATCCCGTTTGATGTATCCCTTCTCAAGCGATTTAAGCCTTTCCAGCTTATCCCAGATGCGTTTGTCATACTGCCCGATTTTTCCGTTATAAGCCTGGACACGCATCAGCGACCTGTTGTTCCCGACCCTGAAGATCCCGTTGGTATCGCTATTTGCAGCGGCAAGTATAAAGAGCCTGTTGTAATTCCCTGTTTTGGGTAAAGCTATTTTCTGCCCATAGCATGTGACCGCGTTATTCTTTCCCTCGGCTTTAGGCCCAAGGTTAAAATCAATCCCTCCGGAAGTGATTGAAGCAGGGAACAGGTCGGCGGGAATACCTATCCCGTCATCGTTGAACTTTCCGTTTTTCCTGCTGTTCTCTCCTGAAAGTACATTCACGTCATAGGGGAGAGCTACGGGAATGCTCGAGGATGCTGCCAGTTTTTCCGAAGGCTTGTCAAGCAGTACCCTGAAGCTGCGGATGGCAAAAGCCGTCATGTTGAAGACCAGTTTCCCGTTCACCGGCTGGATATCCCCGATAAAGCGCTCCTGCCCGTCAACTTCCGAAGCCGTCACGACCTTGGCAGGGAAGGTGATCTCCACATTGTTTGCTTCTTTACCAAGCAATTCCTGGACACGGATAATAATGTCATTGCTGTTTTCCGCTTTTTTTATTGCCCTGATATCGATTTGTGGAGTTGAGGTTTTTGCAATGGAAAAGCTTCTCCCGAGAGGGCCCGGATGCTGCGAAACAAGGAAACCATAAACCGGTTTGTTGATCATCCGGCCCTGCCATTCCGAAAGGGCAGTCCGCCAATCCCCCTTGTGCGGATAGATCCCGTATACAAAGTCGTGATTTCCGAAATCCTGTGTCGACTGGTCATGGTAAATGTTTGCGGTCGGCGTGTAAAGAAGCGTCAGGCGAAGGGTTTTATCATTTGGCTTGTCTGACCCAAACTTGGAGTCTTCAAGGATGCTTACCCCGAAATTACCCGAAGCATCGGTCAGGTCGAACCATTCCCTGGATGGGACCTCATATTTTTTCTCATTGTTCGTTGAACGCTGTATGGTTCCCAGGCCAAGGTTGTATGTGGCATTCGCATTTGAAGCCGTGAGAGGGAAGGAGGCTTTCAGGCTTACTCCCCGCGACTGCCATTTCACTTCATTTCTTACGATGACCGATTCCTGCCCGGCCCCAAGCATGATGAACTGCCTGAAGGTCGAATTGCGCCCGCTGCGTTCCACCATGAAATCGATCTGAACAGGACCTTTATACAATAGCGTGATTTTTGCAGGACCTTTGACATAATCAACAGGCGGGTTCTTGCGGTCTTTCCAGTCCATATTCCATGCCGGCCAGTGTTCAGGGTATTCACTAAGGAACTCCAGCCGTGAAGGTCCGCTGAGGACTTCCTTGTTTTGTCTTTTATCGATAATGCTGCTGATATCTCCGTTATTGTTTATGGTTACCTTGAGGAATTCGTTTTCAAGGGTATTCTTTGTGGCTGTAAGGTTTGTTTTCACCTCGGATGGCTTCGCGGAAGGGATCACATCGAATACCGAAATTCCAAGCGGGGGAAGGGAGGCAAGGAACAGGATGCGGATTGAAGACCTTGTCCGGTAGTGCACCTCGGAAGGAACTTCTTTGTCGTCGGGGCCTGTAACTTTTACAAAATCCGGATTCTTTTCCGAAAATGGCAATTCAACTTCAACTATGGCCTTCCTGGGGATTGCCAGTGGATTGTAAACTGCAATACTCTGGCCATTCCCGCGGGTATCCATTCCATGGACCAGTGACGCGGCGGCAGATTCGAGCTCAGCGGAAAAAATGTTCAGACTGAGGATCTCGTCATTCCATGCATATTCATAAGCCTTGGGAAGGCAGGTGCCGGGCAGCATATCATGCATCTGGCTTCCAAGCACCAGCCACCAGGCTGCATTGAACCTCGACTGCGGGTATTTCTGCCCGCCGGTCCAGTCGGCCATCACGGCCAGCGGCTCGGCAGCCTGGGCCAGCAATTCGTTTTTCCTGTTCCAGCGTTTCATGTAAGCTTCCGAAGTCAGCGAACCGGCCGAATGCTGGGTAAGCAGGAGGTCCCCGGTATAGGATGGAAGCTGTTTGGCCTGGGCCTCAGTCAGATCCCTGAAAAGCTGGTCCGACGAACAGAGGTAAAGTTTTATTTTACTGTCGGGATTGTCGAGGGAACCTATCGCATTTTTCACGGCCTCAACAGAAGGTGAACCCCCGATATCGCCGGTGCCATAATACCGGTAGTCGGCAAACACACCGTATTTACGCCCGTTCTCCATGACCCGGTCGACCCACTTTTTTACGGTATCACAGCGGAATTCAACATCCCCGCCGTAATCTGTTGCATTGAGAGCGGCAACGACTGCTTTCCCGTCGGGGCCTGTCCAGGTTCCGATATTGAAAGGAATGCCGACTGCCGAACCCCATTCCAGTTTCTGGGTCGAAAAGCCTTTTAAACCGGCATGTGCCAGAACCGAAGGCAGGTTGGCCTGGAACCCGAAACAATCGGGCAGAAGCAGATCCACGCTTTCCTTGCCGAATTCCGACCTGAAATAATTGTTCCCGTAAAGCACCTGCCTGATAACGGACTCAGGGGATGGGATGTTGGCATCAAACTCATCCACCGATGAACCGCCCACGAACCACCTGCCCTGACTGATGTATTTCTTCAGCTTTTCATACCGCGACGGATAATATTCCTTCATCATCCTGTACCTTCTGGCGCCTGAGAAAGTGAACACATACTGCTTGAACTTTTCAAACAGCGCAAAGTTATCATCCAGCGTCGATTTGATATGCTTGTTGATGGTTTCTTCGTAATCCCACCTCCATTGAGTATCGAGATGGGCATAACCCACGGTGTAAAGTACAGGTTCCTTGCTGATGTCATACTTTGGCGCAGTTTTCTGAGCCTCAGGCTGGGAAATAGCTTTCCCGGTGAAAAAAACAAGAAAAAAACAGAGGATAAAGACAGCTTTCATAAATGACAGATTTCTGACAGTAAATATAGAAAAATATTATTGAGGAAATCGCTACCTTTGCAGTCAAATTAAAAAGGAGATCAATTCATGAAAAAACTTGCATTCATTCTGCTTCTTGGAGCCATTCTCGCTTCATGTGCAGGACAAAAGGATAACTATACCATAAACGGCAGGATCACAGGTGTTGACAGCGGTATGGTCTACCTTCAGAAATTCGATGTTTCTGAATGGGTGAAAGTGGATTCTTCCAAAATCCTGAAAGGTGCATTTACATTCCAGGGGAAGATGAATATGCCCGAAATGTGGATCATCACCTTCAAACAGAAACAGGTTTTCGTCCCGGTTTTTGTTGAAAACAGCAGGATCGATGTCCGGATCTTTGCCGACAGCACCGATAAATCGACCATCACAGGATCCGCCACCCATGACTTGTACAAGGTGTTCCAGAAACAAACCGACAGCCTGAATAAACTGGTTGATGCATGCTACAAGGATTATAAAACGGCTAAAGAATCCGGTGACTCTGTGAAAATGAAAAAAGCCGATTCCACGAATGATGTTTTGGATAAGGCCCTGAAGAAAAATGTGATTGATTTTGCCACAGCCCACAGCAATTCTGTTGTAGGGGCCTATCTTGTGATGAGAAATGCCTGGCAGATAGAGCTTCCTGAACTAGAAGCAATTTCCTCCAAATTTGATACCAGTCTGAACAGGTCTACATATGTGTTATCCGTTAAAAAAAGGGTGGATATTCTGAAAGCCGTCCAGATCGGGCAGCCTGCTCCTGATTTTACACTGAATGATACGACCGGAAAGCCTGTTGCCCTTTCATCCCTGAAAGGGAAGATCCTTCTGGTAGATTTCTGGGCATCCTGGTGCGGGCCCTGCCGTCACGAGAACCCGAATGTGGTGAAGGCTTTTAAGGCATATAACAAAAAGGGTTTTGATGTTCTCGGCGTCTCGTTCGATACGGACCACGGGAAATGGGTAAAGGCCATCAAGGCTGACACTCTTACCTGGAATCATGTTTCGGATCTTAAAGGCTGGGGCAATGCTGCCGGTAAACTATACGGGATCATGTCCATCCCGGCTAACGTCCTTTTGGATAAGGACATGAAGATCATAGGCCGCAACCTCAGGGGAGAAGACCTGATGAAGAAACTGAATGAGCTTATGGGACCTCCTGCTCAGGAAAAGAAAATACCCGCCAAAAAAGTCAAAAAATAACAGGTCCTGAATACTAGGCGCCGCCGGGGTTGTTATTCCCCGGCGGCGCTGTTATAAAACATCCTGTCCATGATCAAAAAGAGCATCATTTTCCTTTTCCTGCTGTATTCCGGCTCGGTTTTTTCACAGCATGTGATGGAGGGGAACATTCATAACCTCGGGAAAACCAGGCTTTATCTCATGAGCATCAACGGAGAACGCTCCAAAGTTGCAGATTCCGTGATGTCCGATTCACTCGGCAGGTTCAGCTTGCTGATCTCCGCAAATGCTCTCCCGGGGCTTTACCGCCTGAGCTGGAGCAAAAACGGCTACATCAACCTGATCCTGAACGGGGAAGATATAAGCTTCGAAACGGATGCCCGCCAGCCGGAAGACTCCCTGAAAATCAAGGTTTCAACAGAGAACCATATAATGCAGTACTTTTCAGGGATCACCAAAATCAACCAGTCCAAACTTGAACTCCTGATGCCTGTAGTTGATTACTACCCGGTGAGGGACGAATTTTATAAACTTGCTGTGAATGAACTTGAATCCATTCAGAAAGCCCAGATATCCACCCTTGATTCACTGGCTGTAAAATACCCGGCTTCATTTGCGGTCAGAATAGAAAAATCAATGCAACCCCCTTATTTATCGGGAAGCCTGAACCGTACTGCAAGGCTGGAGTATCTTAAACAGCATTACTGGGATAAGGTGGACTTTAATGATACCGCTTTGCTCAGGAGTAATCTTTTTGTTGATAAAGTAATTGCCTTCCTGGCTATTTATCATGATAACCGCCTGAACCAGAAACAACTGGAGGCTGAATTCATCAAAGCGGTAACGATTACCCTGGGTGCTGCCTCGGTAAACCAGGATACTTATAAATTCATGCTGGATTATCTGGTGGGAGGTTTCGATAAGTACCACTTTGACGATGTCATCACATATATCGCCGAGAACTTTCAGGACCCCTTTTCATGCGAAGATGCAGCCCGCAAATCCGCATTGCAGAAAAAACTGGATAACTTTAAAAAACTTGCCATAGGGAAACCAGCCCCGGGAATCGAAGTGCCTGACCAGAAAGGAGTAAATGTAAAATTGCTTGACATCCAGGGGGAATTCACCCTTCTGATATTCTGGTCAAGCGAATGCCCCCACTGCACGGAAATGATGCCGAAACTCAAAACGGCATATGAGAAACAAAATCCCGGTAAGCTGCAGGTCATGGCGGTATCGCTTGACACTATCAAAACTGCTTGGACTTCATACATCAGAAAGGAAAAGCTGAACTGGATCAATGTTTCTGATCTTAAGGGATTTGCCGGCAAGGCTGAAGATGAATACAACGTGTATGCGACACCGACGATGTACCTGCTTGACCGAGATAAAAAAATCATTTCAAAACCAATTACCTGGAGGGAGCTTGAACAATCCCTAAGGGAAAACAAAATAATTAATCAGTAATTGCAGGCCTGGTCCCTGCTTCAGGAATTGTTATGTACGAATATATCAAAGGCCGGCTGGTCGAAAAAAATCCTGCCTACGCTGTAATCGATTGTAACGGGGTGGCATATTATCTTAATATTTCGGTGTACACCTATTCAAGGTTACAGGATCAGGAGTCCTGTATGCTTTTTACTCACCTGATAATAAGAGAGGATGCCCATATGCTGTTCGGATTCGCAGACCATATGGAACGTGACCTGTTCAGGCACCTGATAAGTGTTTCGGGTGTAGGCGTCAGCACCGCAAGGATCATCCTCTCCTCTCTGAACCCACAGGAAGCCACACAGGCAATTGTGGAGGGTAACGCACCTGTTCTGCAGAGAATCAAAGGCATCGGCAGCAAAACAGCCGAACGCATCATCATTGATCTGAAGAACAAACTTTCCAGGAACCTGCTTCCTTCGGAAAAATCGGGTATTTTGCACAATACCGGCAGGGAAGAAGCGTTATCTGCTTTAGCTATTTTGGGTTTTCCCAAAGTACTGGCGGAGAAAGTATTAAACAAGATTATTGAAACGGAAGGCTCAGGCCTTTCTGTTGAACAACTTATCAAACAGGCTCTCAGGTTATTATAATGCCTGTTTGATTTGTTTTCATATTACTTGGCTAACGGAATAAACGGAAGGTGAAGTACTATAACATTACTGTAAAATACTGTCTTGTCTTAATGGTTCTCCAGGGTCTTGCCGTATCGCCTGTTTCCGGGCGGTCATGGTGGAACCTTGGACGGAACGGAAGCCTTGTATCGGCATCCGATACAAACCCCAGGGGCGATACGACACTGAGATTTCCGTTCACTTATGAATCCACCCTTCCTGGTGAAGGCCAGTCCAGTCCCCTCTTCCTGAAAAATCCTTCGAATATCAAGACGAATGTTGAATACGATCCGGTCACGAAACAATATTATAATATCTATAAAGTAGGCAACGAGACCTACCGTATCCCTACTACATATTCCTTCAATGAATACCAGGAACAGGATATGCAATCCATCCTCCAGGATTACTGGAAAGGAAGGTCGGAAGCAGCCGGGATGAATAACTCCAAGGGGGTCATTCCCCAGATCCATATCCCGGGCAAATTCTTCGAGACGATTTTCGGGAATAATACTGTGGATATACGCCCGCAGGGAACTGCACAGATCAATTTCGGCATCATATCAAACCGGCGCGACGACCCTATGCTGACCACAAACCAGAGAAGGCAGACCAACTTTGATTTCGAGGAGAAGATCCAGATGAATGTCATCGCCAAGATAGGTGATAAAATTGAGTTTAAAATAAATTATAATACCCAGGCAACATTCGACTTCGAGAATAAGCTGAAGCTGAAGTACGAAGGCAAGGAGGACGACATTATCCAGCTCATTGAAGGCGGAGATGTGAACATGCCCCTGAATACGTCCCTGATCAAGGGGACCGAGAGCCTGTTCGGGCTAAAAGCCAAGCTCCGTTTCGGAAGGTTAACAGCAACGCTTTTATACTCCCAGCAAAAAAGCGAAACCAAGACGATTACTGTCCAGGGCAATGCCCAATCCACTAACTTCAATATCAGGGCTGATGAATATGAAGATAACCGTCACTTTTTCCTTTCACAATATTTCCGCGATAATTACACAAACGCGCTGAAAGCCCTGCCAATCATCAATTCGAATGTGAACATCATAAAGATCGAGGTCTGGGTTACCAACATTGGTGCAGCTGTGACGGAAAACAGGAATATTGTTGCTTTCCAGGACCTCGGGGAATTCAACCCTTACAATAAAAACCAATTCTATGGTGTCCCGGGGCATGAGAAACCCTCCAACCTGTCAAATAATCTTTTTGCAAGATTAATGCCCAATACAGCTGACTCCGCCAAAGTCCGCAACATCAACCAGGTTACCGATTACCTCAATGGTCCCCCGTATTTTCTCACTTCAGGCCTGGATTTTGAAAAGGTTGAAAGTGCAAGGAAGCTTCTTCCGACCGAATACACTTTTAATCCAAGACTGGGGTTCATCTCGCTGACGACCAACCTTAATTCCGACCAGGTACTGGCTGTTTCCTACCAGTACCAGATGATCGGAGATAACACTGTTTACCAGGTAGGCGAATTTTCTGACCAGGGGATCACTTCGCCTAAGTGCCTTGTGGTCAAGCTGCTGAAAAGCACCTCCCTGAATACCAGGATCCCGATGTGGAACCTGATGATGAAGAATGTCTATTCTCTCGGCTCCTACCAGATCCAGCCTGCGAATTTCACCCTGAATGTTCTTTACAGCGGGAATGCAAATGGAGTACCTACAGCATATATCAGCGAATCCAGGATCAAAGGCGTCCCCTTGCTCAGGGTCCTGAATTTTGATAATGTCAACCAGCAGGGAAATCCACCGGGGGATGGTTTGTTTGACTTCATTGACCAGGCTGCTACCATGGGAGGGACAATACAAGCATCCAACGGGAGGGTGTTTTTTACGGTCCTTGAACCTTTCGGACAAGCCCTGAGGGATTCCATATATGACCCCAATGATCCCAAAGGCTCACTTGCGCTGGCCGATAAATATTGTTTCGATTCACTTTATGTCCTTACAAAGTCCCAGGCAAGGCAATATCCGGATAAAAATAAATTTACATTAAACGGGTTTTTCAAAGCCACTGCTGGCACTGAAATCTCACTGAATGCGCTCAACGTGCCCCAGGGGTCGGTAAAGGTCACTGCAGGTGGGGTGCTCCTGAAGGAAAATGTGGATTATACTGTGGATTATACTCTCGGCCGTGTCAGGATTATTAACGATGGCCTGTTGAATTCCGGGACCCCAATCAGTATATCGATGGAAAGCAACCAGATGTTTAACATCCAGACTAAACGACTGATGGGGGCCCGTTTCGATTATAAATTCAACAAGGACTTCAATATCGGCGCTACAATCCTTAACCTTAATGAACAGCCACTGACCCAGAAGGTGAATTACGGGGACGAACCCATGTCGAATACCATCTGGGGAATGGATCTTTCATATCGTACCCAGTCAAGGCTCATCACCCGTCTCGTGGATGCCCTCCCCCTGATATCAACTAAGGCTCCTTCAAATGTTTCCATCGATGCGGAATTTGCACAATTCATCCCGGGCCATTCAAAAGCCATCGGGAAATCGGGAACCACTTACATTGACGATTTTGAAGGGGCCAAATCTACCATTGACCTGAAAAATATGGGGACTTGGTTCCTGGCTTCCACTCCCCAACTGCAGACCACTGCGGGAATGTTCCCTGAAGCAACTCCCAATACCGGCCTGATGTATGGTTTCAACAGGTCGAGACTGGCATGGTATGTCATCGACCCGCTTTTCTATGATAAAAACACCAGCCTTGTTCCTCCGAATGTATCTCTTCAGGATTTGTCGGATAATTATGTGAGGCAGGTCTGGGAGTCGGAAGTATTCCCTAACAAGCAGCCACTCAATGGTGTACCTGTGAACCTGGCTGTTTTTAACCTGGCATACTATCCCTCGGAAAAAGGGCCTTACAATTATGATGTCCGCCCCAGCATATATTCCAGAGGAATGAACCAGGACGGAACACTGGCTGCGCCGGAGTCAAGATGGGGAGGGGTTATGAGGAGTATGGAAACGACTGACTTTGATGCCGCCAACGTGCAGTATATCGAATTCTGGATGATGGACCCCTTTGCTTCGGATTCAACCAATTCGGGGGACCTTTACTTTAACCTGGGCGACATTTCGGAGGATATTCTTCGTGACGGCAGGAAAAGCTATGAAAACGGGCTACCGACCTCGGCAGTTGTTACAAATGTTGACACTACGATCTGGGGAAGGGTGCCCAGTCTACAGGCCCTGGTTGATGCATTTGACAATGACCCTGCTGCAAGACCATACCAGGATGTGGGGTATGACGGTCTTATGGATGCTGACGAACGTACCTTCTTTGATACAACTTATCTGAAAAAAGTTCAGAGTGCATTCGGAGGGAACTCCCAGGCATATAAAATGGCCTATAATGACCCCTCTGCCGACGATTACCATTACTTCCGCGGAACCGATTATGACAATAACCCTTTATACAGCAGTATCCTGGAAAGATATAAAAAGTTCAACGGCCCGGACGGGAATTCGCCAACCAGCGCCCAATCACCTGAAAGCTACCCCACTCTTGCCACCACTCTTCCGAATGTCGAGGATATCAACAAGGACAATACCCTCAGTGAAGCCGAACGATATTACCAGTACGTGGTTCACTTGAACCCCGGTAAGATGAAAGCAGGGATGAATTATATCAATACGGTCTACACCGCAACCAACATCCCCCTTGCCGACGGGCAAAAAGGTACCGTAAAATGGTACCAGTTTAAAATACCTATCCGCACCCCCGACAAGGTAGTGGGGGATATAGGCGATTTTAACTCCATCCGCTTCATGCGCGTATTTTTCAAAAATTTCGCAAAGCCTATAGTCTGCCGCTTTGCCACACTGGAACTCACCCGGGGTGAATGGAGGACCTATACGAATTCATTGCTTGCCCCTGGAGAATATATCCCCGACAACCAGCAAAGCCAGACTCTTTTTGATATCGCGACTGTCAGCATAGAGGAAAACGGCAGCAAGCAGCCTATCCCGTATGTCATGCCCCCGGGTATCCAGAGAGAAACCAACTGGGGCTCCACCAATATGCAGAAACTGAATGAACAATCCATGTCCCTGAAGGTTTGCAACCTTGTTGACGGGGATGCCCGCGCCACCTATAAAACCTGTCAGTTCGATTTCAGGCAGTTCAAGAATCTGAACATGTTCGTTCACGCCGAAAAATCAATCGAAAGCCAGGACGTCAAGACCGGGGATCTTACCGTATTTATCCGTATCGGGTCGGATTTTACCGATAATTATTATGAATACGAAATCCCTCTGACTTTCACCCCCTGGGGGACAGGCGCTAGTAGTCCTGATGTCATCTGGCCCGATGCAAATACATTCAATATAGACCTTAACCGCCTGGTCCAGGTGAAGTACGACCGCTACAGCGCTATGGCCCAGAACGGTTCAAACCTGAGCCTTTCCTATCCTTATGTCGAAATGGACGGTAAAAACAAGATAACCGTGGTCGGTTCGCCCACCATAAGCGATGTGAGGGCAATCATGATAGGCGTAAGGAATCCGAAGAAAGGAGGCGGAAACAAGGATGATGATGGCCAGGCGAAATGCGCTGAAATATGGGTTGACGAACTTCGACTGACCGGATTTAATAAACAGGGTGGATGGGCAGCAACTACAAGGGTGTCAGTGGATCTTGCCGACCTGGGCAGAGTCCAGCTGACCGGCAGCTATTCAAGTGCTGGATTCGGTACACTGGAACAAAAACAAACCGAGAGGCAGATGGAAGCCATTACAATGCTGGGTTTCAATTCCGATTTTGAACTGGGCAAATTTTTTCCTGCAAAATCAGGAGTCAGGATCCCTTTGCACTTCGATTATTCCATTGAGCAACATACACCTAAATATGACCCGCTCAACCCCGACCTTTACCTTTCTGACGTGCTTAAAGTTTATAATACCACGGCACAGAAGGACTCGATTAAACAGCTTACCGAATCGTATACTTACCGTAAAAACTTCAATCTCATGAACGTGAGGAAAGACAGGGTGAAGGCGGATAAGAAACCAAAGATTTATGATATAGAAAATTTTAATATAAGTTACTCTTATTCGGAAATATTTCACAGGGATGTGGATATAGCATATGATATGAGAAAAAAATACACCGGCTCACTGGCTTACAACTACAGCGCCATCCCGAAGAATGTCACTCCCTTTTCAAGATCCAGGTTTGTACGGTCAAAATACTTGTCACTTATCCGGGATTTCAATTTTTATTACCTGCCGAAATCATTCTCTTTCAGGACGGATATGAACAGGGAATTTGAGACGGAGCAATTCAGGAATAAGACATCTGCAGATGTTCCGATGGAGACTTTCTATATCAAGCGCTGGGACTGGAACAGGGCATACGACCTGAAATGGGATCTTGCAAAATCGTTGAAATTCAGCATTGTTGCCAATGCACAGGCATTTATCAACGAGCCTCCCGGGGTGATAGACCGGTCAAACCGTTCGCAGGTCTGGAACCAGATCTTTTCATTCGGCACAATGAACAATTACAACCAGATGTTCAATATAAGCTGGGAAGTGCCGTTTTCCAAAATCCCGGTACTGGACTGGATTACGCTTACCGCCGGGTACCAGGGAAATTACCGCTGGACTGCCACTGCGCTTTCCATTCAATCGCAATACGGGAATACTGCTGAAAATAATAACACGAAATCACTTAACGGTAATTTCAATTTTGTGAACCTTTACAATAAAATTCCTTACCTGAAAAAAATCAATTCTGCATTTGCGCCGAAGAATCCCAGAAACGATAAAACTCCACCCAAACCCGGCGATAAAAATCCAAAGATTGCAACCAAGGACTCTTTGAGTCAGAAGGCAAAGAAAGACATCGGTAAAATGATTCTGGATGGTACACTGCGTGTCCTGATGATGGTGCGATCGGCTAAATTCCAGTATACTCAGGCCAGCGGGATCATGATGCCGGGATTTTACCCCCACCCGGAAGCCCTGGGAAATAACTGGTCGGAAAATGCACCGGGACTTGCATTTATTTTTGGCGATCAGAAGGATATCCGATCAAAGGCCGTTGCCAACGGATGGCTGACCTCCGATACCGTCTTGAATACCGCCTACATGAATAAATTTACGGAGACTTTCAATGCCAGCGCCACGATTGAGCCGATCAAGGATCTGAGGATCGAAGTAAATGCCACAAGAGGCTATTCAAATACCCACCAGGAATATTACAAGTACTCTCCGGCCATGGGAGGATTTTCCTCGTTTTCCCCAATGGATAACGGTACATTCTCCATTACGACAGTAATGATCGCCACATCTTTCGATAAGCAGGATAA
>Ga0364858_10047_pt4 | contig 34201 bp, 20 predicted proteins | sample SorcelAu500001C7_2_FD_206914 | JGI IMG/M metagenome (GOLD analysis project Ga0364858, IMG submission 206914) | Enriched cells from Trout Bog Lake Hypolimnion, Wisconsin, USA - BchlTB.Aug20.5000.01 .C7 | ecosystem: Environmental > Aquatic > Freshwater > Lake > Hypolimnion/Profundal zone | place... | reverse complement strand
CACTACATGGTTGATGGAAAGTCGATGGGGCCGATGCCTGAGCCTATGGTACGCGCTACGCTCCAGGGAATGCCCGGCGACACAAAGGTTTGGAATGCTTCCTTGCCGGGATGGAAGACAGCGGAAGAGGCAGGCTTGAAGCCGCCTTCGACGTCGGCCAGCTTTGGTGCGCCAGTTTCATCCGCGCCACCCTTTTCGCCTTTGAACGGCTCCATGCCGGGTGTTCCGCCTCCATTTACGCCTGTCGGCGGGAGCTTTGCGGCTCCTCCCATAGCCTTCTCAGCGCCGCCCGCTCCCCCGGCATTTTCTGCTCCTCCGATGCCGCCGCAGGGATTTGGCGGCACTCCACCGCCATACGGCTCGCCTCAGCAGCCTGCCTCTGCGCCGTTCCCCAGCCCCATGCCGGGTGGTCCGATGCCCCCCGACATGCATTGGGCGCTGGTATTGGTTCTGAGTTGGATTTCGTTCGGGCTTGGGGCGATTGTCTGGTCGTTCAAGCAGGCGAATTTCGTCAAGAAGATCGATCCGGCAAGCAAGGCTGTGACGCTGCTGGCCGTGATCCTGATCGGCATGGTCGTTCAGGTCATTTTGGTATTCGGAGCGGCCCGCTCATCCATGACGGCCATGGCCCTCGCTTCCTCAATAACGATGCTGCTTAACCTGGTCATCATCGTTCTGAGTCTGGTTACGGTGTTCTCGATGCGCAAGTCGATTGAAACGTACTACAACACCACAGAACCTATCGGGCTCAAGCTGAGCGGGATCATGACCTTCTTCTTCAGCATTCTCTATTTTCAGCACCATTTTTCACGCATCGCGGCGTGGAAGAAATCAGGCCGGCTCTTGTAGCGCGCCCTGGTATCCGGCCAGGGATGAATGAAGCATGATGAGAACTTTCAGCCCGTCAATGAGGCTGACTCGCAGTTTTGCACGCACATGCAGATAAAGTTCCTCGACGACTCGGCTACTGCAGCTCATGAAGATGGAGGGGGACGGCTGCGTGTTCGCAGTCTGCTGCGGGAGCACCGCAGCAGAGAGGGCGAGCAGCTTGTGCTGGTCACGCCGCGCGATCTTGAAATGCGCGAGTGTGAACACCTGTTTGGCTATGCAGATCGCCGACTGGGCGTCGCCGTGGTGTCCACCTTCCGCCTGGCGGCAGATGCGCCGGAGCGTTTGGCTGCACGTATGGCGAACGTGATTGAGCACGAGCAGGGGCATCTTGACGGCTTGCGGCATTGCCGGACGGCCGGATGTGTCATGCATCCAGCAAGCCGAGCTGAAGACCTTGACACTCGCGGCATAAGCCGTTGCGAGAGATGCCAGAGGCCGCGATCCTCATGGACGGCATACGTGGCGGCACTGGTGTTTTGCGCGCTGGTGTTTGCGCTGCTGCAGGGGGTTGCCGGCTTGGTGAAGGGCACGCACCCGAACTTTACCTACGGCGGCGGCAGTGACAAGGGCGTAGTGCTTTACCGGCAGGAGGCTGTGCTCTCATGCCCCAATGCGGCGCAGGCGCGGGCTACGGCTGAAAAGCTCAACCGGCTGTACGCGCAAGTGAATCCTCCGCCCATCGAGGCCGTGGCAGGGGCTGCGGGAGCGATTCTGCGAGCTGGCGGCGTGACGTTGGCGAGCATTGATCGCAACAGCACGAGCGGGCGGGAGCCAGTGGCTTATGCGCAGGATTGGGCGGCGCGCATGACGCACTTCATGAATGCCAAGGGAACAGATGCGGAAGGCTGCCCTGACTGTCATATTCGGCGCAAAGGCGAGGTCGAGGAGTCAGCCAGGATACAGCAACAGCGGAGGTGGTAGCCGTATGCAGGAATTGTTGCAGTCGATCGCCAGGATACAGGCGCAGATTGCGAACTGGCTGAAGGCACAGCCGTTCTGGCAACCTACGGTAGACGTCTCAGCCAAAATCTGCGCACCCGTTGTGAGTCTGGCAAAGGGGACACTGGAGGCATTGCCGTTCCTCCGCAAACTGGAATGGCTGCTTGAGATTGAGGCGCTCACGAAGCGCCATCCGGTTGCGTTGGCCTTCTCGATGCTGTTTGTCGCTTATCGCGGCATCCGCACTACACCGCTTGGCCACATCGGAACAGACCTGGCGATCTATCCCGCCATGGGGCTCATCTCTGGTTTTAATCCATTTCTCGGAATGGTATGCGGAGCCATCTATGGGGTGGCCGATCTGGTGCAGAAGCTGTTCATCCCAGATATGTATGGAGCGCGCGGTTGGACCGACTCCAACTATTGGGCGGCGATGGGCGGCTACATTTTTGCTTACACGTCCCTGATGCTGATGGGAATATGCCCTGGCCTGCTCTCGCGGTGTTTTCGTGCAGTCATTCGGCTGATCATCAAGAAGTTCTTCTTCCGTCACGCGGCTGCGGCTGCGGACGGAGCGGTACCTCTGGGTGCTTCGGCGTATCCGTTGGCGGAGCTGATCGCCTCGGCGGTTGGAGGCTATGTGGGCGGCTGGGCGATGATGCACCAGGTTGCTCCGGTTGCGGAGAGGCCGGCCTTCATGTGGCGTCCGCGGCCCGATAACTCCTGCCATTTTTTGGAAGAGAATACTTACCTCAAGGGCCGGGCGAACACGGGGGGTGTTGTGTCCGGAGTGGGAGGAGCAATTCCTCCACTCACGCCACCACCACCGCCTCCAACGCCGCCGGACGATCCTTCTTCACCGGATGACCCATCTTCATCGGGCGGTTCTTCCGGGTATGGGCCGGAACACGACAACGCCATCAAGGCCCGTGACAAGGCGTTGGACGAGTATCAGAAAGTGAAGCAGCAGTGGGAGGCGCAGGACGCCACCGCGGACAAGAGCGACCCCAATTACGAGAAGCTCCGCGAGCAGTATCAAAACTATATGGATTATCTGAAGCAGCAGGCGGTGGCCGATCAGGCCCAGGCCAACGCTATTGCCGCCGCCGCTGACGATGTACGCAATACACGGGTACTGACGGGCGTGGATGGTCACGACTACGAGATCATCTGGGACCCGAAGACGAACCAATGGCTGAACAAGAGCAGCAGGACGCCCTTTGATCAGGATGCCTACAACCGCTGGCAGCAGGACCTGGTGAAGGATCGCAAGTTCATGGATGCCGAGAACGAGAAGGTGCGGCTGCGCCAGGATGCCTTTACCAAGGAACTGGATCAGCAAACGGCCCTGCACAAGCAACAGGCAGAGGCTGCCGCCTACGTTTCGCGCATCGAGCAGGCCGCATTGAAGCACGACCTTTGGAATCCGGGCGGCCCCGGAGACGTGGTGGGCCACACGGAGAAGATTCTCGACGACATCTACTCCGGCAAGCCAATCGACTGGAATGCCATCGGCACAACGCGGAAGTATACGGGTGACACAATCTCTGGCGCAGTGATGCCGGAGTCGACTCTGCGCAATCAGCCGGGGTTCATGGACACGATGTCGGACGCGGCTTCGGGGACAGTCCGCGAAATTGTGACCGGCAAGGACGCAAACGGGAACTCAACCCTGGCAGGAACGGTTGCTTCAGGATTCGCGCGGTTTACAGCGGCAGTTGCCACCGCCGGCACATCGGAGGCCGTCTATACGGTTGCCAATATGGGCTATGCCGAGTACGACACCGCGATGAAGGGTGGGTCAGACGGCGATATCTTCAAGGCTGGATTCAAGACCGGCCTTATCCAAGCGGCACCGACCGTGGTGGGCGGGGCAGTGATGAACTACTTCCCCAAAGCTTTTCCCAATGTGGCCAACGGCATTGGCGAGATGATGGAGCCTGTTCAGGACGCCATCAAGACCGTGGACCAGGCCATTCAAAGCGGGAGCGCGAAACTGGGCACACGCATTACGCGCTTGGTGAGCCCGATTGAAGAGACGCTGCAACCGACCAGGGCGGCAGTTGACAACGTGCTGGAATCGGGCGATCCAACGCAGATATCGAAGCTCTATAGCGAGGGAGGAATGGACCGGTTGGCGGTTCTGCAAAAGAACGGAGCGCTCACCGCCGACGAAGCGCGTACACTCAACCAGCAACTTGCCCAGCGCGTGAATCAAAATGTGCAGGCTGGCGCACGGGACACGATTAACCAATTTGAGGCCGAAACCGGCGTGCAGGTGAAGAGCACTACACTTGGCGACTCAGGTTCGAGCGCCAGCGCCAGCGGCAATCCAAAGATCAAGACGGACTTTGACACTACGCACACAACCAACTTCGATCGGGATGACCTGGCCGACTATGCAATGAAGCGCAGCCTGGAGCGAGGAAAGCTGATGAACCTTCAGGAGGCGAATGCCGAGTTGCAGGAGAAGTTCGGGCAGCAACTGACTGACAACGTCGATAATCACCTGCGCGCCGACGGATTTTCACGGGGCGTGAAAGATGTTGACTTCAAGACTTATAACGGGATTGGTAAAGGCGCCGGCCCGTCCGACACATACCCTCCAGGCTTCACCAACAATCGAATGGCGGTGCAGGGCAAAGGCACCATCCTTGAAGTAGGCGATGACGGCACCATTACATCGCACAATATATCTGGCCAGGGGGTGGTCGATCAGCACGGTCTCAACCAGCAATCCATGGGCTTGACCGACAATTTGCAGGCACCGGAAAAATTTGGCGCCAGCGAGTTCAAGGACTTCAGTGCGCAGCAAGTAAAGTCAGTGACCGAACACAGCGATGTGAAGTCGCTGGCCAAGGCCATGGGGCGCGAGAACGATCTCTCCCAGCGATTAAATCAGATGGCGAGCGCACCCAAGGTCGAGGGCGCGCCAGACTATGCCGGGCAACTGAATGATGCCGGGCTTCCCAACTCACCGCCAAAGCTGGACACAAAACTGGTAGACATTTCCAAGGAGATCAACAGCAATCCGAGCGAGGCCGCGAAGATTCTGAAGGCCAACGGATTTGACGAATCCAGCTATACACAGGCGGTCCGCGACAATGTGTGCCAGTATCACTCGGCGATTGGAGGAAAAATTGGCAACTGAAACCAGGAGCAGGTTGACGGTTGATGGCGAGGATCTCGTCGTCTCGATGGACGACTTGGCAGTTGTTGCCGATGCCATGGGCGCACGGCCCAACGCGCTTTCGCTGATTCCCCAGGGGAGCGGGGACAAGGATGCGCCTGCGGCGGCGGAGTTCCGCGCTATGGCTCCGGGGACACAGGCGCGGCTCGCGATCGCGCTGGGAATTCTTCGCGCTCCAGCCAAGATTGCGCATTGGCATCACACGATTGCGGATGCAACAGTATGCCGGGCGGTACTGGCATGGTCTCCTAGCGCGCCGAATATGGTTGTGGCCATCGGCGGTACGGCGGAGCCGCGGCGAGTCACTTTCTGGACGCAAGCCAGCCTTACCGCATCCATCCGCAAGGTCCTAGCGGCTGATGGAGTCTTGCGCGATGATGAAATAGGTTGCAAGCTAACTACCCCGGCCGTGGTGGTGTTCCTTGCGGTGATTGACCAGACGCGCGCGGTGCATCTGCACTCCATGCTGACGCATACGGCCCCGCTGGCTCACTTCTGCCAACAGGAGATTATGGACCGACTACAGGACGCAGCAAGCGAGGATTATCGATGGCCGCTGCTGTTTGTCGAGAAGCTGATTCCGGGTCAGCTGGTGAATTCACTCAATGAGGTGGAAGTGGCTGCGGCGCTGCAGGAGTTGGTGCAGGCAAACCTGCTTGAGATAGCGGCAGGTGGAAAAGCTCCGCGCTTTGAACTCAGCAACACCGGCAATGTGATTGCCGATGGCCTGCTGCACGACGTAAGTAAGGTTGCGCTAGGCGTAACCGACATGCAGGGAGAAGGCCAGTTCGGGCGCGACATACTGCTGCTGGTGCGGAGCACCTTCCACCTGTTCATGTTCGCCATGGCTGGCCAGAGCGGGGCGGTGGCGGCTCTGGACAGCGACGAGCTTGCCGCGGCACTTTTTCTGGCTCTGCGTCCACCAGAATCCCCAGCACCCGCAGAGAGTGCGCCTGTTGCGGAAGATAGCAAGGCGTCCCCGGCTGCCCCTCAAAAAGAGTGGTATGTCACCCGCAACGGACAATCTGAAGGACCGTACGACGAATCCTCGTTGCGCAGCATTCTGGCCACCATGCCGCCTGAGACGCTGGTTTGGTCCGAGGGCATGCCGGAGTGGGTTGCCGCCAAGAAACTGGGCCTGATAGTAGTGCAGGGCCCTGCGGGCTGTCCTCATTGTGGCGCAGTCGCAGTACCTGGCAATCGATTCTGCGGGACCTGTGGCGGCTCCATTCTGTAGCTGACCAGAGCAGAGGGCCATTTTTGCAACCGTCGATTCAGGCGGCATGCCATTCCGCGACTGATGGAACAGCAGGATGCACCTCAACACGCTCCTGACTGCCCATTTTTCACTGGCGTTGCACATCACCGATAGCACCTGCTACGTTGCTTTGAACATTAAGCCTTGCGGACCGGCTCATTGAAATGTTGAAGTTCGGTACAGGCTCCTGGAATGAAGTTGAATGGCATATCGAGGTGCATCATGTTGAGACGGGAATTCTTGTCTGCATCATCGCTGGCCTTGGGCGCGTCTGCCACAAGCGCTGGATCAACCGCTCTGTTCAAGCCTGCAACCGGAGCAGGAGTTGTAAAGAACATTCTGGACTACGGTGCAAAGCCCGACGGCAAGACGCTGAACACCCGCGCCATTCAAGCCGCCATCGACGATGTGTTCCAGGCCGGCGGCGGCCTTATTTACTCGCCGCCGGGGACTTTTCTAGTAGGAGGCCTCGAACTTAAGAGCAGAGTAACGCTTTACCTTGAGGCCGGCTGCGTTCTGCTCGGCAGCACGTCCATTGATGACTATGCCTACCATCCCGGCCCGCCCATGCAAGGCGATGCAAACGGCCATCACGTCATCTTTGCACGGAATGCCGACGACGTGAGTCTCTGCGGTATGGGTACTATCGACGGGCAGGGCGAGTCTTATTGGGAGAATGTAAACCGCGCTCAACTGGCTCCTGAAGACGAGTGGAAGGATGTAGCCACCTTCGATTACCGAGTGAAGAATCAGAACCGCCGTCCTTCGCCCATGGTGGAGTTTGCTCTGTGCAACAATGTGCATATCAGCGGCGTGACGCTCAAGAATTCTTCGGGTTGGACGCTCCGCCCGGTGGCCTGCAACTCGGTCTTTATTGACGGAATTCTGATTCGCAATCCTGCCACAGGCGTGAACTGCGATGGCATCGACATCACCGCATCATCCAATGTGTTTGTGAATAACTGTGACATCGTCACAGGCGATGATGCCATATGCCTGAAGAGCGAAAACCCATACGGCGATGTGCTGCCGACGAAAAACATCACCATCACCAACTGCACTCTCACCACTTCTTGCAACGGCTTCAAGATGGGCACCGCGACGTTTGGGGCATTTGAGAATATCGTCTTCAGCAACTCAGTGATTTACAGCGCCCCAACACCGATCAATGCACGCGTCATTGGCGGTCTGAGCATTGAGACCGTAGATGGCGGCAGTGTGGACGGTGTTGTAGTGTCGAACATCCGTATGCAGAACGTGCGGGCGCCCATCTTTGTGCGTCTTGGCGCGCGCCACAAGAAGGACGGCAGCTTCTTGAGAAACATTCTTATTGAAGGCATAGATGCCACAGGAGCAACCGTGGCAAGCTCGATTACGGGCGTTCCCGGATTTCGTCCTTCAGACATTACTGTGAGTAATTGCCGCATCCGTACCGTGGAACAGGGCCAGGCAGCATGGGCTCATCGCGAGATTCCCGAGGTCGTGGACAAGTATCCCGAATGCTGGATGATGGGTCGCCTTCCCGCTTATGGCTTCTATGTTCGCCACGCAGATCGCGTGCGCCTGCGGAACGTGGAATACATCACCGACAAACCTGATTATCGCCCAGCAATTGTTTGCGACGATGTGGACGATGCAATCCTTGCTGGCTTGGAACTCTCCGCGCCCAATGGCGGAGCGCCACTGCTTGATTTGCGTGACACCCGGCGCGCCTTCGTAACCGGGATTCGATCTCCTCTTGAAAGTCCGGTCTTTGCGCAAGTCAGCGGCGCAGTCTCAAAGGACATCACACTACTGGGGAACTCTTTGAATAAGGGCCAACAAAGGGTGAGATTTGCCGGCAGTGCAACTGAGGACTCGACGAAGGTGGATTGAGCGCCGCGGATTTCCGCAGAGATATTCGCGACAAATGGTCACACAAACGACACAAGAGTCCCGCTGGCCCGGCAGCCAATTCATTTGTAGTCTGCTCGTACGGGCAGGGTATCGGCCTCGGCCAAAAGAGCCCTGGAGTCTGGCGCACGGTCAGCCTTAGGCCGCCCATGGCGGTTGCGAAAACATCTTAGTGCAGGTTTGGATAAGTTCTGTAGGTTTCAATCGTGGAAGTAATGGGGGTGCCCCGCACAAAGAACACTCTCAGCAGCACTTCAAAGTACGGAAATTTTCCAGAGTGCGATGCCTTCAGCAGGGTTGATAACTGGCTCTCTGATTCGAGAAAGTCACCGGCTGCCTCGGTTGCTTCAGAACCGCTGCCCGCAATCAGCAGAGCCTTGCCGTTGTGATTAGGAGTGGGCAGAAACGCCACCACACAGTACCCGACAGCGCCCTCAACGGGAGTGTAAGCTGCTTGTTCGTTCGCAGCGGGTGTGCGATTGATGATCGGAGCCAGAAGTGGGCCTCCAAGCTCAACGGTGAAGTTCAATGGGCTGTCGAGCAGCTTATCCCAAGGGTTTCCGACCGGGCCACCGATCAGGATGACATTGTCGTTTTTGATGAGGCTGGGCTGATATTCGCGAGCGCTGTAGTAGTGAAGGTTCTTCGCCAACGGATCGGCCAAGAGAATGCGTTGCGCCAGTCTTGATTCGCTGGAATTTACCAGGGTTTTGGCTGCAATCAAGCTCAGCGCGGTACGCCCATCAGGGCCCAAATTGCGGGCCTGAAGTTGGTTCAAATAACTTCTGGTGAGATAGTCATTGAAAGGAAAAGACTGCTTGCTCAGATTCTGGACGAGTGTAAAGGAGGCATCGGAGATGACAATATCCGTGTTCTGGTTGCTGTCCAGGAATTCTGACCATAATGCCGCGACCGCAGGCTGAGATCTCCACGGATGAAGCGACAGATTCACCTCATGAAGCGCTTGCTGCGTTGTGCGATTTTGGATCCACAATGCAGCCGTGCTGCCGATGGCGAACACGAAACCCACGAAGGCGGCGATCTTCCAAAGGCGAAAGGCCAAATTTGATGGCCCCCCAGGAGTTACTCCGTGCGCATCCGTGGGGAGCGAAGCAGCGGGGCTGTATCCTACCGCCTTCTGGCCTGCTTCCGCACGAAGGCAGAAGACGGGGACGTAACTGCCTCGGGGGATCTCCATGGTCAGCATTTCATGCAAGCCCTCTGCATCAAAGTAGGCGTCGATACGCTTGCGCAACTCGCTGACATTTGTACGGACGATATTATCGATCCCTGTGTCGTAGGTTTCCGACCGCCCAAAGACGTCTACACCGATCTCCTGTTCGCGAACCTGAAAGCAGCCCTCCTTCAGAGAGCGCCGACCAACATACATTAGTATCTCGCGCAACCGGGGAGCGTGATTTAGATGAGGGCTGGCGGCAACACGCTCCAGAAGTTCCCACCGCATCTCAGAATCGGGTAACTCCGGTTGGTTCAGTGTAGTTTCTGCCATGCGCGCGCTCCCACCTCTTCTTACTGAGGATAAAAAGCTGGTCCGTGCCAGACCTGTCCTCGAACTTGCCCTGGTAAACGAAGCAATCCCTTATCTCTTAACGGTGGGACTCTTCGATCGGGCGCCTGAGGCTGCCATTAGTCAGTAGACAAAAGGAGCTTCTCAAAGATGCCGGGATTTTAACCAATTCATACGGGAATTACCATATCAACTTTGCTGCACTGGTAGCACTGGGATAGCGAATCCGATTTGCTGCGTGAATCCGCTGACCAGTACAATCCGCATCCCTGTCCGTGAGTCCATGTAAGTGAATATTTATAAATGAGTTAAATCCATGCTCCTTCTCCGCGGCAGGCCAGAAATCCATCCCAGACCCTTCACTGAATGCCTTCCAAGCCGGCGCTCTCTGTAGGCACCACTGTAGGCGCCACCGTAGGCACCACCGCAAACTGACTTGAACTCGAATGCCAGGCGGCGCAACTTGGTCGAGAAACAACCCACGGCGCCTATGCGAGGTGATACAGGGGCGATTCGCACTGTACCTGCCTGGCCTGGATTCACTGGTAACCGTCTCCGAAGTCCATCACCATTCCGCAGGAGGAAGCATTGCAATGAAGACATCTGCCGGTCATCTGACGCAAACTCGAATCAAGTGGAATCTGCCTGTTATCGTCATGTCGTTTTCTATGGCGCTGGCACTTTGCTGTATCGGTGCTATTGCACAGAGCGGCGCTGGCGCAATTCAGGGCACTGTCACGGATTCTACCGGGGCGGTAATCCCAGGGGCTACGGTCCACGTAGTCAATCAGGCTACTTCTGTGGCAGCCAGCACCAAAGCCAACGGAGTTGGGTTCTATCAGGTGCCGTCCCTGTTCACGGGGACCTATGTTGTAACAGTTACCGCGCCGGGAATGAAGACTTACAAGACTACAGTTGAGCTTCAGGTAGCCCAAGCTGCAGTCATCAACCCTAGCTTGACTGCAGGCGCAGTTACGCAGCAGGTCGAGGTGGCCGCGAATGTTGTTCAACTGACGACCACCGACAACGGCACCATTTCCTCCACGCTGGAAAACGACAGAATCAACCAGCTCCCGATGAATGGCCGCTTGCTGCTGACGCTGGCCGGTAACACCACGCCGGGGCTTGAAGGCACTGGAACCCGGGCTAACGGCATGATGGCTGAAGCGCTCGAATACGTTCAGGACGGCGCGCCGATGGCCAACCGTAACTTTGGGGGCATGGGTGGAGGCAGCGGAACCCAAGGCCAACTGCCCGACCCGGATGCAGTCCAGGAAGTCCGGATGGAAACCACCAACACCAGTGCAATGTACGCTACGCCGGCGACGGGCATCATTACCACCAAGTCCGGCACCAACGGGCTGCATGGCTCATTCTTTGAAACGGCGCGCAATAATGCCGTCGGCATTGCCAGGGCCAGGCAGAATCCAACCAACTACGCCGCACCCCACTTGGTCCGCAACGAATTTGGCGCTTCCGCGGGTGGCCCTGTCATTCTCCCCAAGGTTTATAGCGGGAGAGAAAAGACATTCTGGTTCTTTGCTTATGAGCGTTTTTCACTTGCCACCACGACTAACGAACTTGTGACAGTACCTACCAACGCGATGAGAGGGGGCGACTTCAGCGGATTGATCAACAGCTCAGGAGTGTTGCAGAAGCTCTTTGATCCATCGACGACGGTGTCGTCAACCAATTGCCCTGCAACTGGAGCGGCGAACCCGTACTGTCGCACACTGTTCACCAATAATCAGATCCCTATCGGCCGCCTGGCTCCGGCGACCAAGCTCTTGTATGCCATTACGCCCACGCAAACCTCGGCCGACGACCCTCTTGTAGCCAGCAATTTCACCGCACCGAACGCGACCTATCAGACCGTACCAAATGTTACGTTCCGTCTCGATCACAGCTTCAGTGAAAACAACAAGGCCTACCTGCGGTATACAAACATTATCCAGCAAGCTCGGGCCTTGCGGAATTACCCGACAAACTCACCTCAGACGATTGCAGCCGGCAGCTTCCCGGCGGGGGCCTCTGGATATGCGGTCGCACCGATAGGGACTTTTAGTGCCGCTATCGGCTACACGCATGTGTTTTCTCCCACGTTCTTCTCCGAAACCATCGCAAGCCAGCAGTGGGAACAGCAGTATCAGGGGGGCGGCGGCAACCCTAACCTCAATTACGAGCAGATGCTCGGACTCCCCAATAACTTCGGCGAAACTGGATTCCCAAATATGGGGCCGACCCTCATCATGCCTTATGGAGGTACTCAATATCAGTTCACGCTGTCCCAGATCATCTCGAATCTCGACGAGAATATGACAAAGACAGCAGGGCGGCACCAGATGCAGTTCGGCGGCCGATACCGGCACGAGCGATTTGGCTACCTTCCCGACCGATTCTCTGACGAGGAGGACTTTGCTGCCGCCGCAACCGCACTTTACAACACCGCGACGGGTGCGAGCTATGGACCGTACGCAAACACAGGCTATGCCGATGCAGACTTCTTCCTTGGCGCGGCTTATAACTATACGGCAAAGTCGCAACCGCCCTATATGCATTTTCATGACATGGAGTTCGACGGATACTTCCAGGACAACTTCCATTTGAGTCGAAACCTGACATTAAACCTCGGATTCCGTTATGAGGCTCATCCAGCTCCTTGGACAAAATATGGCCTTATTGAAGGGTTCGACCTGAGGAACAAGGCCATCGTTTTGCCCAACCCGCCCTCGTACTACGTTACAAATGGCTATACAACCCAGACGATCATCACCAATCTTCAGAACATTGGTGTGGTCTTCGAAAACCCGAGTCAGGCGGGGTATCCGAGCGCCCTGGTTCAGGATGAGAATTTCACCTTTGGACCGAGGGTGGGCCTTGCGTACACTCCATTTAGCGGCAAGTATGGCACGGTTGTCCGCGGAGCCTACGGCAGGTACATCTATCCCATCCCTACCCGCAGCACGATCAAGAACACGCTGGGAGTACAACCCATAGCCACCAGCTATTCGCAGAGCTATTTAGCCGCTAACCAGGCGCCTGATAGTCTTCCCAATTACATCCTTCGGGCGCCGCAATCAGTCATCATGGGACAGAACAGCAGCGGCGTAGTGAATAGCTCCACCACCAACTCCATTCTCCCGGGCTTCGGTTTGTGGAATATGAACCCGGATTACCCTCCTGACTACGTTACCCAGACAAACTTCACGATCGAGCAGCCACTGAAAGGGAACTCGGTGCTTCGGCTCAGCTGGCTTTGGAGCCACGGTACTAATTTGGACCATTACTACTACTACAACAACCATCCGTCGACGTATGTTTGGGAGATCAATACAGGCACTGCGCTGCCGAGCGGATCGACAATCGGATCCAATACGTATGCTGCGACAGCAACCGGCCCTTACGACCAAACAACATACGGCAGCGGCACTTGGGATGAGAAGACAGGCTGGTCAAACCACAATGCACTGCAAGTCAACTACCAGAGACTGTTTCGCCGCGGGATCGCTTATCAAATGGGCTACGTGTGGTCCAAGTCATTCAGGGTTGGCGGTAACTATTTCCGCGATAGCTTGATCGCCCCGGCCCAGAACTATCCCTATGCCTCGCTCGGTACAATGACTTCCCCTTATGGAACGGTGATTGCGGGGGCACTTCCGCCAGCCCGGCCTGCAGGCGTCGCTTCCTACATGGGATGGCATGGACTTGAGAGATTCGAAGAGTACAAGATTGACAGTGGCATTCCGCCGCAACACATCTTCTTTAACGGCCTCGTCGATCTGCCCTTGGGTCGAGGAAAGCGCTTCCTGGGCAACTCCAATCGCTTCATGGATGAACTGGTCGGTGGCTGGCAGGTGGCCGGCGATGGAAATATTACGACCTTCCCGTTCCAGCCCGCTTCATCGGGTTGGGGACCGACGAGCCCACTCAAGGTGTACAAACACAATGCACGGATCACTGACTGCCGCAGCGGTGTGTGCCATGGGGCATTCGAGTGGTTTAACGGGTACTTGGCTCCGACAGTCGTTAATGCGACGACAAAGGGGGTGAGTGGGCTCCCGTCCGACTGGACGCCCTATTCAACCCCGGTCGACAATACTCCGGGCACAACCAACTACGGTACGAACAACGTGCTGGTTACGCTGGCAAGCGGAGCAACTCAAACGGTTGCCTACTCTCCTGGCCCTTATGGAAACCATCCCTACTCGAAGACTTTCCTCAACGGGCCCTTCAACTGGACGATCGACCTCTCCTTGTTCAAGGTCTTTCCCGTTACGGAGAAGGTCAACCTGAGAATGAACGTAGATGCATTCAATGCTCTGAACGTTCAGGGATATAACAACCCGAATGCAACTGACGGTACAGAGAGCCTGCTGTCGTCCTACAACACGCCCCGTCAATTGCAGTTCACGCTAAGGCTGACGTTCTAGCACTCCGTCTCATCACCTGCACTCCAGTCCTGCCCTCAACCAGACGGCAGGGCTGGAGTGGGGCAGGTGGGGGCTCGACAGAAGAACTCCAATTCGCAAAGAGACGAAGTGCCTGAAGTTCATTGAGATCACTCACTGTTTCGTGACATGTCGCAATGCAGAATACAGCCAAGGGGTGAGGACACCTTCATGAACCGTCGGAATTTTCTGTTCGGCACCATAGCGCTGGCTGGGCAACAAAAACTTGTTCGCTCGCTAGGGACGGGGTCCTTTGGGAGACAAGGTAGCGCGCAGGCGATGCCTCCACAGAATCTTCTAAGCAAGACATACCCTGAGTCCTTTCTGAGCAGCAAATTGATCAAGGCGAAACAATGGCATCCCATCCCACGAGCAAGCGAACGTGAGCCATGGTTGGCGATTCCGCATGATATTCGCACTGTGTTTGTGGAACATGCGGAGAATGACCGAAAGAAAGGCTGGAATGCTCTGCTTGCTACGGCGTATCTGAACTACAAGCGGAATGGGAATCAGGCTATTTACGAGGTTGCCAGCTATGGGCGTCGCGCCCAACTGCGGCGAATGGTGATAGCAGAGTGTATGGAAGGGAAAGGGCGCTTTGTAGACGAGATTGCCAACGGTGTCTGGCTGATCTGCGAAGAAAGTTCATGGGTAGATCCGGCTCACTGCTTTATCCAACGTGCTGGACCCGGGCTGCCTGATGTGAGCGAACCGGTCATCGACCTGCTTGGCGCGTCCACAGTACAAATGCTGGCATGGATTTACTATCTGCTAGGTGAGCAGCTTGACCACGTGTCACCGCTCATCTCCCGGCGGATTCAGATTGAAGCCGAGCAACGCATACTCGAGCCGGCTCGTCGACGCAATGACTTCTGGTGGATGGGATTAGACGGCAAGGGCGGCCACATGAACAACTGGAATCCCTGGATCAACTCAAATCTGCTGGTGGCCAATCTGCTTCTGGAAGAGGATAGAAATTCTCTAGTTCAGGGAGTCGCAAAGATTACTCGCAGCCTTGACGAATATCTAAACCAGTACTGGCCTGACGCCGGTGAAGAGGAGGGACCGGTCTACTTCGGGGTCTCGCCCATGTGCTATTTCGAGTGCGTCAGCATGATCGAATCGGCCACTGGAGACGCCACGGCGATCCTCTCCAATCCCTTCATTGATGCCATGGGGCGATTCATCCTCAATGTTCATATCGCTGGGGAAGATTACATCAATTACGGCGATGCGCATGTGAAGTCCGGGCAGGATGGGGCGCTGCTTTACCGGTTTGGCAAGGCCGTGCGCGACAAACAACTCGAAGCATTTGGGGCCAAGTGCGCAGCCACGGATGGGTTGACGGCCAGGGAACCAGCGATATCCAAAGCGCTCAAAGCGATGGATTTCAATTTCATGGGCCTTACCAGACCGCTGGCAGCGGTGCTCATGGCTAAAGAAATTCGTGGGATTCAAGGTCAGGATGCGCTCGTTCGCGATGCTTGGTATCCCAGTCTTGGGCTGATGACAGCACGTCGGGCGGCAAACTCCACACAGGGCATGTATGTGGCAGTGCTGGCTGCAAACAACGGGCGAACCCATGGCCACAACGATACGGGCAGCTACATCGTATACCAGGATGGCGAGCGCGTGGCGATCGATGTCGGAGTGGAACTTTATAGCGCAAGGACTTTCGGGGCAGATCGCTATTCGATCTGGACAATGCAGTCGGCGTACCATAATTTGCCCACAGTTGGCGGCGCGATGCAGCACAATGGATCCCGCTTCAAAGCGACCAGCTTTCACTATGAAAGCAATGACGGCCATGCGAGGTACTCATTTGATATAGCCCCGGCATATCCCCGATCAGCCTGGATCAGATCCTGGCTCCGAACGGTCACTTTAGATCGTGAGGCTGATGCGGTAAGGGTGGAGGAGAACTTCGAATTGGACCGCACTTTGCCGGTGAGTCTTACTGTGATGACGCCCAGAGTTCCATCAGTCAATGCGGACGGTTACATTACCCTGAAGCCTGTAAATAAGGATGGAAGAGCCTCTCTGCTGAGGTTTGACAGCGCTCAACTTCAGCCGGTAATTGAGAAGATCCCCTTAACCGATTTCTTTCTGTGCGAGGACTGGGGGAATGAAATCTACAGGATTCTTTTCAACTCAAAGAAGCCTATGAAGGAAGGGAGCCTGTACTGCGAGTTTACGCACGCTTGAGTGATCCTATTCAGAGCAGCCGGGAATGAGTTAAGCCTGCGGATGTAAGGCTTATAACTCGCCTCGGATAACATGTGGATTGTAATCCAGCAAGGGAAGTTACGGAGAAGCTTGAATGTCTCGAAGTCTCAAGAGTGAGTATGCCTGGCAACTCACCCTGCTTACTGTACTTCTGCTCTGCGGCTGCTCATCGTCGGGTAACAGCGTCACCGTGCCGCCCACAGCGAGTAGCAATAGTGGCAAGGTGTATAGTGGCCAGCAGCCTATATCCGGCGCCATCATCCAGCTTTACGCGGCTGGCTCTACAGGCGACGGCTCCGCCGCCACGCCATTGCTCTCCTCCACAGTCACTACCAACGCTACGGGGGCCTTTTCCATTACCGGCCTCTACACCTGCCCGACACCCACATCTCTGGTCTATCTGCAGGCAAGCGGGGGCAATCCAGGATTGACTGCCGGCACCAACAACACTGCCATTGCGCTGATCGCGTCTCTAGGTCAATGCCAGACGCTCTCCACCTCCACATACGTGGCGATCAATGAAGTCACGACGGTAGCCGCAGTCGCGGCGCTGGCACCTTATGCAACCTCGCCCACAGCTATCGGCTCCAGCACGGCACATAGCGCAGCGTTGGCAAGCGCGTTCGCTCTGGCCGCAGAATACGCGTCCACGACTACGGGCTCTGCTCCGGGCAGCGGTGCGCCTGCCGGTTACTCTGTGCCTGCGCAGCAAATCAACACACTCGCCAACCTACTCGCAGGCTGTGTCAACTCCGCTGGGGGCAGCGCTGGCGACGGCTCCAACTGCGGCAATCTCTTCAGCTATAGTTCATACGGCATTGCCCCTGGAAACGTATTTTATGCTCTGTTGAATATCCTCAGCAATCCGTCGAGCAACCTTGTCGCTCTGCTGAATCTGGCGAGTTCGATGACGCCCTACCAGCCGGCCCTCAGCGCACCGCCGCCTAACTGGTCCGTTGCTCTGACTACTGCCAACCCAACCCTCACCGTTTCCCCAGCATTACTCAGCTTCGCATCGACCTCAGTGGGCTCCACGTCGGCGTCACAGGCGATCACTCTCAGCAACACGGGATCGCCGCCGATTACCGGGGGCACTATCACGCTGACAGGTGCAGACAGCGGAGACTTCAGCATCTCTGGTAGCTCCTGTACGTCCACGCTGGCGGCGGGCGGGGTCTGCACAATCGCCCTCGCCTTTTCTCCCATTGCAAGCGGTGCCCGTTACGCCGACATTGCCATCGCGAGCTCTGCCTCGGTCACGCCAATCTACGTCCCGCTTAGCGGAACTGGCTCAGGCAGTCCGGTCCCAGGCTCTTGCACTAACCCAACGACTGTCTATTTCGTTGACCCGTCAGGCAGTGACTCCAATAGCGGACTCTCAGCCTCGTCGCCATGGCAAACAATCGCCAAGGTGAACGCTGCGAGTCTGGCGCCATGTACGGCTATCTATTTCAAGGCCGGAGGAACGTGGCGAGGCGGACACACTGCGCAAGGGATTCTCTTCCCGCAAAGCGGATCCTCAACCAATGGCCCTATTACGTATGGGTCCTACGGTGCAGGGCCTGCGCCAATAATCCTGGGGTCAGTGAATGAGGGCGGAACGCCATCGTGGGGCAATGTCGCATCCTACGCTGCAACACTATGGAGGTCGGCATCACCAATCCTCACTTCATCTTCAAGTGCTCTTGATATTGGGAACCTCATCTTTATCGACGCCAATGGCAATAACGCGGCTGGGTTCAAGAAGTACTTTACTGGGGCGGCGAGTCCTTCCGCACTTGCCGGAATACTGATGACACAGGGAGACTTCTGGTGCGACCCCAATACCGGCTACCTGTGGATGTATTCGATCGCCAACCCTGGAGCGTATTACAACAACATTGAAGCAGCTACCGGGCAAGACATCATTTACCTGAACGGCATCCATGATGTTGTGGTTGAGAACCTGGATCTGATGTTTGGTGGAAAGAATGGAATCAACGCCGTAAATTCGTACAATCTGACCTTTCAGTATTTGCAGATATCCTGGATCGGAGGAACCGTGTGGGGTGGGCATGTCCCGCCAATCTGGCGATTGGGAAATGGTATTCAACTATGGGCGAGCGCCAGCAATGTTCTCATTCAGGGGAACAAGATATGGGAAATCTACGATACGGCTCTCACTAACCAAGCAAATAACACCACGTCGTCCGCTATGCAGGCGAACATTACCTATGTCAACAACCTTATCTACAATACGCCTTACAATGCCGTCGACATAATGGATTACGGCACAGGTACGTCTACCATATCGAATGTGAAATATATCCAGAACACGAGTATCAATCCGGGGTCGGGCTGGTCAGCCTCACAGAGGCCGGACGCAAAAGGAGAGCACGTGGGCCTGGAAACACTCTCTGGCCAACCGTCCAATGTCGTGATTGAAAACAACATTTACTACGGAGGCTACACCGGAGCGTGGGTGCAGAACACGTCGGCAGGAAAGTGGAACAGCGCCTCGTTGCTTATGGACTATAACGACTACTATCAGACGGGCACATCGATTCAGCCCTTTAGTAATTGGTCCCAATGGACTAACTACAGCGGCAATATATGGTACGTCATAATGGCATCAAGTTATGCGGGAATGACTCTTAATGGATCGGCTTGCAATGTGAAGTCTTCAGAGGCGTCTCTGGTGGCACAGGGGGATTGCTTCTGGGATACAGCTACGGGCAATCTCTATCTGTACTCAACAACCAATCCCGGATTAGCATACTCGTCGATACTTGCAACCATAAACAACGTTGCGATAGTCCTTGTGGATGTTCTTCAACTCTACTCATCCACACAGTTGGCCAGTTATAGAAGCTACTTCGGGATGGATGCCCACTCATTCAGCGCAAATCCGCTCTTTGTTTCGGCAACTCCACCCTTTGATGCTCACCTCACGTCTATCTCTCCTGCCAGAAGTGCCGGGACCTATCTTGGAGTGGCTGTGGACATGGACCAGAAGCTACGGCCAGTATCTGGCCCTCAGGATATTGGAGCGTATGCATACTGAAGGAAGATCTAATAACGTGGTTTCCCGGAGATATGGCTCACCTCGCGTAAGAGAGCGGATGTGGAAACTGTTTTGCTGGTCCACACCTCGGGGCTGACCAAGGACAACGCGGCGTCAACTGTTGCCGTTTCGATCAGTGCAGTGCAAAGGAGAAATGTATGAAGCCTACTCGCACCAATGGGTCTGTGACTATTACACGGCGACAGGCCGTCAATACGACGGGGAAAGCCCTGGCTGGATTGGCAACGCTGCCGTTTCTTCCTCATCGCGTTGTAGAAGGACAGCTAATTGTGGCAAGCGTCCCGGCGAGCGAGGCAAACCAGAATGCGGAGACTACGAAGAGGCTGAAAGTTGCCACGTGTCAGTTTCCAGTAAGCGGCAGTCCTGCAGTGAATGCGAAATACATCGCCGGCTTCATGCACGAAGCAGCAGCCCAGGGAGCGCACCTGCTGCACACATCTGAAGCCAGCCTGTCAGGGTACGCCGGGTACGATGTGCCTACGTTGAGCGGCTATAACTGGGATGCACTGCGCAAGGCGACCACTGAGCTGCGAGCGATGGCTAAAGAGCTAAGGATGTGGCTGGCACTTGGTTCAACGCACTTCCTGGACAAAAAGACGAAGCCGACCAATTGCATCTATCTGATTGACCCGGAGGCAATGATCGTGGATCGCTACGACAAGAGCTTCTGCACTTCGGGCGATCAGAAGCATTACTCGGCGGGTAACCGGCTTGTCACACGCGACATCCGCGGAGTCAAGATCGGCTTGGCAATCTGCTTTGACCTGGCTTGGCCGCAGCTCTATATTGCCTATCGCGAGCTGGGCGTTACGGTAATGATCCACTCCTTTCATAACGCCCGGGAAAAAGGCCCGAATTGTCTGGATGTTCTCGACTCGCGCCTGGCCCCAACGCGCTGCTCTGACAACCGTATGTGGGCTGTCTGCAATAACTCATCGCAGCCCTATTCCCATTGGGGATCGTTCATTGCCCGGCCAGACGGCACCATTCCGAAGCAGTTGGCGATCAATCAGCCAGGCATGATCATTCACGAGTTTCCAGACACACTTTCTGAGGGTGGCTGGTATCACAACTTCAGACCGATGAGGAAGCGCGACGACGAGATCATGAACTGGGGAACGCCAAGCGAGCATCCGCGTCAGCGCAACGGCCAAAGTGAACCGTAACAGCAAAGATGAGGGTCGGCTCGAACGAAAGAGATATGCGCGAGTCGGATGTGCAAGTCACTGCGCGTTTGGAATAAGTATTTTACAAGCGGGAGGAGTATCCATGAATCGGCGGCAATTGATTGCGTCCGGGTTGCAGGTTGGGGCTGCGGCAGTTCTGGGATCGACTCGATCGTCATCGAAGACTCTTGACTATAGACAGGCCGGTAAGCAGGAAAGCGTCTGTGTTGCCAGTGAACTAATAGGTAGAGCGGCGGTGGAAAACTACTTCACTGACGAAGTCCTGCATAATTCACTCGGAACTGTAAAGCTAGAAAGACCACGAGACGTACAAGTAGTGGCGTTTAACTTTCCGAGCTGGCATTCATCACCGTACATGGTGAAGCTCTTTGGGAAGGGGTGGACAGAGTGGGAGACGTTAAAGAACGCCCGCGCCCTTTTTTCTGGTCATTCGATGCCTCATTTTCCACTGTGGGGTTACTATGACGAAGCCGATCCGGAGTGGGCAGCTAAAGAAGTGGAACTGGCTTCAACCTATGGTGTGGATGCGTGGATGATCTGCTGGTATTGGCACCAGGGCACGCAGTTTTACCAGGAGCAACTGGAGCGTGGTCTCCTCGGAGCGGAGAACCGTACCAAGATCAAATTCGCAATTATGTGGGCGAATCATGACTGGAAGAATGTCTATCCTGCGCACTCCCCCCAGGATGCGGCGGTCCTTATGCCTCAGGTCCACTCGATCAAGGATTTTGAGAATGTGGCCAACTACTGTGCTGAACGCTACTTCAGCCAGCCCAACTACCTGACCATCGATGGTGCTCAGGTATTTGGACTCTTCGACCCAGGGAAGGTTGTGGAGCATTTAGGTGAGGACGGATTGCGCCACGGCCTGAATACGATGCGCGAGCGTGCACAAAAGCTCGGGTTTCCGAGACTGCACATGCAAGTCTGCAACGGCTTTGACCGCTACGCAAAGCGCCTGCAAGAACTGGGATTCGACAGTGCGACGGTTTATGGAACCATGGCCTGGACTTATGGAGGGAAGCCGCCCGGCTCGCGTATTCCTTATGGCGTCGGCGCCAGGGATGCGATCAGGTTGTGGCGGAAGAAGAAAGAGGCACTTACGATCCCCTATTTCCCTACCTGTTCTGTGGGTTGGGATGACAGTCCACGATTTGGTGAATTCTCCTCAGTCGCCATTGATCGAACTCCAGATCAATTTGAGCGTCTTGTTAGCGCCGCAAGGCACTTTGTCTCTGGGGCCGGAAAAACAAAGCTCATTTATATAGGGGCCTGGAATGAGTGGACAGAAGATGGGGTACTGCTCCCCGATACGTATTGGGGATACAGCTACCTTGAGGCTCTGCGCCGCGCAGTTCGTGCTTGATGTGGCGTGATGGTTCGTACCCAAAACTGATTTCTGTATGCCGATGCATGGCGCTCGTTATCAGAGAGGGTGCTCAATTTGAAACAGCAGTGATTGCCCAAAGGAGAACCCGCGTAATGAATGTTCTAAGACTTATCGGACTGTTTGCATGCCTGACCATTCTGCGAAGTGCAAATGCAACGGACTTGGCGGGGACATGGAAGGGGTCCTTCGATCTGCAGGGTACCAACATGCCAGTTACCTTTCATTTGACAGTTACAGGCAGCAATGTGACCGGTACGCTGGAGGGGCTTCCGACATCCCCGGTGGAGATCCACGACGGCAAGGCAGTAGGCGACACGGTCAGCTTTTGGGTGAATACCGACTACGAAGGAACTGCCTACAAGCTGGTATTCACGGGCAAAGCATCGGAGGGGCAGATAGAGTTTAGTTTTGGCACTGATGATGGAAGTTGGGGTACAGCCATGACGGCCCGGAAGAGCGAAGGAGTGCCGGTGAAGCCAGTTGCGCCCGAGATGGCTAGCACCTGGAGAGGTGATTTTGCCTTCGAGGGGAGTCGCGTGGCACTGGCCTTCAAGCTTAAGGAATCCGGGGAGACAATAACAGGCACGGTAGAGGGACTGCCGACGACACCGGCAGAAGTGCATGACGGCAAGGCAGAAGGTGACACGATCACCTTTTGGGTAAACACGGATTACCAGGGGCAGACTTACAGGCTGGTATTCAAGGGGAAGATAGCTGTGAGCGAGATCAAGTTCACGTTCGGCACTGATGACGGAGGATGGGGGTCGGAGCTAACGGCTATGATGAGTTCGTAGTGAGGCCGCTCTGCTTCGCATTGGGTGGAGGGCGTGTTTTGTTCAGCTGTTATCCATCGACGTCACTCCTTCTTGCTCTTCGGAGTGACATTTGAGGCCGAGATCATAGCTGGACGACATGAACCGGTCTACTCACCTGTTTGCTTTTCTCATCCTGCAATACTTAGTAGTCCAGGTGAATAATGTGGCAAAACAAGCCCATGCAGCGGTTGTCTTGAGGGCTGTCACCGATTCAAGAAGTCGAAGCTACAGGAGAGGACTACGGGAAGTGGGAAACATGCGTAATCGCATTTACATCTGCCATTCATCTGGAGGTATTTGAAACATGGAACCTCGTCGTTGGATCCGGGCATTGATATGGCTAAGCTTCCTGCTAGTGCCAGCTATAGGCACGATAGCTGCCGATCATCAAACAGCGCTAGATACATATGTACACACTCCCGACAGCCACTACCAGTACCGGTTGGTGAAGAGAGAGCCCCATGAGGGGTACACCACTTATCTGATTCGCATGACCTCGCAACAGTGGCGGAGCCCTGCCGAGGTCAACCAGTGCGTGTGGAAACACTGGATGAGACTCTATATTCCGGATACCGTGTCGAGTTCCACTGGAATGCTATACATCCTGAACGGCTCCATAAGAGACAAGGGCCCGGAGTCGGTGGAAGAACGGGCAGCCCTCGCCATCATGACGCAATCGATTATCAGCGAGGTGTACCAGGTTCCCAATCAACCTCTCATATTTAAGAATGATTCTTTCGGCCCGCGCATAGAAGACGAGATCATTGCCTACACGTGGAGGAAGTTTCTGGATGGCGGCGATTCGAACTGGCCCCTGCGCCTGCCCATGACCAAGGCAGCGGTGCGCGCCATGGATACTGTCAGCTCCTTTGCCGCAAGCAAAGAAGGCGGACGGAATCGCGTTGACCACTTCGTCGTGACCGGCCAGTCTAAACGCGGGTGGACCACTTGGACCACCGCGGCCGTGGATCCGCGCGTGGTGGCGATTGCTCCCCAGGTTCTCGACGTTCTGAATTTTGTCCAATCTGTCCATCACCACTTCCGCAGTTATGGCTTCTGGGCGCCGGCGGCCAAAAGCTATTACGACGAACACTTGCTCGATGATATGAATAGCGATGCCTATCGCAGGCTCATGGAGATTGAGGATCCCTACTCCTATCGGGACCGTTTCACCATGCCGAAGCTTATCGTCAATGCTTCAAGCGACCAGTTCTTTCCTGCCGATTCGTCGCAGTTCTACTTCGATGACCTTCCGGGGGAGAAACATCTGCTTTACGAGGCCAATACCAATCACTCGTTGCGCGGAACTGATTCATGGCAGAGCATCGGGGCCTTCTATGAATCGGTGCTGCTCGGCGGCAAGAGGCCCAATTTGCAGTCGACTTTTGAAGCTGATGGTTCGATCAAAGTAACTGTCGATCAAACTCCGCTGACGGTAACGCTCTGGCAAGCCACCAATCCCAATCATCGTGACTTTCGTCTAGAGGCCATTGGCAGTGCCTATCATTCCAGCAGCCTTACGGCCGCGAGCCCCGGTGTCTATGTGGCGCGCGTGCCGCGCCCCGCAAAGGGATGGACAGCCTTTTTTGTGGAAGCCACCTTTGCCAGCGGAGGAAGATTCCCCTTCAAGTTCACAACCCAGGTTCGCATCCTGCCAGAGGGGGACCCTTATTCCTTGCCAGAGAAGGGAAAAACGAAGTTGCAAGAGGTTAAAGACGCAGCCCACTACTGATGCCTCGGGCGGGGTGGCAGTAGCAGTTTTACACTCATGCCACAGTGATGGATGAGACCGGCACTCCGCTCAAGACGTTTCGCCGCGTACCGGTAAGCAAGGGCGATATTATGCTTGGCGACCGGGTTTATGCGGCGCCGCCGGGCGTGGCGCATGTACACGGTTCGGGTGGTGATGTTATCGTGCGCCTTAATCGTCAAGCTCTCCCGTTGTTTGACTCCAGCCGTCAAAGAATCGATTTGGCCGCCATGATGAAAACCCTGAAGGGCCATACGCCGGCCGAGTTTTCGTCCTGGGTCAAAGACCCGGAAGGGGGCTGGATTCGTGGACGCATCGTGGCGCTACGGCAGAGTGCGGAGGTCACACGCTGGACGCGCGAACAGATGCTGCGCCGAGCGCGGCGCGACCAGGAGAAGGTCTCCGAGCTATCGCTGGAACTGGCCGAGTACTTCATCCTGTGGACCAGCTTGAGAAAAGTTCGCGCCGCGGAGATTCTCGAACTCTACCGTCTTCGCTGGCAGATTGAACTCGTTTTTAAGCGGATGAAGTCCATTCTTGGACTGGGCCACCTTCCCAAGAAAGATCCCCTCAGCGCGCAGGCTTGGCTGGAAGGGAAGCTCTTCGTGGGCCTATTGATCGAACGCATGGTGGATGCGGCATCATCGTTTTTCCCCTGGGGCTACCCCGTGGAAACCGCGACGCAGCCGCTGGCGGGAGATTGAATTCATGTATCGCCAAGTCGGCGCGGCGCTTCTGCTCCCAAACCGCCTCATCACTGTAATCAGCCAATGGCCGACAGTCAGCAAACTCCTTGCCGCTAATCCGTGCAAACGGAAGCGGTTTTCTTGGGGAATTTAGGTTAATGCTTATTCGGCTCTGCCGGGGGGATACTTACATGCAAAACCGTAGCGATTGAAATCCCAAATGCAGCTAGCTGAACATTGCAGCCTTTGCGTGGACCAATCTGCTTCCCTCAATGTTCATGAGTTTCGCAAGCTGCGACAGGTCTACGAAACAACGTCGTGAATGTAGCTCTCTCATTGCAAATTACATCCCAGCCTTTGAACAATTGCAGTTGGCCGAATTGGATGCCGGTGAACTGTACCTGATCAAGCAAAGGTCGAGTCACGATTATGGCCATGCAAGGAGGCTTCAGAGGCATCGAGAGTTTGGAGTGGAATATCAATTCTCTCCAATGAGAATGAAAACACACTCCCTAATCCAGGTGTGCTTTCAACACTCAACTGCGAGCCGTGCCTCTCCGCAATCCATTTAGCAAGTGCCAGCCCCAGACCGGAGCCAGGGGCAACAGGACCGCTTGTTGGCACGCGATAAAAGCGGTCGAATATTCGGTGTTTGTGTTCAGGAGTGATTCCGACTCCGGTATCCCGTACAGACAGAACAATGGACTTGCCTTTGGTGGCCGCGCACAGCTTCACCGAGCCCCCTGGAGGCGTGAATTTGCTTGCGTTCTCAAGCAGAGTCGAAAGTAAGCGTTGAATGGCACGGTGATCGCCCATGAAGAAAAGACCGGCCTCTGAGATATCTACTTGGAAATCGAGCAACGCCTCGTTTATCGTTCTCTGCCAAGTTTGTGCAATTTCAGGGAGAAGGGTATCGACACAAATAGGTGCCGTTGTCATGGTCTCCGCTCCTCCGTCGGCTCGCGCCAACGAGAGAAGATTCTCAACGAGGTTTGTCATCCGTAGGGTTTCTTCATGAAGGCGCGTGAGAACTGCTCTATACTCCTGCCCATCTCGATGACGAAAGAGTGCTACTTCAATTTCAGCGCGTAACAGCGAAATCGGTGTACGTAGCTCATGCGAGGCATTACCGGTAAATGTGCGCACACTCATAAAAGCGCTATCTATCCGCTTAAGCATTTGATTCAGCGTTCGCGAAAGGTCGGAGATTTCGTCATTTGCGTTTGACACTGGGAGACGGATGTCCAGATTGCGATCATTAATGCGGCGAGACTCAGCCGCCAATATGGCAACTGGTTTCAACGCCTTGCGACTCATGATATGTCCACCGATCGTAGCCAGAAGGATCACCAGCGGTGTTAACAAAAGCAGATTGAAACGGAAGTTGTTCAACAGGTCCAGGTTTCTATCGAGTACTATTCCCGTCTGCACTGAGTACCGTGTCCCCTCCACGGCAATCGGATACTCCAGAGTTCGCACAAAGTGAGTTCCTTGACGAAAATCCACGATAAGGCCGGCCTTTGGCAACATGTCCGGAGTGCGTAAATCAGGATTCTGAGAGATCATGCGCCGTGACCGGTAGATCCAATTGCCATGCTCATCCCGAACCTGCAAGTATTTTCCACCATCCTTGAATTCATAAATTATTGCAAGCACATCGTGAAGTTTCTGAGTATCTTGAACCTGGCCTTGGTGGCTCAGAGCTTCACGAACGTCGTCAGCACGCTCTTGCAGGTCGTGGTATTCGACCTTCTCCAGGCTCCGTTCAAGCATCCATTGACTGGCCAAACCAAGTAACGTCGCGGCTGAGGCAAACATGGCAAAATACCAAAGCGTGAGACGAACACGTATCGGTAGGTCCCTCATTGTGCAGCCTCTGCCGGAACGGCCTCTGAGTGCCTGAGGATATAACCTGCGCCGCGTACGGTGCCGATCAACTTCCTGGGGAAAGGGGTATCGATCTTGCTGCGCAATGAGTTCACAAGAAAGTCGAGAGTGTTCTGCCTCACGGTATGATCCAGACCCCATACGAATTCCATCAGCGTCTTCCTGGCTACGCATTGTCCGGCCCTGCGCGCGAGGCACATTAGCAATAGGAACTCATTCCGAGTCAGTTCGATCTTTCCCTTGTTGCGCGTTACTAAATGACGGATCGGGTCGACCATAACATCGCCTGCCTCGATGGTGCCGTTCTCTTCATGGCGACGACTTCGCGTGATGGACTGTAGCCGCGCTACTAATTCAGTAAAGGAAAACGGCTTGGTCAGATAGTCATCAGCACCGAACTCAAGGCCGCGAATAATATCGTCTTCAGAATCGCGCGCGGTCAATATCAATACTGGCACCATTTGGCCAAGCGAGCGCAAGGCACGAATCACGCCGTAACCATCCATCCTTGGCAAGCCGATGTCCAGCACAATCGAATCGAATTGATAGGTTGAGGCAATTTTCAAGCCTGTCTCTCCATCGGCGGCTGTCATCACGGTAAACTCGCGCTCATAGAGGCCCTTACGCAACAACTCCAGCATGCGTGGTTCGTCTTCTATCACCAGGATGCGCATGGTTCCAAAATAACTCTGGAACGAATACAGGAAGATGAACACGCAATGACCTTGAGTCTCTTTTGGCTAATTGTGACGCAGCGCACAGTTGCGACCAACCTTAGAATATCTTCACCCGTTTGTTAACTGCTCTTCAAGAGGCCCTCCTACGCTTCACACAGGTTTGAACATTGGCCTTAATCCTGTTTGATTGCGCTGCCTTCCGGCCGGCGTTAGGAGTAACATGCACAAACGAATACTGTCTTTCACGGTATTGATTCTGTGTCTGATTGCATTTACCGCAACAGCCCTGGCCCAAGTGGATCGCGCCACACTAAACGGCACAGTGACTGACGGAACTGGTGCACTCGTCCAGAATGTGAAGATTGAGCTGAATTCCCCAGCAACCGGACTCCATCGCGAGACCGTAACAAGCATTAGAGGCAATTATCAGGTGCCGGCACTGCCTATCGGCATCTACAAGATTACGATGTCTAAGGACGGCTTCAAGCCCGAAGTGTTTGAATCCGTAGAGTTTCAGGTTGGACAAGCCCGAACCATCGATGCCCGCCTGCAGGTAGGAACGCGGACGGAAGTGGTTGAGGTGACCGCCTTGGAAGCGCTCAACCGCAGCTCGGCAGAGGTCGGCTTGGTGGTCGAGTCCGAGCAGATCCAGGACATCCCCCTAGATGGCCGCAACTGGTCTGGCTTGATGGCATTGGCGCCAGGCGCAATCAACACTGGATCCAGCGATCAACAACACTCCATCCGATTCAATGGCCGGTCGCTGGATGACGAGAATTATAGCTTCGACGGTATTGACGCCAGTGGCGTCCAGGAGCAGGCGCAGAAAGCCGACGCGCACTTGAACATCTCGCTGGAATCGATCGCCGAGTTCCGCGTGAGTACCGCCGTGTACACCGCCGAAAGCGGCGCAGCGGGCGGAGCGCAGATCAATCTCGTCTCGAAAACGGGTAGCAACAAGTTTCATACCAGCGCTTTCGAGTATCTGCGTAATGAAGTGTTCGACGCAAAGACCTATTTCGATTCCAATGCCTTGCCGCCTGTCCGCATGAACCAGTTTGGCGGAGATCTGGGTGGTCCCATCCTTAAGGACCGCACCTTCTTCTATATGAACTATGAAGGTCTGAGGCAGACCGTGGGTGATACGCAGAGTGCCGCATATGTGCCGAACGCAGCGGCCCGCGCTCTGGTTCTTGCCACGTCGCCGTCGCTCGCGCCTCTCGTCAACTCATATCCAAAAGGTGTAAGGCCTTATTTGAGCGATCCGCAATGGACTGATGAAACCAATCCGTACGGAACCGACCGCACCCGTGAAGATTACGGCATGGCCCGCATTGACCACAAGTTCAACGAGAGCACCACGGCGTATATCCGTGGGAACATTGACAATGCTCACCTTGACCAGCCTTTGGATGCCGCCGGCGCCCGCACCCTGACGGACATTGTGCCGGAAAACATCGTATTTGCCCTGCAAAAGGTCTTCAGTCCGCAAATGACCAACGAAACAAAAATCGGCGTCAACCGTTCCGTGTGGACTCCCGTGGTCAATGGGAGCGCGCCGTTGGATCTTAGCGTAGGCGGTGACGTCCCCTGGGATGGTCTTACAGGGAGCAGCAAGCAGGTGGAAGCCGGCACCACCTACTCCTTCATTGACAACCTGACAAAAAATCGCGGGCGGAACAGCTTCAAGTTCGGCATTGACATCCGCCGAATCAATCTCAACAACTCCGGCAATGCCATCACGACTGCTTCTATCGGCTATACCAGCTTCAGTAATTTCCAGCACAACCTGGCGGATTCGATGACCTTGAATGTAAGTCAGGGGCTGGCCGGGCTGCGCCGCACGTTCTATATGGGTTACGCCCAAGACGAGCTCAAGCTCACTCCCAATCTAACGCTGAACGCCGGACTGCGCTACGAGTTCTACAGCGTGATGTATGAACGGCATGGCCAGTCTCTTACCGTCAGCGCTGCCTGCGGCGGGTTCTGTCCTTTAGGCGCGCCCTTCTACCAACCCAATACCAAGGATTTCGGCCCGCGCTTTGGCCTGAGCTGGGCTCCATCGGCGTTGAAAGAGAAAACGGTTATCCGCACAGGTTTCGGCATCTACTTTGGCGCCAACCAGAACGACGACTTCAGCGATCCGACGGAGAGCGTCCCCCCCAGATATTCCGCTACCACGAATCTTCCCTCGCTGCAGCTTTACTACGGCTACGATTTAACCAAGACCGGGGCCCTTGGACCGACCACTAGCCCGAAGGCGATCGATCCCAACCGGAAAGATGGGTACTACGAGAACTGGGACTTCAACATTCAGCAGCAGTTGCCCTACAGCTTCGTTGCCCAGGCCGGCTATGTGGGCAGCCAGGGTCACCACCTGTTCAGCAAGACAACTGCAAATGGCTTCTTACCTGCTACAACTATCCGGCCAATTGCGTCACTCGGTTCGTATGGCCTCAAAAGCAACAACGGCAACAGTAACTTCAATGCGCTACAAGTTTCACTGCAGCGTACCTTCAAAAGCGGATTCCTGTGGCAGACCCAGTACATGTGGTCGCACGCCATCACGGATGCTTCCATCGGCGCTGGAGAAGCTGTGGCGGTCCAGAACAACTCATGCCTTCGCTGCGACCGGAGCAGCACCAACCTGGATGTTCGTAATACGTTCACCACGAACGCCGTTTATCAGCTTCCCTTCGGTCAGGGACGTCGCTTCCTGAATGAAGGCGTTGCCGGGAAAGTCATCGGCGGATGGGATCTGTCCGGCATTATGACCGCCAGGTCCGGCCTGCCGGTGAATATTACGATCACGCGCAAAGCAAACGTGATGTTGGACGGTATCAATAAGAACCAGCGCCCTGACCTGAACACCGGCGTGTCGCTCACACCTGCCGGTGGCCAAACTCTCAACAACTGGTTCAGCTTTGCGCCCTTCGCGGTTCCAGCCAAGTACACCTGGGGCAACGCGCCTCGCTATCTTGGAAGGGGGCCCGGCAACTACGAGATCGACACGGCCCTTTCAAAGCGGACTGCTCTTTTCGAACGTGGCAGCTTGACCTTCCGCGCAGAGGCCTTCAACCTTTTCAACCATCCAATGTTCTCCGATCCTTCAGGCGGCTTGGGTTCGGTTGCGGTAGACTCCACCGGAAAGATCACCAGTGTGAACTCCGGCTTCGGGAGAATCACCGATATTCTGAACACCGGAGCCACCGGAATCGGAACGCCGCGCCGCCTGCAACTCAGCCTGCGACTCGACTTCTAAGCGAACTCCTGCCGGCAGGGGATATGGGGCATTGCAATTCCCCGTGTTCCTTGCCGCTTTGTCTGCAATTTCCACATCAGAAACAAGTTTCGAGGAGATTTGATGAAACGTTCTCTACTTTTGAGCCTCGCGGCATTCGCGGCAGTGCTTGTTATATCGATCTCAATCGCCGCTCAATCAACATCTGGATACCATGTTGCCAAGACATTTGAAGTCGGTGGCGATGGAGGCTGGGACTATGTAAACATCGACGCCTCTTCCAACCGCCTATACATCGCACGCGCAACGCGCGTCATGGTTGTTGACGTGGAGTCAGGCAAGCTTATTGGCGAACTTCCCGGCACGAATGGCGTCCACGGCATCGCTCTCGTCAACAGACTGGGCCGCGGCGTTACTAGCAATGGCAAGGACAACTCAGCCACTATCTTTGACCTCAAGACCCTGAAACCGATTGCAACCGTCAAGACGGGCGAGAAGCCGGATGCAATTCTGTTCGACAAATTTAGCGGGTTCGTGCTTACCTTCAACGCCGGAGGCAACAGCGCTACCGTGATCGATGTGGAAAAAGCAGAGGCCGTTGCCACCATTGCATTGCCTGGACGCCCTGAAACTGGCGTTTCCGACGGCAATGGCAAGGTATTCCTAAACCTCGAAGACATAGCGCACATCGTTGTCATCGACATGAAGGCCAACAAAGTGGTCAGCGACTGGAAGCTCGAAGGCTGCGAAGAACCGACTGGTCTCGCCATGGACAAGAAGAACCACCTATTGTTCTCAGGCTGCCACAATCAGGTCATGCCGATCCTGAACGCGGATAGCGGCAAGCAACTGGCCACGCTGCCCATCGGTAAGGGCGTAGACGCCGTTGCCTTCGATCCGGAGACTCAGCTCGCGTTCAGTTCTAACGGCGAGGGCACACTGACCGTTGTACACGAGGACTCGCCCGACAAATTCAGAGTCCTGGAAAACGTTCAAACTCAGCCGGGCGCAAAGACCATGTCGCTCGATCCTAAATCGCACAAAATTTACCTGGTCTCGGCGAAATACGAGCCTGCTCCTCCGGCTACGGCTGATACAGCGCGTCCGAAACGAAAAATGATTCCTAATTCGTTTTTCGTTCTGGTGATGGGTAAGTCGTAACCGAACAAAAGAACTGGTCCCCAAGTCGTCTCAGGCCAAAATAAATATTCGGGGAACGTGACTTTATCGGCGTTCCCCACTCCACCAGATTCTTCGGAGAATATAGCACATGAAATTTCGTCGTAAGTCCATCTTCGCAGTGCTTTTAGTGCTGTGTTCTTTGCCCACCTTGAACGCGCAGGAAGCAAAGCCGAACGCTACCAAGCCACAAGCCACACTTACACATGAAAATTCAGGTGCCCGAAAGGTTCGGGAATGGGGCACCGCTCCCGAACCGGATTTCGCACCTGAGCGGGTGATGCTGGGTTGGGTTGGCAATCCTGCATACACCCAGGCAATTACCTGGCGTACCGAAAAACTCGCTGAAACGCCGCAAATCCAGTTCGCTATCGCGAGTTCCAATCCCGATTTCATCAAGACTGCAACTTCAGTTCCCGCCAAGTCCGGATCCCTTGATACCGGCAACGGCAAGACAGTCGCTACCTACCGGGCCAATCTCGAAGGACTGAAGCCGAACACTCACTACCTGTACAGGGCCGGCGACGGGAAGAACTGGGGCGAGTGGAACGGTTTTCGCACGGCTAGCGATCAGCCCGCCAAGTTCCGATTCATTTATGTGGGCGATGCGCAGAACGATATCCGGTCGCGGTGGTCGCGCCTGATTCAGGCAGCTTACAGTAAAGCGCCCAAGTCAGCGTTCATCATTCACGCTGGCGATCTGGTTTCCGAGGGTTACAAAGATAATCTGTGGGGCGAGTGGTACGACTCAATGGGATTTATCGCCGCCAACGTCCCAAGCCTCGCGGTACCAGGAAATCACGAACTCGAAAAGCCAGCTGGTACGCCCAAAGCCGAGTCACTGCCATTGATTTGGAAGCAGCAGTTTTCCTATCCGCAAAACGGGCCCGATATCCCTGAAAACGAGTCGTATTATTTTGATTACCAAGGCGTCCGATTCATCTCGCTCAATGTCAACATGATGGAGAACGAGAAGAACTTCGAGGCTGTCAAACCCATGATCGAGAAGGAATCTGCATGGCTGGACAAAGCCCTCAAAGACAACCCCAACCATTGGACGGTCGTCTTTCAGCATCAGGGCATGTATTCCATGGCTCACAACCGGGATTATGTGAAGATGCGTGACGCGCTTCTTCCGCTCTATGACAAATACGGAGTTGACCTCGTCCTTCAGGGACACGATCATCTTTATGCGCGCAGCCAGAAGCTGGCAGGCGGCAAGATCGTTGCCCCGGACGCCCTGGGAACCGTCTACATGATTTCTGTGAGCGGTCCGAAGATGTATGAAATCGACCATCGTTTTGAACCATTGATGGCGAAGGTCATACCGAATACGCAGATGTTCCAGGTCATCGAAGTCGACGGTAACAAATTGACCGTTCGCGCTTACTCGTCTGAAGGTGAGCAGCTCGACGGTTTTCAATTAGAAAAGAAGAACGACCACAGCATCCTTTCGGAACTCAGCAAGTCGGCCGCAGCGGCAAACGCAGTAGCGGCGAAATAGTAGCTCTGCTTGATTCGTTACTACAGGGTGCCGGAGTTTCTGGCACCCTGGTTGTTTCATTACCGAGAATCCGGTGACTCTACGAGCAGCTGTGTTCTTGAGATGCATCGCCCCGCCATCTGCCGGGCGTAGAAACATCTGTCGGCAGACCTCGAGCATTTTCACTTTGCCTGCTGGGCTCGCATAGGAATATGAGGTGGCTATCTAAAGGGTGAGGAGATCCCCTGACTCTGCCGGGGGATATTTATATCCATTGCGCACGACCAAAGGAATACATGCGCTACACCTCCCCGGGAAGTCTTTGTAGTTGTGCACTCACCAGAGTCGACTGCGCAATAACTAACCTTGCTGCAGCGTGGCTTGCCTAATGGAACTGAGGCAGAATCGAAACCATCCGCAAGCCCAGCGATTCGCAAGTATCCTAAACTTCTTCTGAATAGTGTGGCTG
>Ga0364858_10052_pt2 | contig 37027 bp, 38 predicted proteins | sample SorcelAu500001C7_2_FD_206914 | JGI IMG/M metagenome (GOLD analysis project Ga0364858, IMG submission 206914) | Enriched cells from Trout Bog Lake Hypolimnion, Wisconsin, USA - BchlTB.Aug20.5000.01 .C7 | ecosystem: Environmental > Aquatic > Freshwater > Lake > Hypolimnion/Profundal zone | place... | reverse complement strand
CCTACTTCGGAGTTTTCTGACCATTTGACCGTGCCAGTATCCGCTTCCAAATCACCTACTAGCGTTTTAAGTAAAGTCGATTTACCAATACCGTTGGGGCCAATAACAGCAATACGTTCGCCTACGGGAACCAGTAAATTAAGATTTTTGAACAGGGGGTCATCACCATAACCTTTACTCACATTTTCAACTTCTAAAGCTAAACGATGAAGTTTTTTAGTTTGATCAAAACGGATAAAGGGATTAACTCGACTGGAGGGTTTAACTTCATCTAGTTTAATTTTATCAAGTTGTTTAGCACGCGATGTTGCTTGTTTAGCTTTAGAGGCATTCGCAGAGAAGCGGCTTACGAAGGTTTGTAATTCAGCTATCTGGGCTTTTTTCTTAGCATTACCTGCCAGCAATCGCTCTCTTACTTCAGTGACAGCGACCATGTAGTCATCGTAATTACCTGGATAAACGCGTAATTCACCGTAATCCATATCAGCCATGTGGGTGCAAACACTGTTTAAAAAATGTCTATCATGCGAAATGATAACCATGGTGCAGTTGCGATCATTTAAGACAGTTTCTAGCCAACGAATGGTATTAATATCAAGGTTGTTGGTGGGTTCGTCTAAGAGCAGGATGTCTGGATTTGAGAATAGTGCTTGAGCCAATAAGACGCGCAACTTCCAACCGGGAGCCACGGCACTCATTAAGCCTGTATGTTGTTCTAGGGGAATATCTAAGCCTAATAAAAGTTCTCCTGCTCTTGATTCAGCTGTATAGCCATCATACTCAGCAAATACAGACTCTAGCTCTGCTGCTCGCATGTAATCGTCTTCTGAGGCTTCTAAATTGGCATATATGCCATCACGCTCAGACATGGCGGCCCACATTTCTGCGTGGCCCATAAGTACTACGTCGAGTACGCGTTTGTCTTCGTAAGCAAATTGATCTTGGCGTAAATTACCCAGTCTTTCGTTGGGAGTGATGCTCACGTTGCCAGCAGAGGGCTCCAAATCACCGCTTAAAATCTTCATGAAGGTTGATTTTCCGCAGCCATTAGCACCAATTAATCCGTAGCGGTTACCATCCCCAAATTTAACGGATACATTTTCAAATAATGGCTTTGCGCCAAACTGCATGGTTATATTAGCTGTAGAAATCAAAGTGTTGTTCTCGATGTAGGGTAAAAATTAATGGGTTGGTCTTGATAATAAAACTAGTTAAAAAATTGGATGATTAAGTTAACGGCTATTTGATCGAAACTCTAGTTATAGGCTTATTTTAACAGATTTTGAAATCAGCGTATTTCATACCTACTTAGACAGGTGAAGTTGTGGTATGGGTGACAATTTTTTCAAATATTAGTCAACTGATCGGGTAATATATGTACATCTTAAATTATAGATTGTCTTCGCTGTTATATCTAAGGAGGTTATATGCTAAATAAGGTTACATTAATTGGTCGATTGGGTGGGGATCCCGAAGTGCGTTATATGCCAGCGGGAGGTGCCGTTGCAAATATTACCTTAGCCACTAACTTTCGTTGGAGAGATAAAGCAGGGGAAAGAAAAGAATCTACAGAGTGGCATCGTGTGGTTTTCTTTAATCGATTAGCTGAGATTGCGGGTGAATATCTTAAAAAGGGGGGGCAGGTATACGTAGAAGGTCGTCTGCAAACGCGTAAATGGCAGGGTCAAGATGGTCAAGATCGTTATACAACTGAGATTATCGCTACAGAAATGCATATGTTAGATAGTCGTACAGGTGGCACCGCAAATTTTGGTGAACAACCTTCAAGTAGCGGACCAGTCGCTGCTAAACCCAATTATCAAACTAAATCTTCTGCGCCTAGTAGTTCGCCTGAAGGCATGCCACCACCACCTCCGCCATCTTATGATGATTTTGATGATGATATTCCGTTTTAATGAGTACCTGGTTGATAAAAAATACTAAATTTTTTACTTTTTTAAATGTCCATTATGTTAATTAAACGATTTATTTTGATTTTTACCTTCTCCTCATGGTTACTAGGTTGTGCAACGGTTTCCGATTCGCAAGAAACTGTTCCAGTCTATAAAAATGGTGCAAAAGTACAGAGTAAACCAGGTACAGCTGCAAAAGGGAAGAAATCAAAAAAATCAAAATCAAAAGTTGTTCAACCCGCAGTTGAGCAACCTAAATCAGCAGCGCCCGTTGGTCCAGACATTGTAGAAGTTAAACCCTTGGGTGATAGTGCTGCTTCGGGGCCCCAAATACAAGCATTAGCACCCGAACCATTAACACCAGAACAACAAGCTTTTATTGCAGAACAAAATGGGGTTTCTTCTCCTCAGGGACAGCCTCAAGTACCGCAAGGAGCATCGTCTGCAGAAGGTCAAGTAGCACCTATTGTCGTTGATAATGTTAATGGGCCCGTTGTAGTAGATCAGAAACCTGAGCTGGCGACTGTTCAGGTATATCAACCCTTTCAGCCTTTGGATGCTTTTGCTCCGCTCTCTCCAGCGGTTAATGCATTAGTCTTATCTGCTAATCAGAGTAATCAGTCTGGTAACGTTGAGTCTGCAATGACCACAATAGAAAGAGCTATCAGAATAGAACCTCGTAATGCAACGCTGTATTACAAATTGGCTGTATTAAAATTGAAAAGCCTGAAATTTCGAGAAACGGAAGATTTAGCTAAAAAAGCGGCTCTGCTAGGCGCGAATGATGTCGCAATTAAAAAGCACAGTTGGTTGTTGATTGCAAAGTCTAGAGAATTACAAGGTAATGTTGAAGGTGCTAATGAAGCAAGAGTCAAAGCGAGTGGATTTTAACTGATTGTCCTCTGAAATAGTGTGTTACGGTAGATTGCAGTTTCTTGAGAACTCTTGAGTATTTGATAATAAATCTCACTACCCGAAGCTATACGTCTATGTGATAATAATTGCATGAGATATGACTAGGTATTTTTTAAACCTTTAAGGTATTTATAATGGATGAGAATAAAAAGAAAGCATTAGGTGCGGCATTAATGCAAATAGAGAAGCAGTTTGGTAAAGGCTCTGTTATGCGCATGGGGGATGTGGCCGCCTCTCGTGATATTGATGTGGTTTCTACAGGATCCTTAGGTTTAGATATTGCTTTAGGTTGTGGTGGGTTACCTAGAGGTCGGGTTGTTGAAATTTATGGCCCTGAATCTTCAGGGAAAACAACATTAACTTTGCAAGTTATTGCAGAAATGCAAAAGCTGGGTGGGACTGCCGCTTTCGTTGATGCTGAGCATGCTTTAGACCCGGGTTACGCCGAGAAAATTGGTGTTAATGTAGATGAGCTATTAGTTTCACAACCCGATACGGGTGAGCAAGCTTTAGAAATCACAGATATGCTAGTTCGCTCGGGTGCTGTCGATATCGTCGTGGTTGACTCAGTAGCCGCTTTAACGCCTAAAGCAGAAATTGAGGGCGATATGGGAGATTCTCATATGGGCTTGCAAGCTCGATTGATGTCGCAGGCTTTAAGAAAATTGACCGGTAATATCAAGCGTTCTAATACCTTGGTTATTTTTATTAACCAAATTAGAATGAAAATTGGCGTTATGTTTGGTAGTCCAGAAACGACAACTGGAGGTAATGCCTTAAAGTTTTATGCATCTGTTCGTTTAGATATTCGTCGTATTGGCTCTGTTAAAAAAGGCGACGAAGTGATTGGTAACGAAACCCGTGTGAAAGTAGTCAAAAATAAAGTGGCGCCGCCTTTCAAACAAGCAGAGTTTGAAATTTTATACGGTGAAGGTATTTCATTTTTAGGTGAGATAGTTGACCTTGGCGTTGTCTATGGCTTTATTCAGAAGGCGGGTTCTTGGTACAGTTACAATGAAGAAAAAATTGGCCAAGGCAAAGAGAATGTGAAAGTTTTCTTAAAAGAACACCCTGAAAAAGCCAAAGAAATTGAAGAAAAAATTAGGGCAGAGGCTTTTAGTAAATTACACCCTATTGTTGAAAATATTGATATTGCAGATCTAGATATAGATTAAGTTTTAATGTGAAAAAGTGAAGATGGACAATGCAAAAACAGGTGATAGTCAATCGTCGGTTATCAAGCAAGTGTGCATCAGATTATTGGCTAATAGAGAACATAGTAAGAAAGATTTATTAAATAAACTATTAGCCAAGGGCTTTCAGGAAGAAAGCGTTTTACCCGTGATAGAGCAGTTAGTTAAAGAAGGTTGGCAGTGTGATTTACGGTACGCTGAAAGTTACACAAGATACCGGCTTTTGAAAGGTTATGGCCCCAGCTACATTAACTATGAATTGCGAAAAAATGGCGTTAATCATTTTGATTTAGAGCCAGTTGTGATTAAAAATGTTGGAAGTTGGCTGGAGTTGGCTGAAAAAGTTTATCTAAAAAAATACGATGATGAGGTTTTTTTAGAGCGTAATGAATGGGCAAAACGAAGTCGTTTTTTAATGCAACGTGGATTTACCAGCAATACAATAAATACCTTATTTGATCATTTAAATATTAAATTCTTGGGCGCTCATCGGTAGTGCTTTTTTAAATTACACACTTAACATGAAAAAAATGACTAGCGCAGAGTTGCGCACCTCCTTCTTAGAATTTTTTCGTCAACGCGGCCATTCAATAGAACCTTCCAGTTCACTTATTCCAGGCAACGACCCCACCTTGTTATTTACTAATGCGGGGATGGTTCAGTTCAAAGATGTCTTTACAGGCAAAGAAGCGCGGGACTTTACTAAAGCGGTTACCACGCAACGTTGTGTAAGGGCTGGGGGTAAGCATAATGATCTAGAAAATGTGGGTTACACGGCTAGACACCATACTTTTTTTGAAATGCTGGGTAATTTTAGTTTTGGAGACTATTTTAAAAAAGAGGCTATCCATTATGCATGGGATTTTTTAACTAAAGAATTAGAGATTCCTGCCGGTAAATTATGGGTCACTGTTTTTGAAGAAGATTTAGAAGCAGAGAACATTTGGCTACAAGAAATTGGCGTTCCAGTTGATAGACTTTCAAGAATTGGTGCAAAAGATAACTTTTGGTCTATGGGTGATGTGGGTCCTTGCGGCCCTTGTTCAGAGATATTTTATGATCATGGTGAAGATATCCCAGGTGGACCTCCAGGCTCTCCCGATGAGGATGGAGATCGATATATTGAAGTATGGAACTTGGTTTTCATGCAATATGATCGTTCGGCTGATGGCACTTTAACACCTCTACCAAAGCCTTCAGTTGATACAGGGATGGGCTTGGAGCGAATCAGCGCAGTGTTGCAGCATGTTCATAATAATTATGAAATTGATTTATTCCAGCCCATTATTAAAGTAGCCGCTGAAATTGTCGGCACAACAGATTTAACTAAAAGCTCTTTGCGCGTTATTGCAGATCATATAAGATCCTGCGCTTTCTTAGTCGCTGATGGTGTGTTGCCTTCTAATGAAGGAAGAGGCTATGTGTTAAGGCGAATTATTCGCCGTGCAATTCGTCATGGTTATCGATTAGGCATTCAAGATGTGTTCTTTTATAAATTGGTTGCGCCTTTGGTGAGTGAAATGGGAGGTGCTTTCCCTGAATTAAAAGCGGCACAGGCTAACGTAGAAAAAATTCTAAAAAAAGAAGAAGAGCGATTTGCTGAGACCTTGGGTCAAGGCATGAAAATTCTTGAAGCTTGTGTAGCTAAATTGGAAGGTACAGTCATTCCAGGTGAAACTGTTTTTCAACTTTATGATACCTATGGTTTTCCTGTTGATTTAACTGCTGATTTTGCCCGAGAAAATAATTTAACTGTAGATCATGCTGGCTTTGATGTAGCAATGACTGCGCAACGAGATAGAGCGCGTTCAGCCAGTAGCTTTAATAACGAGCATACTCAAGATATTAAATTAGATTCACAAACTGAGTTTACGGGTTATGAGCATTTAGTGAATCAAGCGCGCATTATTGCGCTGTATAAAGAGGGGCAGTCTGTGAGTAGCTTAAAAACAGGCGAAGAGGGATTGCTTGTTTTAGATAAAACGCCATTTTACGGTGAGTCAGGTGGACAAATTGGTGATTGTGGTCAAATTGTAGTTAATGGTTCAGTGTTTGAAGTCACTGACACTCAGAAACAGGGTGGCGATTTATTCTTACATAAAGGTAAAGTCGATCAGGGTTCTTTGAATGTTAATGACGCATGCGATGCGTTGGTTAATCAAGTGGCTAGAAAGGCAACGGAATTAAATCATTCGGCAACCCATTTACTTCATGCTGTATTGCGTAATGTATTGGGTGAGCATGTCAGTCAAAAAGGCTCTTTAGTTAATACGGAACGGTTGCGTTTTGACTTTTCCCATTTTGAGGCGTTAACGGCTGAAGAAATTGTGACGGTTGAAAAGTTAGTCAATGAACAGATTAGACTCAATAGTCCTGTGTCTGCTCAAATTATGGCTAAAGATGACGCTGTGCAAGCTGGGGCTATGGCTTTATTTGGTGAGAAGTACGGTAGTGAAGTTCGCGTTTTGAAGATTGGAGATTTCTCAACAGAATTATGTGGTGGAACACATGTTGAAAGATCTGGAGATATTGGCGTTTTTAAAATCATCAGCGAAGCGGGTGTTGCGGCTGGCGTAAGACGTATTGAGGCGGTGACAGGCAGCGCATGTGTGGAATGGATTATTAACAGAGATAATGCGATGAGCGCTGTTTCCGGGTTATTAAAAAGCTCTGCTGATAAGGTGCCTGAAAAAGTAGAGCAGCTTTTAGAAAAAACCAGAGTATTAGAGAAGCAGATTGAGAGACTTAACTCAAAATTGGCTAGTTCAGCAGGTGACCAGTTGTTAGCTCAAGCAGTCGATGTTGCTGGATTAAAAGTTTTAGCAGTAAAGTTAGAGGATGTGGATAGTAAAACTTTACGAGATTTAGCTGAACAATTGAAAAATAAATTAGGTCGATGTGCATTGGTTTTAGCCGTGGTTGAAGGTGAGAAAGTCAGTTTGATTGCGGTGGTATCTAAAGATGCTATTGGGCAGATAAAAGCGGGTGAGTTGGTTAACTTTGTAGCCACTCAAGTCGGCGGTAAAGGCGGCGGTAAGCCTGATTTAGCAATGGCAGGAGGGAATAATCCTTCGGGATTAGCGGCCGCTTTAGCTGCAGTTCCTGCATGGGTCAATGGCCAATTGGGCGGATAGACAGGTTTAATTGAATGGCATTATATGTATATAAATTTGGCGGTACTTCAGTAGGTTCTGTTGAAAGAATCAAATCTGTCGCTGAAAAAGTAAAAAAAGCCCATGATTTGGGCGACCAAATAGTGGTTGTTTTATCTGCGATGAGTGGTGAAACAAATCGCTTAATTGATTTGGCAAAGGAAATGCAATCACAGCCCACGGCGCGTGAATTGGATGTATTAATTTCTACGGGTGAACAGGTTGCCGTTGCATTACTAAGTATGGCCTTGCATCAATTGGGTTGTGATGCAACTTCATATACAGGTGGTCAGGTAAGAATTTTAACGGATAGCGTACATACTAAAGCAAGAATTCGTGAGATTGATGACGCTAAAATACGAGCTGATCTTAATGACGGAAAAGTAGTTGTTGTCGCTGGATTTCAGGGCGTTGATGAGTTTGGAAATATTACGACTTTAGGTCGTGGTGGTTCTGATACATCAGCAGTTGCTTTAGCTGCAGCGCTAAAAGCAGATGAGTGTCATATTTATACGGATGTCGATGGTGTTTATACCACAGATCCACGTGTAGAGCCTAAAGCTCGTAGACTTGATCACATTACTTTTGAAGAAATGCTAGAAATGGCCAGTTTAGGTTCAAAAGTATTGCAAATAAGATCGGTAGAGTTTGCTGGAAAATACAATGTTGCTTTACGCGTTTTATCATCATTTCAAGAAGGGTGTGGTACGCTTATCACCTACGAGGATTCACAAATGGAAAGTGCTTTAATTTCGGGGATTGCTTTTAATAGAGACGAAGCAAAATTAACGATTACGGGTGTACCCGATTTACCCGGCGTTGCTCATAAGATATTAGGCCCAATAGCTGACGCTAACATTGAAGTTGATATGATCGTGCAAAATATTGCTGATGATGCATCGACTGATTTTACTTTTACAGTTCACAGAAATGAATATTTACGTGCAAAGACTATTCTAGAGCAAACCTGTTCAGAATTAGGCGCAAGAAAAGTTACAGGCGATGACAGTATTGTTAAGGTGTCAATTGTAGGTGTCGGTATGCGTTCTCATGCGGGTATTGCAAGTACAATGTTTAAGGCATTAGCAGATGAAGGTATTAATATTCGAATGATAGCCACTTCTGAAATCAAAATATCAGTAGTTGTTGATGAGAAATATCTAGAGCTAGCGGTGAGAGCTTTGCATAGTGCGTTTGAATTAGACAAAACTATTGAAACACTTTAGGGCTTTTGGTCTGTTTAGATTAATTCACTTTAAGTGTTTGTGTTGATTAATTAGTTTGAGCGTTATGGTATATAGCCATAAGGCTTTTTTGTTGCGTGAAGTGTTTAATTGGTCAATAACTTTAGGGTGATATGTATGTCTGAGAAAATAGGTAATGCTGCGGGTGAGATTTGGCGATTTCTTGATAAGAATGGTCCAATTAGTGTGTCTAAATTAGCTAAAGAGTTAAGCGTTGATGAAAAGTACTTGCAAAGAGCAATCGGGTGGTTAGCTCAAGAAGGGAAGATTTCTATTGATATCGTAAATAGAGCTGAAACTATAAGTCTTGTCTAGTTGAGTTCTGATTTTATAAACATTGCCTAGGTTTAAATAATCTAGGCAATGAGCCCTTTGCTTTAATAAAAGCCTTGATTAATTTCAATAACTCTTTATAATACGCTGAATCAATCGCGGGGTGGAGCAGCTTGGTAGCTCGTCGGGCTCATAACCCGAAGGTCGTAGGTTCAAATCCTGCCCCCGCTACCAAAATTAAAGACCCCTTATTGGGGTTTTTTATTTTCTGGGCTTCGGTGAGTTGGGGCTTAAAATTAGATTGTTAATGGAAGAGCCTTGGGCTCTTTTTTTTTGTGTAAAAATTTAGTGAGGAAACCATGAAGCAGGCGCCAGAGCATTTGCTTAATTTAATCGAACCGATCGTTGAAGGTTTAGGTTATGAATGTGTTGGTATCGACTACAATCCACATCCGAAACATGGCTTACTAAGAATTTACATAGATAGCGAGAATGGTGTTTTAGTAGATGATTGTACTAAAGTCAGCCACCAAGTGAGCGGGGTCTTGGATGTTGAAGATCCAATTCAAGGTAATTACCAATTGGAGGTATCTTCTCCAGGTGCTGACAGACCATTCTTTAAGATTAGTCAATTTGAGCGTTATATTGATAGTACTGTTTTAGTTAACTTGTTCAAGTCGATTAGTGGCAGAAGAAAAATAACTGGTCGAATTGTAAAAGTAGCTGATGAAGTTATTACCCTTGAAGAAGGTGAGCAGACCTATGAGGTACCTTTTGAGGCGATGAGTAAAGCGCGCCTAGTACCCGAGTATTTAATTGAAAAAGGAGGCCGAGATGGCAAATAAAGAAATTTTGTTAGTAGCTGAAGTTTTTTCGAATGAAAGGGAAATAGAAAAGGAAATTGTTTTTCAAGCTATAGAGTCTGCATTAGAAGCTGCAACGGTTAAAAGACATGCTAATGTTATTAAAGTGCGTGTCGAAATTAATAGAAAAACAGGTGATTACATCACTTATAGACAATGGGAAGTTGTTGATGTGAATCCGACTTCTGCGGGTGATGTTGAGTTTCCTACCACACAAGTATTATTGGAAGTTGCGAGACTGGATGATGCAAACATTCAATTAGGTGACTTTGTCGAAGAAGAAATTGAGTCTGTCGATTTTGGACGTATCGCTGCTCAAACTGCAAAACAAGTGATCATTCATAAAATCAGGGAAGCAGAACGCCTTAAAATTGTTGAAGCCTATAAAGATAGAGTGGGTGAACTTATAACAGGTATCGTTAAGCGTATTGAAAAAGGCAGTGTGTATCTGGATTTGGGTGGTCATATAGAGGCTTATATCGCTAAAGAAGATATGATTCCAAGAGAAGCTATTCGAGTAGGAGATCGTGTTCGCGGTTACTTGAAGGATGTTAGATCTGAACCGAGAGGTCCACAATTATTTGTGAGTCGAACTGATCCACAATTGTTAGTAGCATTGTTTAAGCTTGAAGTGCCTGAGGTAGGCGAGGGATTAATCTCTATCATTGGTGCGGCACGTGACCCGGGTTCTAGAGCTAAATTAGCTGTTAAGAGTAATGACCCACGATTGGATCCTGTTGGAGCCTGTGTCGGTATGAGGGGGTCAAGAGTTCAATCAGTTACTAATGAGCTTGCCGGAGAGCGTGTGGATATCATTTTGTGGAATCCAAGCGAAGCACAATATGTGATAAACGCTATGTTACCCGCTGAAATCCAATCTATTGTGGTTGATGAAGATAAGCACAGTATGGATTTAGCTGTGGGTGCAGATAACCTATCCCAGGCTATTGGTCGTGGTGGGCAGAATGTGCGATTGGCGAGTCAATTGACTGGCTGGGAGTTGAATGTATTAGATGCTTCTAAAGCAGAGTTAAGTGCAGAAGCAGAAGTAGGTAAAATCAAACAACTATTCATTGATCAGTTAGATGTAGACGAAGATATTGCACAAATTCTTGCTGAAGAAGGATTCATTAGCGTAGAAGAAATCGCTTATGTGCCGGTGAGTGAAATGCTAGATATCGAAGGATTTGATGAAGATCTAGTGAATGAATTAAGAAGCCGCGCAAAAGATGCTCTATTGATTAGTGCGATTGCGTTCGAAGAAAATATTGATTCAGCTGAACCTGCACAAGATTTATTAGAAATGGAAGGTATGGATTCAGATTTGGCTCATGAATTAGCAGGTCAGGGTATTGTTACTATGGAAGATTTAGCTGAACAAGCAGTTGACGATTTAGTCAGTCTTTTAGGTATTGATGAAAAGCGGGCGGCAACATTAATTATGAAGGCGCGTGAGCCTTGGTTTGCTTAAGGCACATGGCGAGTAATTAAGGGGTATAAGATGAGTGATAAAACAGTACGGCAGTTAGCCGAGATAGTAAAGATTCCTTTAGAGAGATTGTTAGAGCAATTGAAAGAGGCAGGCTTGTCCGCCAGTACGCCAGATGATTTGATTACGGAAGATGAAAAAATGCAGTTGTTAGCGCATTTACGTAAACGTCATGGTAAATCAGACAGTGATGCAGGTAATTCACCCAGAAGAGTTACTTTGGAGCGCAGAAAAGTAACAGAGATGAAGCAGGCCTCTGTGCCAGGTAGTACTACCAAAACAATTAGTGTTGAAGTTCGTAAAAAGAAGACTTATATCAAACGCAGTGAAGTTGAAGAAGTTGAAGCCAAGAAAGTAGAAGAAGCTCCTGAGGTAGTGGTTGAAACTATAATTGAGCCAGTTTCAACTGAAACCATAGCAGATGCATCAACACAACCTGAAAAACCTGTTGCTGAAGTAGTTTCTGAAGAAAAAACCGAAACTGAGACAGTATCAGATGCCGATGTTACTAATGATGCAGTTGTAGACGATGATTTAGAAATTGAGCCTGTCGAGTTGGTGGAATCTGTCGCTAAGTTTGAGGCTTTAAAAGTAAAAGAAGAAAAGAAAAACAAACAAGAGAAATCTAGCAAGTCAAAAGAAGATGAAGAGGCTAGAAAAAAAACAATTAGAAAAAGAAAGTAGATTAGAAGAATCTATTAGAAAAAATGCTGATAAAGTCAGGCAGCAAGCTGCTGCAAAACAAGAAACTTTACATCGTAAGTCTAATGAAGACGGTGATCGTTCGGGTGGCAGGGATGCAAGAAAAGGTAAGAAAAAAGGCAAGCAACCTGTTCGTAATAATATTCAATCTGATGGTAAGCATCAATTTGAAATGCCCGTTGCGCCTATCGTTAAAGATGTAACGATACCTGAAATGATCATCGTTTCAGATTTAGCACAAAAAATGAGTGTTAAAGCGGCCTTAGTTATTAAGCATTTGATGAAACTAGGCATCATGGCGACCATCAATCAAAGTATTGATCAAGAAACTGCCGTTATTCTTGTAGAAGACATGGGTCACAACGCAATTATGCAAAGTGAAGATGATCTTGAACAAGAAATGTTAGCTGAGGCTCAAGAAGAAGATAATCGTGTTGAATTACCCCGTGCGCCAATTGTGACCATTATGGGCCACGTTGATCATGGTAAAACATCGTTATTGGATTACATTCGTAAAACACGTGTTGCTGCGGGTGAAGCGGGGGGGATTACTCAACATATTGGTGCTTATCAAGTAAAAACAGACCACGGCGCTGTTACGTTCTTAGATACTCCGGGTCACGCTGCGTTTACTGCGATGCGTGCTCGTGGTGCTGATATCACCGACGTTGTAATTGTTGTAGTAGCAGCTGATGATGGTGTGATGCCACAAACAAAAGAAGCTGTAGAGCATGCTAAAGCAGCGAACGTGCCTATTATTGTTGCCGTTAATAAAATTGATAAGCCCGATGCAAACCCTGAAAAAGTGATGCAAGAGTTATCAGTTATTGATGTTATCGCTGAGGAGTGGGGCGGTGATGTTCAATTCTTAAAGATTTCTGCAAAAACGGGTGAAGGTATCGATGATCTTATTGAAGCGCTAATCGTTCAAACAGAAATTTTAGAACTTAAAGCACCTATTGAAGGGGCTGCATCTGGTTTAGTTATTGAATCAAGACTTGATAAAGGTCGCGGTGCAGTGGCGACAGTGATGGTTCAAAAAGGTACTTTGGAAAACGGTCAAATGGTTCTTTGTGGTCAAGAATATGGTCGTGTTCGAGCTATGTTTAATGAAAACGGTAAAGCGATTAAAGAAGCTGGTCCTTGTGTTCCAGTAGAGATCTTGGGTTTATCAGGTACGCCTAATGCCGGTGATGAGTTCTTAGTGGTACAAAATGAACGTATCGCTAAAGATTTAGCTAAACATCGTGAAGATCGTAAAAAATTCACTAAGCATGCTGCACAACAAGCCTCTAAGCTAGATGAAGTATTCTCTAGAATGACAACAGGTGAATTAGCGAGTGTTAACTTGGTAATTAAGACTGATGTACAAGGTAGTTTAGAAGCATTACGCGGTTCATTAATGGGCTTGTCAAATGACGAAGTAGAAGTTAAGGTTGTATTTGGTGGCGTGGGTGGTATTAATGAAGGGGATGCTAATTTAGCATTGGCTTCGGGTGCTATCTTAATCGGTTTTAACGTTAGGGCCGATGCAACTGCTAGAAAGTTAATTGAAGAAAAGAACATTGATCTTCATTACTACAGTGTTATTTACGACGCTATTGATGAAGTCAAAAAAGCCATTAGCGGTATGTTGGCGCCCGAAATCAAAGAACAAATTGTCGGTCTTGCAGAAGTTAGAGACGTATTTAAATCACCTAAGTTCGGTGCTATTGCAGGCTGTATGGTTGTTGATGGTTACGTTAAGAGAAGTCTACCAATTCGTGTTTTACGTGAAAACGTGGTTATCTTTGAAGGCCAGTTAGAGTCATTACGTCGATTTAAAGATGATGCGGCTGAAGTCAAGATGGGTATGGAATGTGGTATTGGTGTAAAGAATTACAACGATGTTAAGCCAGGTGACCAAATCGAAGTGTTTGAGCGTATAGAAATTAGACGGGAATTATAGTCATTATGGCTAATGAGTTTGGACGTAATGCGCGCGTATCTTCGCAGATGCAAAAAGAACTATCGTTGATTTTTCAGCGAGATATTGATGACTCAAGATTGGGGTTTATTACCATCAATGAAGTTGTAGTCACAAAAGATCTCGCTGTGGCGAAAGTTTATGTCACAGTATTAAATGCAGATGACGCAGGTAAGCGGGCCAATGTAAAAGTGCTTAATGAAATGAGTCCGGTTATTCGTCATCAGTTGGCTAAGCGAATGCGTTTAAGACATATCTCAGAGTTACGGTTTTATTATGATGATTCCTTTGATACAGGCATGCGTGTTGCTGAGTTATTAAGTGACGTAGTAAAGCATAACTTGGATTAATTGCGGGTATGGCAAAACGCAAATCGGGAATTAATGTCCACGGTATTATATTGCTAGATAAGCGTTTAGGTGTTTCATCAAACAAAGCTTTACAAGAAGTTAGACGACTATTTAATGCTAATAAAGCAGGGCATACAGGGAGTCTTGATCCATTAGCAACAGGCTTATTGCCTTTGTGTTTTGGAGGGGCAACTAAAGTTTCTGCTTTAATGCTTGATGATGATAAGCGTTATCAGGTAGTCGCTCAGTTAGGTGTTATGACTGACACTGGCGATGCGGAAGGTCAAATTATTGAGACGAAGCCTGTTCCTGAATTATCACTCAGTGACATTCATCATTGTTTGGACGGCTTCAAAGGTGAAATTGATCAAGTTCCCCCAATGTATTCCGCTCTAAAGCTCAATGGAAGAAAATTGTATGAGTTGGCAAGGGAAGGCCAAGTTGTTGAAAGAAAAGCAAGGCGAATAACAATCTATGACTTGGTGCTGTTAGGTTTTAATGGCTCCAATTCAGAAGCTCCAAATCAATTCAAGCTCGATGTTTCCTGTTCTAAAGGAACTTATATTAGATCCTTAGTAGAAGACATTGGTCATCAATTGGGTTGTGGTGCCACTGTAACTGAGTTACGTAGGATTGAGGCGGGTCAATTTAGTATTGACCAAGCTTATACTTTAGAGCAATTAACTGCGATGTCAGAGTTAGAAATACATCTAGCACTCATTGACGTGGATAAGCCTTTAGAGTATTTGCCGTTAGTGATGTTATCGAATCAACAGGCAACAGCCATCAATTATGGGCAATCAATAGATTTTGATATGTCTATAATTCAAGAGCTAATTACTACGCAAGCCACTGTAAGAATGTATCATGATGATGTTTTTTTAGGCTTGGGTGAAATGGGATTAGATGGTAGAATAGCACCGAAGAAGTTGTTTAATATGACGACTTCAATTATCTGATTAATATCAGTTAACACAAATATTGATTTCTACACCCTAACGTGGAGATCAGTTAGTAATAGTTGCAATAGCAACTTTAATTTTAATTTAATCTTAGGGATTATAAATGCCATTTACAGCAGAACAAAAAAAAGCAGTCGTAGAAAAATATCGTCAATCAGAGACTGATACAGGTTCACCAGAAGTACAAGTTGCTTTATTAACCGCTCACATTCTACATTTAACACCGCACTTTGCTGCACACAAAAAAGATAACCATTCACGTCGTGGTTTATTACGTATGGTTAATCAACGTCGTAAATTACTTGATTACTTGAAAAATAAAGATAGCGATCGTTATCGTGCTTTGATTGAGAGCTTAGGTTTACGTAAGTAAAGAATCATCGATCTTATAAGCTGCATTAGAAAGCGCTATACATTAATATTTTGTATAGAGTTGATTTAATGCAGCTTATTTGTTCAAGCTTTCGATATACCTTGGCTAATGTTTAGCCAAACGCCATAGCTGTGAATTAGGATGTTTTAAAAACCTAATATAAGCCTTTTAATAACCTTAAGACTAAGGAACCCTATAGTGAATCCTATTAGGAAAGAATTTCAGTACGGTGATAATCTCGTTACACTAGAAACTGGTGAAATTGCGCGTCAAGCAGATGGTGCAGTTATTATTGATGTTAATGGTACCTCTTTACTTGTTACTGTAGTAGGTAAAAAAGACGCTAATGGAGGGGATTTCTTTCCCTTAACAGTTAATTATCAAGAAAAAGCTTATGCTGCAGGTAAAATTCCTGGTGGCTTTTTTAAAAGAGAAGGTCGTCCTAGCGAACAAGAAACTTTGATTTCAAGGTTGATTGATCGTCCTATCAGACCCTTATTCCCAGAAGGGTATACAAACGAAGTTCAAATCATTGCCACAGTTATCTCTTTAAATCCTGAGGTTGATACAGAAATTCCAGCATTATTAGGGGCTTCAGCGGCATTAGCTGTTTCTGGATTACCTTTTAATGGTCCAATTGGCGCAGCTTGCGTAGGTTATAAAGAAGGTTCTTATTTATTGAATCCGTCGCCAGCATCTTTAAAAGAGTCAGATTTAACTTTGGTTGTAGCGGGTACTTCTCAAGCCGTGTTAATGGTTGAGTCTGAAGCAAAAGGCCTTTCAGAAGAAATTATGTTAGGTGCAGTGTTATTTGGTCATGAACAAATGCAAGCGGCTATCAATGCTATTAATGAATTTGCAAGCGCTGCAGGTGCAGGTGTTGTTGAATGGGTAGCACCTGATGAAAACTCTGAATTAGTAGCATTAGTGACTCATGAAACAGAGGCTGGTATTAAAGAAGCTTATACAATTCCAGAGAAACTAGTTCGTCAAGACAAGTTGAAAGCGATTCGTACAGCGGTCGTTGAAAAATTATCAGAAAATTATGCCGAAAATGATATTCGTAACATCATTGAAAACTTGGAATATCGCATTGTTCGTAATGCTATTCTTAACGAAGGCAAACGTATCGATGGTCGTCCATTAGATAAAATTAGACCTATCAGTATTAGAACAGGTGTATTACCAAGAACACACGGGTCTGCATTATTTACACGTGGCGAAACACAAGCTTTAGTTGTGGCTACATTAGGTACGGCTCGTGATGCACAAATTATTGATGCATTAGCAGGTGAGTATAAAGAACCTTTCATGTTGCATTACAACTTCCCTCCATACAGTGTGGGTGAAACGGGTTTTGTGGGTTCACCAAAACGTCGTGAAATTGGTCATGGTCGTTTAGCTAAACGGGGTGTGGCAGCTGTTCTTCCAAATATGGAAGAGTTTCCATACACGCTACGTGTAGTTTCAGAAATCACTGAATCTAACGGTTCAAGTTCAATGGCCTCAGTTTGTGGTAGTAGTTTAGCGTTAATGGATGCAGGTGTGCCTCTATCTGCGCCAGTTGCAGGTATCGCAATGGGCTTGATTAAAGAAGGCGACAGCTTTGCTGTATTATCTGACATCATGGGTGATGAAGATCACTTAGGTGATATGGATTTTAAAGTAGCAGGATCTGCTAATGGGATTACTGCCTTACAAATGGACATCAAAATAGATGGCATTACAGCAGAAATTATGAAAACGGCTTTAGCTCAAGCTAAAGACGGTCGTTTGCATATTTTAGGTGAAATGAACAAAGCACTAGCTAACACTCGTGACGAGATGTCAGACTTCGCTCCACGCATCATTACCTTTAAAATTGATCCAAGCAAAATTCGTGAAGTGATCGGTAAAGGTGGCGCTACTATCCGTAGTATCACAGAAGAAACCGGAGCGAGCATCGATTTATCTGACGACGGTATCGTAAAGGTTGCATCAGTTGATAAAGCAGCGGGTGAAGAAGCGCGTCGTTTAATTGAAGAAATCACTGCTGAAGTTGAAGTAGGTAAAACTTACGAAGGTAAAGTAGTACGCTTAATGGACTTTGGTGCATTTGTAACTATCTTGCCAGGTAAAGACGGCTTAGTTCATATCTCACAAATTTCAGATGAACACGTTGATAAAGTCAGCGATCGTTTGAACGAAGGTGATATCGTACGCGTTAAGGTACTTGAAATTGATCGACAAGGTCGAGTCAGATTAAGTATTAAAGAAGTAGAAAAAGAAGAAACAGCTGAATCTGCAGAATAAGCGTTTTCTTTATCAAAACTAAAAAGGGCCGAAAGGCCCTTTTTTTATGTTGTATGGCACTCAAAAAGTGCGATTTAATTAGATTGAATTATATTGGTGCGGGTTTAATTAAATTTAGTAATATAAGCCCCATATAAGACGTAAGTAATGCGTCATAATGCCTATGCTGGCGCAGTATGTGCTTAAATTTCACTATTAGTAATATATTTTGTCTTTAAAACGGTGTTCTAATTTAAATGAAATCGACTCATTCTTCTGCCAAGCTTGATATTTATTATCAACAAGTTCAAGACATTATCTTAAATAGACAAGATTGGGTAACAGGATTGTTACCAGCGAGTACTGCCGTTACTGTGCATGGGAATTACACAGATGCTTGGGTTAGAGATAACGTTTATAGCATTCTATCCGCTTGGGGGTTGGCGTTAGCCTACCGAAGGGTAGAGGGTGCACAAGATCGTAGTTATGTCTTAGAGCAAAGTGTAGTTAAGTTAATGCGTGGATTATTGACGTCAATGATGCGCCAAGCACCTAAGGTAGAAAAGTTTAAACAGACTCAAAAACCGATCGATGCTTTACATGCCAAATACGATACTAAAACAGGTGATTGTGTCGTAGGAGATGATGAATGGGGGCATTTGCAATTAGATGCTACCTCATTGTATCTACTCATGTTGGCACAAATGACAGCCTCGGGTTTACGTATTGTCTTTACAATTGATGAAGTTAATTTTGTCCAAAACTTAGTTCATTACATAAGTCGTACCTACAGAACTCCTGATTACGGTATTTGGGAGCGCGGCAATAAAATTAATCATGGTATTGCCGAACTAAATGCCAGTTCCATTGGTATGGCCAAAGCCGCTTTAGAAACATTATCAGGCTTTAACTTGTTTGGAAAAGACGGCGGTCAAGCTTCAATAGTTCATGTTATCAGTGATGATATTGCGCGTACTCGAATCACTTTAGAATCATTATTACCCAGAGAGTCCATCTCAAAAGAAGTCGACTCTGCCGTATTAAGTGTTACTGGATTTCCTGCTTTTGCGATAGATAATGATGAAATTCGTTTAAAAACAGAAGCCTTAATCTGCCAGAAATTAGAAGGTCGATATGGGTGTAAACGTTTTTTATTAGATGGTCATCAAACCGTTATAGAGGATCATAATAAATTGCATTATGACCCCCATGAACTTAAACAGTTTATGGATATTGAATGTGAATGGCCGTTATTTTTCACCTATTTATTACTCAATAATCTCTGTGCAGACAATCAAACGGCGGCTCAAGATTATCGACAAAAACTTGAATCGTTATTGGTTGAACAAAACGGGCAATATTTATTACCTGAGTTATTCACGGTTCCTGCTGATTTAATTGCGGCTGAAAAAGAAAATCCTCATAGCCAAGACCGTATACCCAATGAGAATGTGCCACTCGTATGGGCGCAAAGTCTATTTATGTTAGGGTGTTTAATTCAAGATGGCTTGCTTAGTGTGGATGATATTGATCCACTCGGGCGTCATAAAAAGATTAAGAAGTCACAAAATTACACTATTCAAATCCAGTTGGTTTCACAAGACGAAGAGGTACAACGCCGTTTACGTGAACACACTATTGATACGCAAACCTTAGCAGAACTAGCGCCTTTCCAGATACGTGAGGCCATTGAGTTGTCAATGGCTTACACGCAAGTGGGTAGAAATGATCGCATGGGTTTAACAGGTCGACCTTTAAGACAGTTGCGCAGTTTGGCTACCTCTAAGTTATATACCTTAGCGGGTGAGCCTTTAGTATTTACGCCACAATGCCTTAATCAAAAAGGTTTCTATCTCGCGATGGACAATCACCTATTGATTCAGCGCCTACGCGTCGAATTGTCTTATATTTATAAACACTGGGATAGAGAAGGTAATCCCGTGGTAGCGATTACTATTAAACACAATATGTTAGATAGTCGTCACTGCGATATTCTTTTCGATTTTATCAATGAGCTACAACAGGGAGTGACTAAAGGCATACCCGTAAAAGTGGGTACCTTATTAGATTTTGCAGAAACCTCTAATTACGAAAAGATTAACCAACTTCATGGGTTTCAGTTTTCAGAAGCAAAATGGGAAGATACCGAACGTCCTTTTTATCAACTGCTCCCGATCAATGACGAGCCCTCATTTCCTTTAGACACTTTATTATTAACCGAGTGGGAAATAGCGAGTGACAGTGAGTTATTTATTCAGTTGAACTTGCATGCTAACTTATATGCTCAACTAGAGATTTTGATGTTGTTAAGTCAACGTCATGATTTAAGCTATGAAACAGGGTTGGCAAATGCAGAAGGTAAAGTGGCAACTGTCGCTGATTTATTAGCTGAATTGTATGAAAGGGCTGGGGATAGACATGAGTGGTCAATCGTCAGACGCAGTGCCGGTTTACTGGGTAAATATGATATTAACTTAGAACAAGCCGCAACAGAAATAATAGTCAGACAACACGCCTTAACATTGGGTCGTGCATACAGTGGAAAAGCGACCCTAACCGGGCCAGCGGATTCATTTGAAATCTTACATTTAATTAGAACCTACAATAATAATGATGCCAGTGAGCATATTATTATTCAAGAGTTGATTATTTATTTAGGACTCTTAATCAAGGCTAAGCCACAACTATTTACAGATATGCATACCATAAGAGTAGGACATATCATGCAATTGCTTATTGTTAGACAAAAAAGAGATACGGGTTGTGACACCTTAGATCAAGCTTTTAATGCTTTGTTAAGTTTGTCACCGTTTTCTTTATCTAAAAAATTAAAAGAAACCTTAGAAGATATTAGCAATACAGAAGAAGAACTAGGCTTAGCAGAAAATCTTCATTACGATGATAATAGTCGTAAATTAAATCATGTCCGTTTTTCGGGTGCCATAGATCCAAAAGACAGCCAAGAAATTATTAACTGGTATGATTGGCGTGAGCAACAAGGCAGTGTAGGCCGAGAAACCAAAGCTTTTTATGATAGTGTTTGGGAGATATTGCATCATTGTAAAGGTTTAATGATGGGTGGAAAGCTCAACAGTAAAAACCGGTTAGACAGCGAGAATACCTTGTCTCAAATGACAGAAGGTGAGCAGAGCTTTAAGCTGGTTGTAAACCATTTATTAAATAAAATACAAGCGCCCGTTTATCGTCAATTAACCGTAGAGGCATTAAAAGCGCTAGCTTTAATTTTTAAAGAAAATAAAGACATACAAATTGACGATACTTTATTAACCGATATTTTAATCGGTCATGCTGTAAGACTGAGTTGGTTACAATTACATCCAGCGCATGCTGAGTCATATGATGAACAGGTTTCTTCCGCATGGCAGGCGTTTTATCACTTACCACCTCATAAAGTGGCCAATGGCATTTTAGATGCCTTAATCTATTTACTTGATAATAACCAAGAGGTGTAATCAATGATATTAGCGGGAGATATTGGGGGCACAAAGACGGTTTTATGTCTTTTAAATACAGCACCTGATGGCAGTAAAATAAGTGTTAAAGAAGTCACCTATGCTAGCCAACACTATTCAAGCTTTGATGCAATTTTGGCAGATTTCTTGACGGATGGCGCCGACATTAGTTCCGCTTGTTTTGGAGTAGCCGGTCCTGTTGTTAATCAAGTCTGTAAAACAACCAATTTGCCTTGGTTATTAGAGGGTCATGTTTTAAAAACAAAATTCAATACCCCAAACGTAAAGTTATTAAATGATTTAGAGGCGATGGCTTTGGGCATGTTATATCTGCCAGAAGCTGACTTAATAGAGTTAAATCCCAATGCGGTTCCCCAATTAGGAACCTGTGCTGTTATAGCAGCCGGTACTGGCTTAGGTGAAGCCTTACTCTATTGGGATGAAGAAAAACATCACCCTATGGCAACAGAAGGGGGCCATACGGATTTCGCCCCGCAAACAGAGCAACAAGATGCTCTATTAAGTTATTTAAGACAGTTAACACCCGGACATGTGAGTTATGAACGTATTTTATCAGGTGTAGGCTTTAGCAATCTTTATGATTTTTTGTGTTCTCAAGACTATGCTGCACCCAGTGAAGCAGTCGCTCAATTAAAAACGGATGAAGATAGAAATGCGGTGATATCAGCACTGGGTCTTGCCGGTAAAGATGCGATCTGCGTAGAAGCTTTAAGACTATTTGTAGAAATTTATGGAGCAGAAGCCGGTAATTTAGCTTTAAAGTCTTTATCGACAGGCGGTGTGTTTATTGGAGGTGGTATTGGGGTAAAGATATTGCCTGCCATGCAATCTGGTCAATTTATGGCTGCGTTTAAAGCCAAGGGACGCTTCGAACCTTTACTGAACACGTTGTCTGTTAAATTATCAACTAATCAGCGTACACCGTTAATAGGCGCTATAAATTATTACAACGGTTAAAGTCGGCAAGCGTTGCCGTTAAAATTGAATTTTTTTAAAAAATAATTCGCAAATTTTAAGGCCTTTTGATTGTAGTATTTATACAACGAACAAGGGGGTAATGAGTCATCATGACTTTTTAAGTCGGCACTCGGTGTAATTTCATGCTTTTTAGTACCTGAATAGGCCTGTTGCAAAGTGGCAACGGAGGTAAAAATGTTAAATTTCTTGTATCCTTGATAAAAATTATTTGCTTGATATAGTCCTTTAATAAGAGGATTATTCGCGCTCAAGTTAAATATTTGTACGGGAGATAGAACATGAAAATTATAAAAACAATGATCGTAATAGCGAGTTTGTTTGCAATTTCTGGTGCGGCTTTACTTCAATTAATATTGCTTCTAGCACACAGCATGCATCCAAGCAGATCATATAAACTGTACTAGTTCAGACCTAATCTGACAGTTACCGATTTTTATAGGGTGTCTGTCAGATTAGATTTGGTTCAAATTCTTAGTTAGCCAAATCTGTTTTCCACTCAATAAAGTTTCCATGGGCGTTCTGCCCAAACAGACTTTACCTTGATGAGTTCTTTCATTATTGTAATAAACCAACCATTCGTCCAGATCTTTTTGCAAGGATTCTAAATCACCATATAGTTTCTTACGAAATGTAACTTGATAGAACTCTTGTAAAATCGTTTTATGAAACCGTTCGCAAATACCATTGGTTTGCGGTGACATTGCTTTCGTTTTGGTGTGATCTACATCATTAATAGCCAAATAGAGTTGATAATCATGCTGCTCCACTTTGCCACAATATTCCGTGCCTCGATCGGTTAGAATGCGAAGCATGGGTAAACCTTGGTGAGCATAGAACGGTAACACCCTGTCATTCAATATATCTGCAGCCGTAATCGGTGTTTTGGTGGTATACAATTTACAGTGCACCACTTTGGAATACGTATCGATAAAGGTTTGCTGATAGATACGTCCTACACCCTTAAGATTGCCAACATAAAAGGTATCTTGTGCTCCTAAGTAACCAGGGTGATGCGTTTCAATTTCACCGCAGGCAACATCATCCTCTTTTTTGCGTTCTAAGGCGGCTACTTGATTATCACTGAGGACAATCCCTTCGTTGGCCACCTTATTTTCTAATGCTTTTAAGCGATCTTTAAAGTTACTCAGTTGATTCCGTAGCCATATCGATCTAACACCACTTCCTGAAATGAACAGGCCATTCTTGCGTAGTTCATTACTGGCTCTATGCTGACCATGTGCCGGAAATTCAATCGCATGTTTAATGACAGCTTGTTCAGTTGCTTCATCGACACGATTCTTTAGATTGGGAATACGGCGATTTTGATTGATGAGTGCATCAAGACCATTCGTTTCAACGAGTTCTTGATAGCGATAAAAAGTATCTCTTGATAAGCCCATTATCTTGCAGGCTTTAGATACATTTTGAAGTTCTTCAGCTAGATTCAATAATCCCGCTTTATGTTTAATAATAGGGTTGCTAGTATAGTGCATGAGTGTTACCTCTTTTGATTTAGATTAAGGATTCGACACCCATATATCTAAATCGGTAACGCTCTTTTTTTCAAGCCCAGTGTCAGATTAGGTCGAGACTAGTACATATAAACATATTATTTCTTAAAAAAACATAGTTAGTAAAATTCATCCATCATTAAAGCGCATTAGATTTATTAATCTATTGCGTCTTTGGTGCATATCATCAAATATGTTCCGCATTTCAGATATAATTTTAATTCATTATATCTATCACAAAGCCAATGCCACGAAAGTCAAATATAAATACACCATTAAGATGGGTTGAAGGTGATCTACGCTTAATAGGTTTACTTGACACACGTATGATAGAACTCTTAAAAGCGATTGAATCAACAGGTTCTATTAATCAAGCCGCAAAATTAGTAGGACTCAGCTATAAAGGCGCTTGGCAAATTATAGAGCGAGCAAACAATACCGCCCCTAAAGTTTTAATCTCAACATCGATTGGAGGCGCTAAAGGTGGGGGTACCAGTTTAACGACGGCCGGACACGCGTTATTAGATTTATTTAACCGTATAGATGCTGAGCACAAACAGTTCTTAAAACATATTAATCAAAAACTAGCAAAAGAACCCGCTGTACAACTCTTGCTCAAAAGTTTAGCCATAAAAACCAGCGCGACCAATCAATTATTTGGCACAATTACAGGTATAGAAGAAGGCGCTGTTAACGCACAAGTCACGGTTAAGTTAAAAGGGGGCGAACAAGTCGTTGCCACCATAGCACTAAACGACCTTAGCGAGTTTAACTTAAGCATAGACAGTTATGTCATCTTATTGATTAATGATCCAGAGATTATCCTAGTGACAGAATCTGAGCATTATCAATACGCGTCGCGTAACAGTTTGGGCGGTAAAGTCATACGTCTTCAAAAAGATGGTATTGATGCAGAAGTTGTCATTCAACTACCGAGTGGTGATAGTTTAGTGGCCATTATTACCCAAGCTAGTGAAGAGAGTATGGGCTTAGCATTGGACACTCAGGTCATTGCCTTGTTTAACAGTAATTCCGTTATATTAGGGGTTAGATAAATATATGAGCAATAGGATGTAAGACTCAATTGGGGCAATAAGCCTTCATACTAATAGAATTAGCGTAGCGGGTTGCTGACCATTGTTTGATACCGATTAAACAGAGAGTAAAGCTAATAAAAGCATTGCATATCACCCAAAAATCTTTATAAGCGGTGGTATCCTCTATCAAGCTATCAGCGCTAAATGCACCTATAAATAATCCTATTAAAGGCAATAAGTACATCGACATTGATGCACTTAATAAAACACTTTCATCAACTGCAATCATTACGGTATCACCCAGTTTAAATGCTTGGGTATTCGCTATGCGTAGGGATTTTTTTTCTAAAAGTTGGCTAATGGCTTGAGTGGTACAGGCTGATTTTTGTTGACAACCTGTACAAACCGATGGGCTCGATTTTTCAACCCAGATGTTATTTTCATCAATTTTAATAATGACAGCTTGTTCTTCTATCATAACAATCGTGAGTGTTGTGTATTAGGCCAACGCTAGTGAGTTTATCCAAGTGCTAATCCGCTCAGGGGTTAAGTCTTTTTGATTATCTTGATCTAAAGCCAATCCCATAAATTGATCATCAATAATGGCTTTAGATTTATTAAAAGTATAACCTTCAGTGGGCCATAAGCCGATCAGATTAGCGCCACAAATATCTAATTCTTCGTATAAATAATATACAGCGTCTATAAATTCATCAGGATAACCTTTTTGATTACCCAAACCATAAATAGCCACTGTTTTACTGCTAAAGTCATGTCCTTTTAAGGTGGGTAAAAATTCTTCCCAACTTTCAGTTTGATTACCGGTAGATAAGCCAGGGACTTGTCCATCACCATAAGTGGGTATACCTAAAATTAAGGTATCGTAACTGAGTAAATCTTCAACGCTTGCGTTACGAATGTTGACGGGTTTAGCCGCTACCTCTGGGCCTAATAGAGTTGCTATGTCTTTAGCAATACGTCGTGTGTTGCCGCTATCCGTTCCAAAAAAGATTCCTATTTTTGCCATAACAACCTCGCTTATTTAAATTTTAATTTGTAATAAACCTGCCGTTGAGTTTTCAGATAAGGTTTGCCATTCTTCAGGGGTATAGGCCTTAACACTCAGAGCATGGAGTTTACCTGAACCTAAAGGTTCTTTTAAGGTCGCCATTACCAGTTGCTGTTTTTTTACTAAGGAAAGGTCAGAAAATTGTTCGCTAATTACAGTTACAGTTAGATCACAACCGGCTCCTTCAATAATAACCTTGGCATTGGGAATGCCTAGTAGCACTAATTCTTCAGCTTCTGCTTTAGAGATAGATTCATCATGTGTTGTTGTTTTTTCGGGTAGTGCGGATTGTAAAATAGTTAACAAACTGCCGTTATTCGATAACTCTTCTAATATGTCACACCCTCCGATAAGTTCAGCATTTACAAATAATTGGGGATAGGTAGGCCAATGAGATATCTTGGGTAGTTTCTCACGGATAAAAGGCGCCTCAAGCACATTTACATAAGAAAATGGAATTCTAGTAGCGTTTAAAATGTTAACTGCTTTGCCAGAAAATCCACATTGTGGATTGGATGGAATGCCCTTCATGTAAAGAATAATAGGGTTAGTCGCTAATTGATGATGTATTTTTTCTTCAGTGGTCATAAGTTTCTCATAGGGTGGGGCGCAATAATAAATTCGGTGCGGTTAATGTCAGATTTAACCCGCTTGTTCTCTTATTTTTTCTTCATCTTTTAATACTAACCTGACTTCACCGTCACCACGGACAGTTTCCGCATCAATAATGCATTGATCGATATCTTCTCGAGAGGGCACATCAAACATAGTTTTTCTGAGTATTTGTTCCATAATGCTTCGTAATCCACGTGCACCGGTTTCTCGTTCTATGGCTTTTTGAGCAATTTCTACCAAGGCCTCTTGTTCAAATTTTAATTCAACGTCTTCGTAAGCAAATAATTGTTGATATTGACGTACCAAAGCATTTTTAGGCTCGGTTAACACTCTAATCAGTGCATCAGTATCTAAAGGTTCTAAAGGCGCAAGGATAGGAAAGCGGCCAATAAACTCAGGGATTAAACCAAACTTACGTAAATCACTGGGTTGGGTAGCATTTAATAAGGCTTCTAAGGAGGGCTTATCAGCGGTGTCATTCACAGGCGCATGAAAGCCAATAGCAGAATTAGTCGGTGTTAAGCGCTTCTCAACATGTTTTTCGAGACCAGGAAATGAACCCCCTGCAATAAATAAAATATTGCGTGTATCAATCGTGTTTTCACCTTCTTTATTGCGTTGGCCTTTTGCTGATACTTTAACATGCGAGCCTTCAACTAACCTAAGTAAGGCTTGTTGTACCCCCTCACCAGAGACATCTCTTGTCCCGGTTTGTTGTTCTGGACTGCGCGCAATTTTATCGATTTCATCTAGATAGACAATGCCCCATTCGGCATTAGTCATATTGCCTTCTGCTACATCAAGTAACCTAACCAGAATGTTTTCTACGTCATCGCCGACGTATCCGGCTTGAGTAAGAGTGGTGGCATCTGCTATCACAAAGGGCACACCCACAATTTTTGCTAAGGTACTGGCTAATAGGGTTTTACCGGTACCTGAAGGGCCGATTAACAAGATATTAGATTTACCAATTTCAACTTCTTTATCGTAGGTACCCAGTCCTGCATTACCACTTTCATGTTTAAGGCGTTTGTAATGGTTATAGACTGCTACAGAGAGTATTTGTTTAGCTAGATCTTGGCCTATTATGTACTGATCTAGGTGTTCTTTAATTTTAGCGGGGATAGGTAAGGGGCCTTGCATCTCCGAAAGTTCTTTTTTTCGGTTCCAATTGCTGACGACTTGGTTGGCTAATAAAACACAATCACCACAGATAAATCCATCGCTACCCGCTATTAAAGGCACACTAGGTGCCTGAGCTATGCCACAAAATGAGCAATGTTTTGTTTCTTTAGCACTCATAACTGAATCCTTCTTTTATTTGGGTAAACTGGATAACCATGCGCGTTGGCATTTTTGTCTGGCTCGCTCTGTCATCATTTGCCGTATTTGGGGTGTCGCTTTTTGTAAGGATAAAGTTTCAGCTCGTTCTATTTTTTTACATAACACTAAATGAAAACCAATTTCTGATTGCACAGGTTGGCTAACTTCCCCTTCTTTTAAATTAAATAAAACGACATCAATCTCGGGATAGAGCTTGCCTTTGGGCACAGTGCCTAATACACCACCTTGCAGGGCGCTTGGACATTCTGAATGTTTTAAAGCTAAATCAGAGAATTTATGCGGTTTCTTTTGTAGTTTTATAGCCAGTTCTTGGCAACGACTTAAAGCGTTGTCATAAGTGTTTTCGGGATAATCAGGGTTAATGCTGATATAAATATGTGACGCTTCACGCAGTTCAGGGCGATGAAACTGTTCTTTATGTAAGTGGTAATATATACCTACTTCTACTTCACTGATTTTAGGTGAGCGAGAAGCCACCATCTCTAATATGACATTAACCCTGCACTGCCTAAAGAGTGCCGATCGTAGACTCTCTACGTTAAGGTTATTCTTTGCTAAATCACTTAAAAATGTTTCTTCATCAGCGTAACGGTCACGTATTTCTTGGTATACCGTTTGTAATTCATGATCAGAAATAATGACTGACCCTGCTTCAGGTGTTTTTAATATACGGGTTTCAATAGTGAACTCATTAGCGGCTTGAATTTTTGCTTGTTCTAACTCAGCGGCTTCTAAATGTTCAGGTTGTTTTTTAAATAAGGCTAAAGAGGCTCTTAGTAACGTATATGAATCTGATGCTGGCGGGGTTGTGTTTGTGTTCATATTAAACTTCCGGCTCATTAAATAATTCAGGATGGGCTGGTTCTAAAGCAGTTTCTGGAATTAATAAGGTTCTGCCGTCAAAAACGACATGATATTTAATGTTCTCATCATCTCTGATGACTTTAAAAACTTCACCTATGGTGCCTTTCTCAAATAAGACATTGCCTTGTACACCTAAGTCTATATTACAAACCACTCGGTCTCTAAATTCAAAACGACTAGGATTCCAGGGTTCTTCAGCTCCGATCAATTCTTCTAAGCGACAACCGACCATTCGGCCATGATTAAGGAAGTGCACGGTAAAGATGACTTGATCTTGTAAAAAAGTACCTACTTCAATCACATTCCCTACACTACCACGGCGAATTAATAAGGTACCGACATCTAAACCAGGGTAGGTACCATCATTACGAACGTTTCGGGTGACTCTTACAGACTCACCATATTCAAAGCGCCCTTCGTCATAGCGATCGGGTTTCATACTTTTATGTCACCTAAAGCTACGAATGCAGATTGAGGCTCGCCCATAGAGAAGACTTTAAATACCTTTTCTGTCTGTGCATCAGATTCCACAAAGTCTTGGTAGGCGCGTTCTAATAACTTACTGTAAATCGCCCGTTTAGCCTGTTCATTCTCCGGCATGCCTTCACTGGCTTTTTGCAAGTAATTATGAAAGCGTTGCAATATATGTAAGCGGTTTACATGTACGACTGATGGTTCGTAATCGAGTTCAAAATACTGTAAAAAATCTTCTGCAGATTCTAGATCTTCCATTTCTTCTTCAAAGATCATGGGTTAAACTCCAGTGGGGTTAAAGGGGGCCGACTAGGCTAGTATCTTGGGTCATTAGATAAATGACTAAGCTGATAAATAGGGTTAGACTCACTAATCCTAATAAGGAAATATTTCGATCTTTTAACATGGGGTAACTCCAGATAATGATAGTCATTAGGTTTAAAAACCTGTTTCTTCTTGTCGCTTAATAACCAGTTCTAATAAGCCTTGGGCACCAATTCTGTCTTTACTATCTAAGCCGACCAATTTTTCAAAAATACTTTTACTGACATCAAGTACTTCTAAGCGCATATTCAAGAATCCTATGGCTTTTAAAGTAAATAAATACAATCTCACTTGCGTTAATAAATGAGTAGGGGTTTCACTAATGTGATGCAGTTTGAGTTCGTGCCAATCTTCAGGAAAATCAACTAAGGGTCTAATAACCGCTAACGCTTTAGTGGTGGCAGTGAGTGCGTCTTCTAGTCTATGTTGGTAGTAGTAAAAGCGATTTAAGGCGACTAAGACATTTAAGGAATTGGGCGCTAAATAATAAGCGCGTAATAAGGGTAATTCTGCTTCACCATTAGCGTAGTTTTCAGCCGCGGCACTAATCATCTTTTGGACTTCGGGTGCATCTTGACTCTCAAAATACAGACCTTGTGCTTCAAAATCTAATAAATCCATTAATGCCTCGCAGTCAGTTTAACTGGGCTGTTTTTTTTGGGGCCGCACAATGAGTCAGCATCGCACGATTCACACTCTTCTTCAGCACTTGCGTTATCAGATAGTTGGGTTTGTTTAGCTTCTAATTCATCTAAGCGTTCAATTAAACAGGCGATTGCCTTGCCAACAGGATCAGGAATGAGGTGGTGATTTAGATCAATACCTTGTAGATTCTGAATTTGAGTGCCCTTGGTTTGGATAATTCGACCGGGAATACCCACAACCGTACAGCAAGGGGGCACATCTTTAACAACGACAGAGTTAGCGCCGACACGTACATTATTGCCTAAAGTAATGGCGCCTAAAATTTTAGCACCCGCTCCAATTAAGACATTATTGCCGATAGTAGGGTGACGTTTTTCTTTATGCCAAGTCGTGCCACCTAAGGTTACCCCATGATATAAAGTGACATCGTTACCAATTTCAGCCGTTTCACCAATCACCACGCCTAAGGCATGATCAATGAATAAACGTCTTCCAATGCTAGCACCCGGATGAATCTCCACATTAGTCAATGTTTTGGCAATATTGGCTAAAATACGCGCAGATAATTTCCAACGGGCTTTCCACAAACGATGGCTAATTCTATGAATTAAGACTGCATGAACACCGGAGTAGGTTAATAAGATTTCCCATACATTGTGTGCAGCAGGGTCTCTTCCAAACACACAATGCACATCTTCATGCCATTGTTTAAAAAAACTGAGTGGCGTATATAAAGGCATTTTAATTGTATCTGTCATGACCCTAACCATTGTGTATTTAGCTTAATTGCCAACCCGTATTTTCTAATGAGGGACGACCGGGTATTCTAAAAAATGAACCCGGATATCGATCATCTTGATCTGGTATCTCCATTCTCTCAGTGACTTCTGATTCAAAGGCTTCAAGTTCTGCTTGCTCATTCATAGTGATATCCTCTTACAGGTTTTGATGAAATAAGTTGAGTTCTTCAGGTTGAGGTGTTCTTTTGGTAAGGCTGACAAATTGTCTAACTTGAGTTAACAGTTTTTGAGCTTGTAAACGGTTAACCACAATGCCGAGTTGTTTATAGGCATAGATAACCCCTTGGGTACCCGAATGTTTACCTAAAATTAATTGATGACTCCGACCTACAATGGCAGGGTCAACCCCTTGATAGTTATAAGGGTCTTTTAGTAGTCCGTCCACATGTATGCCGGCTTCATGACTAAATACATTTTTGCCGATTAAACTTTTTCTGCTACCTATCGAATCTCCAGAAGCGGTGGCTACTTGTTCTGATAGGTGAGGGAAGTTCTTTAAGGATATGCCTGTTTCAAATCCATACAGTTGTTTTAAGCCGACTACAACTTCTTCTAAAGCGGCGTTACCCGCTCGTTCACCTAAACCATTAACAGTAGTATTTACATGGGTAGCGCCCGCTAGTGCTGCTGCCATCGTATTGGCTGTGGCAAGTCCTAAATCATCATGGGCATGCATTTCTATTTCTAAATCAGTGGCTGCTCTTAAGCGTTTAATCATTTCAAAGACGCCAAAAGGTTCCATAATGCCTACGGTATCCGCAAAGCGTATACGAGTAGCACCGGCTTTTTGAGCGGTTTCAGCCATTTGAATTAAAAAGTCATTATCCGCGCGAGACGCATCTTCCATACCCATACAGACATCTAAGCCAAGATCAACAGCCTCACTAATGCAAGCATTAATGGTATTAAGTACCCAGGCACGACTTTGCTTTAGTTTATGTTGTATATGTTGATCTGATGCTGAAATAGAGAGATCTACTTTATGGACATTTAAGTCTAAGCAACTGTGTAAATCATCGTGGCGCATTCTTGACCACACTAATAGTTTGGCCGGTAAATTAAGCGCAGCAATGGCTTTAATTTCTTCCCGTTCAACGCTGCCCATTGCCGGAATACCGACTTCTAATTCAGGTACACCCAAGTCCGCTAATTGTGTGGCGATGGATAACTTTTCGTCTAACGAAAAAGCTACGCCTGCTGATTGTTCACCATCTCTCAGGGTGGTGTCATCGATAATAATATGGCGGACTTGAGTTTTCATGACGGTAAGCGCTTAAGCGTAAGTAGGCGCAAAAGCTTGTTCTGGGTTTGCCACTGGGCCGTCGCCATCCCAATAGGGCGATAATTTACGCAATGTTTTGACAATACTTGGCATGACCTCTAACACGGCATCCACTTCTGCCATGGTGTTATAACGCGAGAAAGAGAACCGAATAGTACCGTGTGCCGCTGTATAAGGAATATCCATGGCGCGCATTACATGTGATGGCTCAAGTGATCCAGAGGTACAAGCCGAGCCACTTGATGCGGCAATACCGGCTTTGTTTAAGAGCATTAAAATTGATTCACCTTCAATATACTCAAAAGCGATATCGGTGGTATTAGGTAAACGGTTGTAAAGGTCACCGGTAACAAAGCAATGTGGAATGCTTTCTGTAATGCCTTTTTCTAGGCGGTCACGCATTTCTTTAACTGTGGTGTTTTCGTATTCAATGTAGTTTAGGGCAAGTTCACAGGCTTTACCTAAGCCCACAATCGATGCAGAGTTTTCTGTACCGGCTCTACGACCACGCTCTTGATGGCCACCGCGTAATAAAGGTCTGTAACGTGTGCCTCTACGCAGATATAAAACACCAATGCCTTTTGGGGCGTGTAGTTTATGGCCTGATAGGGACAACATATCAATCTTGGTATCTTGTAACATCATGGGTATTTTGCCGACAGCCTGAACGGCATCGGTATGAAACATAACACCGGCAGCATGAGCTAATTCAGCCATTTCGGCGACCGGAAAGATAGTACCGGTTTCATTATTGGCCCACATAATTGAAACGATCGCTACTTGATCAGATAATAATTTTTTATAAGATTCAATATTTAAGCGTCCCGCTTTATCAACCGGTAATCTATGTATGGTGTAGCCTTCTTTTTCAAGATGCTCACATAAACTAAGAATGGCTGGATGTTCTACAGTGGTAGTAATGATTTCTTTTTTATTGGGTTGGGCTTTAATAGCAGATAATAAAGCGGTTGAATTTGATTCTGTACCACACGAGGTAAAGATGATTTCAGAATCGTGTTCACAGCCAATTAAAGCTTGCACCTGTTGGCGCGCATTTTTTAAACCACGTGCTACACCATCAGCAAATTTATGAATAGAAGAGGGGTTACCGTATTGCTCAAGAAAGTAGGGGATCATAACGTCCACCACTTCATGGTCAACCTTAGTGGTTGCGTTATTATCTAAATAGATATCAGTCATTACGCCACCTCAATCTGAGTGAGTTTTCTCATTTCAGAGGCGGGTACGACTTTAACAAACTCACCCATCACTTCCATTAAGCGTTGTTGTATGCCAGCAATAGTCATCGCAGCCATTTGGCAACCATTACAAGCGCCTGTCATATTGACATATGCCGTATTACCGATGACTTCAACAAGTTCTACGTCACCCCCATCAGCTAATAAAGAGGGTCTGAGTGATTCTAAAACTTCTTCAATTTTCTTAATGCGTTGTAAATTAGTTAAAGGACCTTTAACAGAGGCAATCTTTTCGGGTTGAGCGACTGGCGCAGCAGTGGGATCAAATTTTTCACCTTTTTCAGCTAATACTTTTTCTAAAATAGCTTCAATGTCTTCATGGCATGCGGCACATCCGCCCCCGGCTTTAGTAAAGTTGGTTACATCTTCAACCGTACGTAATTTGTTAGCCCACACCATTTCTTCAATCATGACCGCATCAATTGCAAAACATTTACAAATTAAGGCGCCTTCTTCATGATCATCTTTCCAAACTTCACCACGGTAATTAGCGATAGCTGCTTGTAAGGCTTCACGCCCCATTACAGAACAGTGCATTTTTTCGGGTGGTAAACCTTCAAGTTGAGCTGCGATATCTTGGTTAGTGACTTTTAAGGCATCATCAATCGTCATCCCAATAATCATTTCTGTTAATACAGAAGAAGAGGCAATGGCAGAGCCGCAACCAAAAGTTTGAAATCCGGCTTCCAGAATTATTTCTGAATCATCATCTACTTTAAGGGTCAGTCTTAAGGCATCGCCACAACTGATTGATCCAACTTCGCCTGTGGCATTTGCATCAGCAACCGCACCCGCATTTTTTGGATTAAAAAAGTGTTCTTTAACTTTGTCTGAATAGTCCCACATGGCAGGTTCCTCGGCTTAAATAGTTGGCGGTTAAGAGCAGGTTTTAGTCCCTGTTCCTTCTGAATTGGTATTAAAAGACGTACCACAAGCACAACTTTTAACGGCGTTTGGATTAGTAAACTTAAAGCCTGAGCCTTCTATACTGTCTAAAAAATCAATGGACATGCCATCTAGCATCGGCAAGCTAACGGGGTCAATAAAGACTTTAACTTCACCACATTCAATAACGGTATCAACTTCTGCAGGTGTGCCTTCTAGCTTTAAACCATATTGATAACCGGAGCATCCACCATCGGTTACTTCGATTCTAAGTCCTGCTGTGGGCATTTCAGATCCTGCAATAAATCGTCCAACTGCGCTAACTGCTTTGTCTGTTAAGGTAATCATTTTGTATTCTCCTGACTGAGTGGCATCGTTCTTGTTATTACTAATAGCAACCTATATGCCATTTATTTAATTTTTCCTAATTGCTTGTTTGTTAGCGTTTTAATTAAAAAATTTCGGTTTAAGGGTGATTTAAAGGCAGATGTTTTTCTGACACACAGTGCTAACAATGTAAGCTTTGCTACAAAACTAAGAGGATTTCAAATGAACGTAGAAGATTTAGATATAGGTGACGTAGTTTATGCATCAAGATTGATTGCTGATGATGGCTCTATCCCAGGAGGCTCGGAAGGTGATGTCTTAGCAGAGGCGGGCACTAGGGGGGTTATTACTTTAATTGGTCATATTGAAGAAGATCCCAGCCGTACTGTATTTTTGGTCCGTTTTGAAGATAAAGACTTGAACCTGGGGAACCCGGTCGGGTGTTGGGTGGATGATTTAATTGTTGAACCTAAATTAGTGACGTAGCCTTCTTTATAATAAGTGTTAGAGTCTAACCGTATTAAAGAGATGGCCCCAATTGTTTAAACAGACATTATCAATTTAAAAGTGAATACCTGTCATTTTATTAAGCTGCCTTTTTTAAGGGTGACAACAAACCATAATAGGCTTCATCGGGTGTCAGTCTATTCAGATTTGAATGAGGCCTTTCCTGATTATACCAGTCCAAGTATTTTTGTATTGAATGCTTAGCGTCCTTGACTGAGTCATAGGCATACAAATAAACGCATTCATATTTTACTGACCGCCATACTCTTTCAATAAAGACATTGTCACGCCAAGCGCCTCGGCCATCCATGCTGAGTCTACAGCCTTTTGCTTCAACACAATCGACAAAAATTGTTGCTGTAAATTGACTACCCTGATCTGTATTGATAATTTCTGGCGTTCCATAAAGCTTAAAGGCTTCTTCTAACACATCAACAGCATGACAAGCTTCTAGTGTGATAGCGACTTTTGATGCTAAGACCTTTCTACTGTTCCAATCGATCACGGCTGTTAGATAAACAAATCCTCTTGCCATCGGAATATAACTCGTATCTAGTGCCCAAACCTGGTTCGGTTTGTTTATCGTAAGCGTTCTCAGTAAATACGGGTAAATCTTGTGTCCTGGTTCTTTCTTACTCGTATTAGGCTTACGGTATACGGCGTTAATATTGATTTTTTTCATTAATGTACTGACATGTTTACGACCAATATCGATACCTTGTCTATTAAGCTGGTCCCGTAACATTCGTGCACCCATGAAAGGATGCTTCAAATGTAATTCGTCAAGACGTCTCATGATAGTTAAATCGTTTTCTGATACAGGGCGCGGTAAGTAATATACGCTGCCTCGACTGATGCCCAGTAGTTCTGCCTGACGAGATATGGGGAGTTTATGAGCGCGGTTTATCATTTTCTTGCACTCAGCAATCCGGCCTTGGTGAGCGCTCCTCCTAAAAAATCGTTTTCCAAGGTCAATTGACCAATTTTTGCATGCAGCGTTTTAATATCAACTGCTGATACCTCAGGCTCTGTGGTTTTTCCAAACAGTTCGGCAGAACGATTTTCTAGCTGTTGCTTCCAGCCAGTAATTTGATTTGGGTGGACATCAAACTCCTCTGCTATCTGTGCAAGCGTCTTATCGCCTATTAAGGCAGCTAATGCCACTTTTGCTTTAAATGCAGGTGAGTGATTTCTTCTTGCTCTTCTTATCATTTTTCTGATCCATTCTTATGTCCTCTCGGACTTTAAAAGGTAACAGATTTTCACTTATAGCATTGTTCAAATTTTCGGTGCCAGCTCTACTGGCATTGGCTGTTACTTTGATGACAGTGTTCATGAACTATTAGGTTTTAAGGACAATCAGTTTCAGAGTTTGTATCATTTTACGATCGGTAAACCATTAGAGGATAGTCGTATTGAAACTTTACCGGCTTATGAGCATTTAAGAATCAAATGAGCTAACTATTCTTCAGGCCCGTAACATTTAGCGTAATCTATACAGACATTACATGAAGGGGCACGGCAGACATATAAACCTTCTTCTTCACAGAGTTGTTTATATAAGAATTTTTTCCATTTCATGTCCATCGAGTTTTTTGCAGCCAGTTCTGGAAAATTGAAGTGGAGCAGGGCAGTGAGTTGAGACCTAGACCATAGGCCTAAATCTTGCCATAAGTGATCATTACCCAGACAACCCGCGACAATAATGCCAATCACCCAGTTAATTTCTAAAGTATTGGCTTTACTATAGCGTGTTAGTAAGTTAATCAAATCCTCTCTTTCTAGCATCCGATCAAAATCATTATAAATACCCGATGGCGCAAGTTCAGGAAGAAAATTATCTTGAAAGTAATTGTTTTTTAATTTATTAAATTGGTCCGGCTCCAACGCCAAACAACTTTAGCTGAGGTTTATAGTCGGTTAAAGACCAGCTCACTTATGTCACC
>Ga0364858_10059_pt2 | contig 37798 bp, 28 predicted proteins | sample SorcelAu500001C7_2_FD_206914 | JGI IMG/M metagenome (GOLD analysis project Ga0364858, IMG submission 206914) | Enriched cells from Trout Bog Lake Hypolimnion, Wisconsin, USA - BchlTB.Aug20.5000.01 .C7 | ecosystem: Environmental > Aquatic > Freshwater > Lake > Hypolimnion/Profundal zone | place... | reverse complement strand
CCAAAGGATACAAATCGATCAAGGCAGATTTTTCGTATAAAATGCAAAACTCGAAAGCCAAAATCAACGAGGAAAAACAAGGAACTCTTCTGCTCAGCGGGGATAAATACAAAATGCAGGCCAGCGGACAGACTGTGATCTGTGACGGGAAAACCATCTGGACCTTCATGCCGGAAACCAATGAAGTTCAGATCAATTCACTTGAAGCAAAGGATGAGGCGCTGACCCCCTCCAAACTCCTCAGCAACTATAATTCCAATTACAAATCAAAGATCATCAGCGATAAAAGCAACAATGACCCTAACGTAACAACCATTGAACTGATCCCGAACACTACAAAAAATTATACACGGGCAGTTCTTGGCGTCGAGAAAAACAAACTCCAGGTAAAATACTTTATCCTGTACGATAAAAACGGGAATGTATTCACCTATTCGATCACCCGTTTCCAGACCGACGTTCCGTTTTCAGCCACAGACTTCTCGTTTGATCCTAAAAAATTTCCCGGAATAGAAGTCATAGACATGCGCTGATATGGCAACGGAGCTGACGACCGATAGCTGCAGATTAGAACTGCTTGCAGGTTCCATTAGGCAGTCTGTTGTCAGAAGCTTGTCAGCAGCCGGGTCCGGTCATCTTGGTGGCTCAATGAGTTCTGCCGATATCCTGACCAGCCTGTACTTTTCAGTCCTGCGTCATGATCCCCTGAATCCTGCCTGGCCAGAGAGAGACCGTTTCATTCTTTCAATAGGGCATATCGCTCCGGTCCTTTATGCAACACTGGCCGAAGCAGGCTACTTTGAAAAGGATGAGTTGCTTACCCTGCGCCGGATCGGAAGCCGCTTGCAGGGCCATCCCGGCCGTGATCACCAGCTTCCGGGACTGGAGCTTTCGGCAGGATCCCTGGGGCAAGGCCTTTCAGTAGCTGTCGGAATGGCTATTGCTGCAAAAATGGATCATTCCGGGTATAGGATTTACTGCCTCAGCGGGGATGGGGAATTGCAGGAAGGTTCCATTTGGGAAGCCGCCATGGCCGCATCCGATCTGTGCCTGGATAAGCTTACCGTGATCATCGACCGCAACGGGCTGCAGATTGACGGGCCGACCGAAAAAGTCATGGCGCTTGAGCCCCTGAAAAAAAAATGGGAAGCCTTCGGCTGGAATGCCATGGAGTGTGACGGGCATGATTTCATCAGCCTGCTGAATGCCTTTAACCAGGCCGGGATGACAACAGGCCGCCCCAGCGTTATCATTGCAAAAACCATTATGGGAAAAGGAATACCCTCTATCGAGGGTGATTATCACTGGCATGGGAAAGCTCCTGATAAACAACAGGAGGAGGAATTCTTGAAGGAAATTTTGAAATATTGAGTTTGTGAACTTGTGAGTTTGCGAAAAACACAGGCCAGGGGAATACAGCAAAGAAAAACTTTACATTTGATTAAATGCCGCTTGGTTTTTTGAACAGGGGAAATAAGGCAACCAAAACAGGTTTTGGGGAAGGATTGTTTGAAGCCGGAAGGACCAATGAAAAAGTCGTGGCCCTCGGAGCAGATATTACTGCTTCGGTCGGAGTCGATCTTTTTGCCAAGGCATTTCCCCATCGCTTCATCTCTCTTGGTATTGCTGAACAGAATTGCACCGTTGTAGCTGCCGGACTGGCTTTGAGCGGAAAAATCCCGGTTTTTACCACATACGCGGTATTTTCGGCTCTACGGACTACCGACCAGGTCAGGATCTCGGTTTGCTATAATAATCTGCACGTCATAATCGGCGGTGCGCATGCCGGGGTTTCAGTAGGTCCCGACGGGGCAACACACCAGGCGCTTGAAGATATTGCAGTGATGAGAGTGATGCCCAATATGACCGTATTGTCACCCTGCGATGCCAGCCAGGCATGTCTAGCCATCAAAGCTGCAATAGGGACATGCATTGGCCCTGTCTATATAAGGTTTGGACGGGAGGCGATGCCCGATTTCACGACCTTGGAAACCGGATTCGAGATTGGCAGGGCACAACGGCTAAAGCCGGGAAGCGATCTTACGGTTATTGCAACGGGGCATCTGGTCTGGGAAGCCCTTCTTGCCGTGGAAGAGATGGAAAAACAAGGGATCAATGCCAGGGTGCTGAACGTTCATACCATTAAACCACTGGATGTCGAATCAGTAGTGCTGGCAGCTATGGAAACAGGGGCAATAGTGACCGCCGAGGAGCACCAGGTAGCAGGCGGGCTGGGTTCAGCGGTTGCAGAGGCTGTTGCAAGACACTGCCCTGTCCCCATTGAATTCATCGGAATGAATGACCGTTTCGGGGAATCAGGGAAACCCAGGGAACTGATGGAAAAATTCGGAATGACGGCATCCCACATCGTCGAAAGCTGCAGGCTGGCACTTGGGAGGAAAAGATAAAGTGAACTGGTCCCGCAATACTTCAATTGAGTGTTCATCCGAGGAAAATATCCTCAGGATACTCAACATGTTCCAGAAAAAGTCCGCAGGCCGGGACTGATTCTCCTGCATCGGAACGGTTTTTTGCTTCAACCACCAGTTTCAGATCCCTCAGGCTCATCTTGCCTGCTCCCAGGTCAAGCAGGGTCCCGACAATTGCTCTTACCATATTCCTCAGGAAACGGTCGGCTGATACGGTAAATACCAGCAAATCACCTTCGTTTTTCCAGATGGCTTCGCTTACATGGCAGATCCTTGTCCTTGATTCGGTATCCACTTTGGAAAATGAAGTGAAGTCAGAAAATTGCATGATCAGCTGGGCTCCCTTATTCAATTGGAGGATGTCTATCGGGCCATAGATATAATGAGAATATTTGCTTAGAAAAGGAATCTTTGTCCTGGAAATATAATATTTATATGTACGTCTCAGGGCGCTGAACCTTGCATGGGCATTCGGCCTGACCGGGAATATCGATTGAATGGCAATTTCATCGCAAAAATAGCTGTTCAGTTTGAATGCCAGCTTTTCGCACTGGGCCTTATTCATTTCCTGGGAGAGGTCCATATGCGCAAAGTATTCGCGGGCATGCACCCCGGCGTCAGTTCTTCCGCAGCCGGTAAGACTGACATTCTCCCTGAGCATCATAGAAATCCCGTCGGCCATTATTTTCTGAACACTGATGGCATTGCGCTGGGATTGCCATCCATGGAAACCGGTACCGTCGAATGAAAGCCTGATAAAATATCTCATGATCCTGAAATTTCAACAAATGCGCGGCAAAAGATCCCCGCTGAGATGGTCCAGTATCCTTCTCCCTCCGGAATTTGTTTCAAGTATTACATCCCTGAAGTCAGGAGAGATTTTTCCTATTATGGCTGCATCTTTTCCTTCAGGATATTTCTTCAAAGCTCTCAGCACATTATCCGCAAACTCATATGGAACGGCCATTACAGCTTTTCCTTCATTGGCAATATACAGGGGATCGAGGCCGAGCATTTCAGTAATTCCCCTGACTTCAGGTTTCAGAGGCAAATCGGCCTCGTCGATAATGATCCCGAATCCAGTCTTCATGCTGAGTTCATGTAAAAGGGTGGCCAGTCCTCCCCTGGTTGCATCCCTCATGAACGCAATGCCGGGGAACAGTTGCAATACCCCGCTGATCATAGGGTAAAGGTCAGCACAGTCGGATTGAACAGAAGACCTGAAGCTGAATTTTTCCCTGGCAAGCAGCACGGCAATTCCGTGATCACCTATAGTTCCGTTAATGATTAACCGGTCGCCAGCTTTGACATTTCTCGCGGTATGGACATGCCTGAAGCGTTCCTCGATCTTCCCGATACCTGTAGTGTTGATAAACAACTTATCGCATTTGCCCCTGTTCACAACCTTGGTGTCGCCGGTAACAACGTACACTCCTGATAGCTTAAGCTGCCTTGCCATGGAAATTACCACCTGCTCAAGGATATTCAGGGGAAGACCTTCCTCGAGGATAAAAGCCGCCGACATATACAAGGGTTTCGCACCGGCAACGGCCAGGTCATTCAGGGTGCCGCATACTGCAAGCTTGCCTATATCACCACCCGGGAAGAACAGGGGATCGACAACGAAACTGTCGGTAGTCATGGCTAATTCACTGCCGTCAATCCCGAACACGGCTGAATCGCTGTTCTCATTAAGCCATGGATTGTCAAAATGCGTCATGAATAACCCGGAGATCAGCTTTGACATTACCGATCCGCCGCTTCCATGTGCCATCCTGATCTCATCTTTCATTTTTTTCCCTCCATGCTGAAGCAATTGCCAACTGACCTAAAGCAATCCCGCCATCGTTCGGCGGGACCTTTTCATGGATATACATCTCCAGCCCGGCTCTTTCCATCCGGGGAGCCAGGCCTTCCAGGATTATCCTGTTCTGGAACATCCCGCCGCTCAATACCACTTTTACAATTTTCCTTTCCCTGCTTATCCTGATAGCGGTTTCAAAGATAGCTGAGATTACAGTATTATGAAAGCAGGCTGAAATGTACCCGGGGCTTTTCCCTGCCGACAACTCGGCCATGATCATAGTAAAGACATTTCTGAAGTCAATCGTTTCCCCGATGGTGAACCTGTATTCAAGTTTTACCGAATTGTCAGCAATTGCCTCCAGCTTCATCGGCGCTTCCCCTTCGTAGCCGGCATGCAGGCATAATCCCAGCAAAGCCGAAACCGCGTCAAAATACCTTCCTGCCCCGCTGGATAACGGACAGTTGAAATTATTTACCAGCATTTCCTGAATGATCCTTATTTTTTCTTCCCCTACAATTCCCAGGCCTGCCAAACCTGAAAAGCCAGTTTTTTCTATTCCGGCATAATGCAAAGCGGCAACGGCTGTTCTCCAGGGCTCCTTAACCGCCTGATCCCCTCCAGGCAAAGGCAGGTAATCGAAATGGCAGAGCCGTTCAAAGGAATTTAGATCGCAGACCAGGAATTCACTTCCCCAGATATGTCCATCGGTTCCAAGCCCTGTTCCATCCATGGCGATCCCGATGACGGGCTCATCAAGCCCATGTTCTGCCATGCAGGAAGCAACATGGGCATGGTGATGCTGTACCGCCAAAATACCGGCAGAGGCATGTCCAGTCAGGAGATCCTTTGCATACCGTGTGGACAGGTATTCCGGGTGAAGGTCATGGACAAACAGGCCTGGGCTGACCCGGAACAGGTCCATGAACCTACTCATGCTTTCCTTATAAAAATCAAAGGTCGGCTGGTTCTTAAGATCCCCGATATGCTGGCTCAGGATGGCTGATTTTTTTGTCCCTATCCCGAAGCAATTCACCAGCTCAGCGCCAAAAGCCAGGATCCCGTCAACATCCATGTTCAGGCAAATGGATTCCGGGACAAAACCCCTTGACCTTCTGTAAGTTCTGAGCTTCCCCAGCAACACCCTGGTCACTGAATCATCCAGGCGGTTAACAATTTCCCTCTCATGGTCGATACCTGCATCAATACCGGGAAAAGACGCCCTGGCTTCCTGATTGGAGGTGATGATCGGCTCGTCGGAGATGTTTCCACTGGTAAGCACAATGGCATCTGAATGCAGTTTGCGGAACAATAAATAATGAAGTGGCATGTAGGGAAGCATAACTCCGATCGTTCCGAGACCATCATTCAGCTCTTTCGCCAGGGGCTTGATATCGTCACTGCTTTGCTTCTGTTCCAGCAGGACGATGGGCCTGCTCCATGAATTCAGCGCGGTTTCTTCCGCTTCATTCACCCAGGCGTGCTTTCTCAATGACCAGCTGTCCCTGAACATGACGGCAAAAGGTTTGGATTCCCTTTGCTTGTTCAAGCGAAGGTTTGAAACAGCTTCCGGGTTAAAGGCATTGCAGGCCAGGTGAAACCCGCCTGTGCCCTTGATTGCAATGATCCCTCCCCCGGTAATAACCTCAGAAGCGACGGATGTTATTATTTCCATGTCATCTGAAACCAACTCCCCTTTGACCCAAAGACGGTATTTTGGACCGCAGGCATTACAGGCGACTGGTTGGGCATGGAAGCGTCGGTCAAGAATATCCTCATATTCCGCCTTGCATTCAGGACACATTGGAAACTCGTCCATGGATGTATTAGCCCTGTCGTAAGGCAATGCCTTAATGATGGAAAACCTGGGACCGCAATGGGCACAATTTACAAGGCCATATCCTTTCCGCCTTTCCTGCTGCCCAATATCCCTGAGACAGTCTTCGCAAACCGGAATATCGGGGCAAATTTCCGTGATCTCATCCGAAATATCCATGCTGGGAAGGATCCTGAAATCCGAAAAACCCCTGAAAGGGATTTCAGCAGTTAGAAAGTCATCAATCCTTGCAGCAGCAGGAAGCTCCGATCTCAAATCCATGGAGAAGGAATTCAGGGCCTCTTCCGTTCCTTCCGCTTCCAGGGTCACCCCCTGGTTGGTATTTAATACCCAGCCGTTCAGACTGTATTTATCGGCAATCCGGTAAATGAAAGGGCGGAAGCCCACTCCCTGTATGCGACCAAAGATGCGGATATTTATGGCCTTTTTCACGCCCTGATCCTTAAATTCTGAAAACCAGTCGAATATACTATCAATTTCAGGTTAAAATTATGACAATTATACATATTATGCGACTTTTTTCAACTATATTTGTTATCTGATAAACAACATGATGAGTCTTAAAAAGGGGAAAGAGACCCAGTGTGAGCTTTGTTTTGAGGCTTATAATAAATTTTTCGTTTCCCTCGACCGTGCCGACCTGCATTACCTGAATGTTGAAAGGGAAACAAAAATCTACCGGAAAGGAATGCATATTTTCGAGGAAGGCCATACACCCCATGGGATATTCTGTATCAAGGAAGGGCAGGTCAAATTATATAAAAACGGGTTTGACGGGAGGGAGCATATTACAAGGATTGCCTTCCCCGGTGAATTTATCGGTATGAGAGCCCTGCTGACCGGCCGGGATTATTCGGTAAATGCCACTGCAATGGAAGACACAACGGCCTGCTTTATCACCAAGTCCGACTTCTTCCAGTTGATGATCAAGTATCCTGATTTTTCAAGGAGGCTGATGGTAGCCCTCACGACGCTCCTGGAGGAAGCCGAATCAAGGCTCATTGCCCTGGCCCATCGTCCTCTCAGGGAGAGGCTTGCCGATTCACTCCTTTACCTTCATAAATCATTTCATCATACTTCCCCCTCCTATCCCATTCCCTACCTCAACCTGACCCGCACCGACCTCGCAAATATCATAGGAACCACCCCCGAAACGGTGATCAGGATGTTATCCGCCTTAAAAGAGGAACACATCATCAATATCAAAGGCCGGAAGATCTTCATCCTTGACAAACCAAGGCTTGAATTCATCGCCAATCCCAAGTACTGAGAATAAATTAACGGGCCTGCCGGAAACATGATATTCATCATTTTTTTGGCGGTAATCTTTTAGTTCATTTGTGAACAAATTCACAAATAAATGAACAAGCCAGAAGCCACCGGTATATTTTTTTATAATCCTGCCGGTTTATTACCGGATCCTGTCAATTACGATGAGCTTTTATTGTATTCACTGGGTTTTCCTGAAGTCGTAAAGACCTGGACATACCATGAGTTCATCTGGAATGAAAAATCCATATTTAAAAAGATAAATGAAAATAAGCTTGAACGAATCATCATTGCCGGATTGCTGCCCGGTACCGTTAAGGCCTTATTTTCAAAAACCATGGCATTGGCGGGAAAAGATCCGGAAAAAGTTTACCTGGCAAGCTTCAACGATTATTTTACAGGTTCCTCCATCGATGCCGACCGTTATAAGGCAGTCCTTGCCTGCATCATCAAGGGGGTTCCATACGAATTTGCAGGGATACCCGATGACCTTCCGGTCAACCCGGCCACTCTGGTTATAGGAGCCGGGATTGCAGGCATACAGGCTGCCCTCGAGATCGCCTACAGCAACAATCTTGTTTACCTGGTGGAGAAAAGCGGCACTATTGGGGGTAAGATGGCCACCTTCGACAAGACCTTCCCTACGCTCGACTGTGCTGCATGTATTCTCACCCCGAAAATGGTCGAAGTGAACCAGCATCCGCATATCAGGCTGATGAGCTATTCGGAAGTAAGAGAGATCAGCGGTCTGCCCGGGAATTATACCGTGAAAGTTCTTAAGAAAGCAAGGAAGGTCAATATCCAGACATGCATCGGCTGCGGAACCTGTGCTGAGAAATGCCCGGCACAGGCCCCAAGCGAATTCGATGCCGGCACTACACTCAGGAAGGCAATCTATATTCCTTTTCCACAAGCGGTTCCGAACAAGTACCTGGTGGATGCCGAAAGCTGTATTTATCTGAAAAACGGGAAATGCAAAGCCTGCATGAAAGCCTGCCCTGTCCCTGATTGCATCAACCTGGATGAACAGGATTCAGAAGTCAGCATTGAGGTAGGGAATATCGTTGTGGCAACCGGGTTCAAACCCTTTGATGCAAGCCGCATGAGCCAATTCGGTTATGGCAGGTTCCCGAATGTACTGACTTCACTGGAATTTGAAAGGCTGCTGAATGCCTCAGGCCCGACGGGAGGTAATATTCATTTACGCTCCCAGGACAAAAAAGGGAACCGGATATTCAACCAGGCTTCAGAAAAACCGGAAAAGATCGCAATTATACATTGTGTCGGCAGCAGGGATAAAAATTACAACAAATACTGCTCCAGGGTTTGCTGCATGTACTCTCTCAAATTTTCCCACCTGATCGTTGAGAAGCTGCCGGATGCCGAAATCTTTGAATACTTTATCGATATGCGTTCATTCGGGAAAGGATACGAAGAGTTCTATGAACGGATAAAGGAAGAAGATGTCGCCATCATCAGGGGCAAGACGGCCAAGGTCGAAGAAGCCGGGAACAAGTTGTTCATCCGTGGTGAGGATATCCTGAAAGGAGAGATCCTTGAGAACGTGGTGGATATGGTAGTCCTATCGGTTGGTCTCGAAGCCGGCGAAGATGCCCGGAGTATCAGCAGGCTGCTGAAAATCCCCATCAATGAGGACGGGTGGTTCGAGGAAGCGCACTATAACCTCGATCCCACAGGAACTTGCAGGGGCGGGATATTCCTGGCAGGGACCTGCCAGGGGCCGAAAGACATCCCTGATTCCGTTGCACAGGGGTCCGCTGCTGCCGCGAGAGTCATTCAAAGCATATTGAAAGGCAGGGTCAGGAATGATGTTGCTTCAGTTTCCCTGCTCCAGGTTGAAGAAAAGATCAAGGAATTATCATCAGTACCAATATAAACAGCACAGCCATCATGAGCGTACGTGTTCAACCGGAACTTAGAAATCAACTGATACAATTCGGTATCGGTGACTGGAATGCCTGTTACCATTGCGGCACATGCACCGCCATGTGCCCACTCTCTGAAGAAGGTTTCCTGTTTCCCCGTAAAAAGATCCGCCTGATGCAGATGGGCCTAAAGGATGAACTGGAAGCGAGTGTGGAACCATGGCTTTGCTATTACTGCGGGGATTGTTCCACATCCTGCCCGAGGGATGCCAATCCCGGCGAACTGATGATGTCGCTTCGCCGCTACCTGACTTCGATCTATGACTGGACCGGGCTGTCAAAGAAATTTTACACATCCGAGATATGGGAACTGGGATTTATTCTTGTGTTCGCCGCGCTGGTCGTCTTATCGTTCCTGGTCATCCTGCCATCTTTCGGGATAAACTTTACAAGGGATCTGACACCCGAAGGAGGTGTAAAGATCAACTCATTCGCACCAATCCACATTGTAGAAACATTTGACTGGATCATGGCTGCTATTGTAGCTTCCCTGCTTATCTCCAACATCCTGCGTATGTATTACAAGATCATCTGGAAATACGGGAATACGAAAGTCAGCCTGTGGGTTCACATACGGGAGTTCTGGCTGCTGATCTTCAATTTTGTCGTCCAGCCCAAATTCAACAAGTGCACCGACAAGCGTTACTGGCTTTCGCACTGGTTCCTCATGTCGGGTTATACGATCATGTTCATCGTCATTGTAGTGTACCTGCCATGGTTTCAGACGGAAAAGATCCTGCCAGCCTGGAACCCCCAGCGCAGCCTGGGGTACTATGCGACCTTCGGCTTGTTGTTCGGGCTGTTCGTTGCTATTATCGGACGTTTTCAGAAAAAGGATATCAAGTTCCAGTTCTCCCATATCAGCGACTGGCTGTTCCTGGCTATGCTTACCCTGACTGCGACAACAGGAATACTGATCCATATTTTCAGGATCAACGGCATGGCCGTGGCAACATACGTCTCCTATATCGCCCATATGGCTGTACTGGTCCCGATGATACTTATAGAAGTCCCATTCTCCAAATGGTCGCACCTTGCCTACCGGCCATTTGCCGTATACTTTCAGCAGCTTAAAAAATATGCCGTTCCGAGATAACGATCAAGCAAGAAAAAACAATCCAATGGAAGAACCTAGAATCGGGGTGTATATTTGCTGGTGCGGGACCAACATTGCCAAGATGGTGGATGTTGAAGCCGTCGCCAAGGAAGTCAGCACCCTGCCCAATGTAGTCCTGGCCAAGAATTACAAGTACATGTGTTCCGACCCCGGGCAGGACCTGATCATCAAGGACATCAAGGTGCATAACCTGAACCGGGTTGTGGTTGCAGCCTGTTCACCAAGGATCCATGAACTGACATTCCGGAATGCCTGTGAAAAAGCAGGTATCAACCCCTATCTTTTCGAAATGGCGAATATCAGGGAACAGGATTCGTGGGTGCATACTGATCGCACTGAAGCGACCAGAAAAGCCATAGACCTTGTCATTGCAGCCATCCGGAGGGTCAGGTATCATGAAGCCCTCCAGAAACGATCGGTCAATGTGGATCCCGCCACCCTGATCCTTGGAGGAGGCATTTCAGGAATGACCGCAGCCCTGGAAATAGCGAATGCCGGGAAGCAGGTATACCTGGTTGAAAAAGAGGACCACCTGGGCGGACAGGTTGTGAAGTTCGACCTTACCTTTCCCCATCTTTCCAGCGCCCAGCAGATGATACGCCCTATGATCACACGGGTTGAAAATCACCCGAACATCAGGGTTATCCTGAATTCCATGATCAAAGATGTGAGCGGGTACATAGGGAACTTTAAGAGCACATTGCAGTGCAACGGGACCGGAACGCTTGAACTGCAATTCGGAAATATCATTGCTGCCGTCGGGTTGAAGCCATTCGATCCCTCGGTAATTGAAGAGTACAGTTACAAAAAATTCCCCGACGTAGTCACCTCGCTTGAGTTCGAGGATATGCTGAGGGCAGGCAGGATACTGACGAAATACGGCAAGGAGCCAAGGAATATAGCCATCATTCATTGCGTTGGAAGCCGAAATAAAAAATATCATGAATATTGTTCCAGGGTGTGCTGCATGGTCGCCCTGAAGTTCGTACACCAGATCAGGGCAGGACTACCCGATGCCAATATTTTCGAGATCTATGCCGATATGCGGGCATACGGAAAGGGTCATGAGGAATTTTATGCCCTTACCACGCACAAACAGATCATCTTCCTGATGTATGACCAGCAGAAAAAGTTGCCGGTGATCCGTGAAGCACTCAGGGATGACAATTGCAACATGCTTATCGAAATGGATGAACTCCTGTCGGGCCGGTCCATCGAAGTACCGGTCGACATGGTCGTCCTGATGGTGAATATGGAAGCCCATGAGAATGTCAAGGAGGTGGTCCGCGCGATCGGGGTCAGCCTGTGCGGGAACCAGTTCTTCATTGAGAAACACCCGAAACTTGATCCTGTTGCCACAACGACAGGCGGGGTCTATATCGTAGGCTCCTGCCAGGGTCCCAAGGATATCCCTGATTCGGTCGCCCAGGCCAGGGCCGCCGCAGCCAGGATACTGGCCAGCATCGCCCAGGGCTCAGTACCTGTTGAAGTCACTACCGCCACGGTAAACGATGCACTCTGTTGCGGATGCCAGACCTGCGTTCATGTTTGCCCGTATTCCGCAGTTTCCTTCGATGAAGTGAAAAAAGTATCCGCAGTAAACGAGGTTCTCTGCAAGGGATGCGGGACCTGCGGAGGTTGCTGCCCAACGGGAGCAATCACAAGCAAACACTTCACCGACCGACAGATCCTGTCAGAAATCGAAGGTATAATGTCTATGTCATATTAAGCCACAGCGTATGAATTTCAGTCCGACCATAGTCGCTTTTCTCTGCAACTGGTGCGCCTACACAGGCGCCGATCTTGCCGGCACTTCCCGGCTGCATTATGCCCCGAACATAAGGATCATACGGATCATGTGTTCAGGAAGGATAGAACCTACCTTTATCCTTAAAGCCTTTAAGGAAGGTGCCGACGGGGTGCTGATCTGCGGATGCCATCCGGGAGACTGCCATTACCAGGAAGGGAATTATAAATGTCTCAGGCGCTTCAAACTTCTAGAAAAGTTCGTCGCACAGATGGGTATCGAAAAGGACCGTCTGAAACTGGAGTGGATCAGTGCCAGTGAAGGGAAACAGTTTGCCGAACTGGTAAATGAGATGACCAAAACAATACTGCAGATGGGACCTTCCAAAGTTAGAAAGACACTTGAAGTTGAACCTGTAAATTAAAAAAGCATGACTCCTGAACCCGTTAAGACTAAACTCAAACTGGCTGTTTACTGGGGAGCTGCCTGCGGAGGCTGCTGTGTTTCGGTTCTCGACACCCATGAGAAGCTCCTTGATATCGTAGCCGTTGCCGATCCCGTATTCTGGCCAATTGCCATGGATATCAAATATAAGGATGTTGAGAACATGCCCGACCAGTCCATCGACCTGACCCTTTTCAACGGCGCCGTCAGGAACAGTGAGAACAAGCATATGGCAGAGGTGCTGAGAAAAAAATCAAAGATACTTGTTGCTTACGGATCCTGCGCTTATATGGGAGGCATTCCGGGCCTGGCCAATTTCTTTTCAAAATCTGAGATATTCAACAGGGCATATTTTGAAACCGAATCAACCAATAACCCGGAAAAAACAGTCCCTGTCCATGAATTTACGGTCCCGGAAGGAACCATTGAAATCCCCGTGATGTTCAATGATGTCCTCCCCCTGAACCAGGTTGTGGAAGTAGATTACTATATCCCGGGCTGCCCTCCTCAGAGCGAAAGGCTGATCGAAGTATTTACTTTAGTGGCCAAGGGGGCAGAACTTCCTCCAAAGGGTTCGGTCGTCGGCGCAAATGATAAAACGAATTGTGATGAATGCAAACGCAAGAAATCCGACAATAAACTTCTGAAAAAGTTTTACAGGCCATGGGAGATCCAGGATGACAAGGAAACCTGTTTCATTGAACAGGGAGTGATCTGCATGGGACCGGCAACCCGGAGTGGCTGCGGTGTGCGTTGTGTGGAAGGCAATTCACCCTGCCGCGGCTGTTACGGGCCCCCGCCCGGAGCCAGTGATCCGGGAGCCAAGATGATGGCGGCCATCGGAACCATGATCGACGCCAATAAGCCTGAAGAAATTGATGAAATAATTGAATCCATCGTTGACCCTGCAGGGCTGTTCTACCGTTTCAGCCTGCCGGGCTCCATCCTCGGGAGGAAGGTACTATGAAACATATCAGCATTGATCCTATCACAAGGCTCGAAGGCCATGGTAAAATCGAAATATTTGTGAACGATGACGGAGAAGTTGAAAATGCTTACTTCCAGGTCCCGGAGCTCAGGGGATTTGAGAAATTCTGCGAAGGCAGGCCTGTTGAAGAACTTCCTTCGATCGTCACAAAGATCTGCGGGGTTTGCCCGGGTTGTCATCATATGGCTTCGGGGAAAGCTGTTGACGGGGTTTTCGGGGTAGTTCCGCCGCCGACTGCAAAAAAGATCCGTGAGCTGTTTTACATGGCCCATTTTGTTCACAGCCATATCGCCCACTTCTACGCTCTTGCCGCACCCGATTTCGTCGTCGGCCCGACAGCCAGCCCGGCCGAGAGGAACATCCTCGGAGTGATCAGCAAAGTCGGCCTCCAAATAGGATCCGAAGTGATCAAACAAAGAAGGATCGCACAGGAAATACAGGCTCTCATAGGCGGCCACCAGACCCACGTGATCATGAATACCCCGGGCGGTGTCAAAAAGGGCATCACAGAAGAACAACGGGATGACATCGTGAACAAGGCGGAAGGTTTCGTGGAATTCTCAAAATTCTCCATCCAGCTGTTCAAAGATGTCGTCCTCGGGAATAAAGATTATGTCGGGCTTATCCTGAACGGTCCTTATTCACTGGTGCTTCATTCCATGGGACTGGTTGACGGAAATAATAAAGTCAATTTTTATGACGGGAGAGTAAGGGTGGTGGATACCAAAGGAATGGAGCTTTACAAATACGGCCCTGACCAGTATCTTGAATATGTTGAAGAAAGGGTTGAACCATGGACCTACCTTAAATTTCCCTACCTGAAGAAGATCGGCTGGAAAGGATTCACCGACGGGCAGGAATCAGGTGTGTACCACGCAACGCCATTGTCAAGGCTAAATGCCTCGGATGGAATGGCCACTCCGGTTGCCCAACAGGAATATGAATTCATGTATAAAACTCTGGGTGGAAAACCGGTGCATGCGACACTTGCAATGCACTGGGCAAGGCTGGTCGAACTTATCTATTCGGCGGAACACTGCCTTGAACTGGCCCGGGATCCTGATATTACCGGGACAGAGCTTCGCGCCCCGCTGGGGAAGATAGTCGGCGAGGGAGTCGGCATCGTGGAAGCCCAGAGAGGAACGCTGACCCATCATTACTGGACCGACGACAAGGGAATGGTAAGAAAAGTCAACCTGATCGTGGGAACCACCAACAACCATGCGGCGATATGTATGTCAATCAAAAAAGCGGCACAGGGCCTCATCAAAAAAGGGACGGAAATCACCGAGGGGACCCTTAACATGATCGAGATGGCATTCAGGGCATATGATCCCTGCTTTTCCTGTGCCACTCATTCACTCCCCGGGCAAATGAAAATGCTGCTCAATATCAGGGATAAAGAAGGAAATATAATCAGTTCATTTGAAAGAAAATAAATTTATTATGGCTACAGAAAAAATTCTGGTCCTTGGAATCGGCAATGACATCCTGACCGATGATGGCATAGGGCCCAAGCTTATCGGTGATCTCCGGAAAATGGATTATCCGGCCGATATCACATTTAAAACCGCATCCGTCGGGGGGCTTGAGATGCTTGAAATGATCTCAGGGTTTTCACGAGTATTCCTGATTGATGCCATCAGGACCAGGAACGGAAAGCCCGGGAATGTATACTTCCTTCCAGCTGAGGATTTCAGTGAAACACAGAACCTGACCAATCTTCATGACATCAATTTCCTTACTGCTCTTGACCTTGGCAATAAGCTGAATTACCAGATTCCCGGCGAAATCATGATCATAGCGGTAGAGATCGTGGAAGACCTTGAATTCAGTGAAGAGCTAAGTCCTGTACTTAAGAAAAGGTACCCTGAGATACTTTCAAAGGTCAATAAATTCCTCCTTGAAGCCATGCTTTACCAGAAGACTGCGTCAGCATCCCGCTAAGACCTTCTGAAACCGTTAGGAATCCAAAGCTGGCTGTTTCCCAAGATATCTATGCCAAGGCTTCAACAAATTGTCCTGGATGTATAGTGTGTATGCAGAAGATCTTCTGCTACCGGGCCTCCCGGGTCCAGGAGAAATTCCTCATAAACTTCAATGGCTTCTGGGTTTTCATGAGCCTTCCTTAGTTCAATTCCCATTTCTTCAGCATAGAGTGCCTGGACACGTTTAAGCCGTATATCAGGATTTGTCGGAATAGGTTGTCCGCCGCCACCTAAGCATCCCCCCGGGCAAGCCATGATCTCTATGAAATGATAAGGGGATTTGCCGGCACGCACCATCTGCATCAGCGACTTGGCATTGGCAAGTCCGTGGGCAACTGCGACTTTCAATTCCATCCCATTCAGGAAACTCCATTGTTCAAGGCAGCCATCAACAGGGAGCATTAGTTCTTTGACGCCATCCATACCACGGACCGGCTTTATCACCATATTCTCAAACGGTATATTCTTTCCTGTTATCTTATCATAGATAGTACGTAAGGCCGATTCCATAACCCCACCGGTAGCCCCATAGATAAGGCCGGCCCCGGAAGATTTTCCCATGAGTGTGTCATAATGGTCATTGGGAAGGGATTTAAAATCGATGCCCGCCTGTATGATCATAATGGCAAGTTCACGCGTAGTCAGCACATAATCTACATCCTTGAAGCCGCTGGCCCTCATTTCAGGCCGGTCGGCCTCGAATTTTTTAGCAGTACAGGGCATGATGGAAACCGTAACCATATCCTCGGGTCTGATCTTCATTTTCTTGGCATAGTAAGTTTTTGCCAGTGTACCGAACATCTGCTGGGGCGACTTGCAGGTGGAAAGATGGGGAAGAACATCGGGGAAATAATGTTCACAGTATTTAATCCAGGCAGGGGAACATGAAGTAATCATAGGCAGGCTGATCCCGGGGTCTTTATAATCCAGTTTACGCCGCAGCCGTTCAAGGAATTCAGTGCTTTCTTCAATTGTTGTAATGTCAGCAGAGAAGGCTGTATCGAGAACTTTATCGAAGCCAAGCCGGCGCAGGGCAGTAACCAGCTTGCCCGTTACCCGTTTCCCTGGTTCAATGCCGAGGTCCTCACCTATTGCCACCCTCACTGCAGGAGCTGTTTGTACGATCACGTGTTTTTCCTTATTCCATATGGCATTCCAGACTTCCTCGATATAATTCCGCTCAACAAGCGCACCGGTCGGGCAACGGTCAATACACTGTCCGCAATTCGTGCAGAAGACCTCATAAAGTGGTTTGCCGCGGTATGTCGAGATCTTCATCCGCCCTCCTTTATGTGCAACCCAAACCGCGCTCACACCCTGTATCTCGTCACAAGTCCTTACACACCGCTGGCATCTCACACATTTCCGGTCATCCTTCACGATTGCAGGCGACATGCTGTCGAGGTTGATCTTTTCCTCAGTATGCATGGGGATGTAAGTAGGATTGATGATCTTGAACTCGGAAGAAAGATTCTGGAGCTCGCATTTTCCGTTCTTGTAACAATTTGTACAGTCTGTAAAGTGTTCTGCAAGCAGCAGTTCCAGCATGGCCTTCCGGGCATTCCTCACACGGAGGCTGTTGGTGGATATCACCATGCCTTCTTCAAGGGGAGTGGCACAGGATGCAACAAGTTGTTTGGAACCTTCCAGTTCCACAAGGCATATCCTGCAGTTTCCTGCAATCTTCAGGTCCTTATGGTAGCAAAGAGTGGGAATATGTATTTTCAATGACCTGGCTGCATCAAGGATGGAAAGACCCTCATCAATAACAACGCTATCCCCGTCGATCGTAACCCTGACTTTTTTCCTCAGGATAACTTCCTTTGCAAGCCCCAGGTGGAATTCGTATTTATCAGCTATCTCATCCTGTGCAAGCTGTAAGGGTATGCTGATATGGTCGTAAAGTTCCTGTTTGCTGAAGTGGTAATCGGTTGAATGAAGCAAGTGATTGCTGATGATCTCTGCGAAGATATCAAGCATGGAACTGATCTCATCTGACGTAAATCCTTCCGCGAACCTCGGCCGGGCAAGATCCTCCATGTAGTTGATGATGAGGCTCCGGTCACCATTGAGAATAGTGGCCGAAAGCACATTGAAAAGGGTAAGGAGGATCAGGTTAAGATCCTGCAGGTCCATGTGCTGGTAGTGCGAAAGATCGATGGTATTGCTTTCGGAACTCACCCGGGCCGCAATGACATTTACCAGTTTTTCCTTGTCCCTGGAAAGGATCTCGTAAATGAGCAGGTTGGTACGGACCGATATATGCCTTAATGCCGCTTCATTTTTCACCTGCCACTCCAACGGATTGCTTTTCATCCTTGCCAGCAGGAACATCAGCCTCCGCATGATATGCAGGCGGGCCAGGGGTTCCCATCCAAGGACATTCCTGGTATAAGAAGCGTCGGTATCCAGTTTGAGGTCTACATATTTGAGCATCCAGAACCGCTCAAAAGGTTCGGCAGTAAGCTTAAGTTTTCCCATGATGATCCTGGCAGCAACACCGGGATAGGCGATGAGGGTGGGAATGAAAATGGGTTTTACACGGATGCCGAAATAGTTCCTTGTCGCTATTTCAAAAAGCTCCTTATGCGATGTGCTGCCATCAGGGCTTGCTGCATAAGTATCAAACTGGGGCAGAAGATGGCTTTTCTGGATAACTGTTAGAATCAGCCTTGCAAGATCATGGATATGAATATATGGCACTGCTGATTCCCCTTTCCCTCCAAGTATTCTTGAGTCATAGCCCTTAGAAAGCCAGGTCCCGAGGAACTTGTACAATGGCGGGTATTCGCAGAAATCGCTGAACACAGCGGCAAAGCGTATAACGATTGCCGGTATGTCCCTGGAATTGTCGCGTAACAATGCCTCTCCTATCTTCTTGGTCTTGGCATAAGCAAAATCTGCGTCAGGAGAAGTTTTTTCATTGATTGTCCCCCCGGGGCCGGGAAAATTGCATGCAGCCAGGGAACTGGCGAAAATAAAGCGTTTTATTTTCAACTGTCTCGCCAGTTCAATCACGTTTTTAGTCCCCCCTATATTCGTCCGTTCATAGGCAAGGTCATCCGAATAACTGAAATCATAGAAAGCAGCCAGGTGAAGGAGGTAATCGGCCCCCCCGTTCATCTGGATGAACTTAAAAACTTCCCTGACCTGGGCCGAATGGGCAATATCCCATTGTATCCACTGTATATTCGGATGCTCCTGGATGTTTGCTTCTTTCGCCGACCTCCGTGCAATGGCAAAAACCGTATACTGCTCCTTGATAAAATCAAGAAAATACCTGCCCACAAAACCGGACGCGCCGGTGATGATAATGGAAGGAAGATTTGTATTCATTTGATTCGGATATAGAGTCGGTATGAAATAAGGATGGCAAGCCCCATCAGCAGGTCACCAAAACCGGAAATTAATACCATGAATATTTGCCGGTCAAACAGATAATATGAGAAAAGGAAGACAGCCGCAGTAAATTTAGTCACACAGGAAAGGATAACGAATTTTTTTGAATTCTCCGGATCCAATGCCGCCATGATGTATGCAAGACTGATGATCAAGTGAAAAACACCACCCTGGTCAGCAAAAAATTTTTCCTGAAGCTGAAACCCGAAAAATTCTATCCAGCCTGCCGGAAAAATAATCAGGGCAAGCCCGAAGCAAATGGAATGAACAGCTATCAGCCATAGTATCCATTGCATTATTAACCTGTAGTTTAAAGCTTTCATAGCCAGTATAATTCTTGTAAAGTTAAAAAAATATTTCTTAATTGTTAAGTTTTTAACAAAAGAAAATGTAATTTTGCGCACAGGTTCGTGAAAAAAAAATATTTTTTCGTAACGTATTAAAAATCAATATACAATGGCTAACAATAACAACAATTACATCGGTGAATTAGTTGAGCTGCACGGCAGAAACCGTACCAGTCTTATGCCAATTCTTCAGGGGGTGATTGCAAAAAAGAACTACATCTCCGACCAGGACATGACGGAGATTGCGAAAGAGCTCGATCTTTCAGCTGCCCAGGTTTACGGGACTGCGACTTTTTATGCCTTCCTGGAAACTGAGCCCCGGGGTCAGTTTGTAATCCGGGTTTGCAAAACGATCACCTGTGATATGCACGGGAAGAAAATGATCATCCAGACTATCGAAGACATGCTGAAGATCAAGGTTGGTGAAACGACTCCCAACAAGAAATTCACATTGCTTGAGACCAACTGCCTTGGCTGGTGCCATGAAGGGCCTGCCATGCTGATCAATGAAGTACCTTATTCGGGGCTTACTCCCGAAAAGGTTCATGACATTTTAAGTGAATACATGCATAAATAATCAAACATAAGGAGATTTCGAAATGTCCGATACCAAGCTAAAACGAGTTGACCTGATCTTCGGGGAATACTCCAATGTAAAATATAAGGTTCTAAGCGATACGATAAAGCGGTCAAACGACGAGATCCTGGATGATCTTCTGGAGTCCGGGCTTCGCGGCCGCGGAGGTGCCGGTTTCCCAACGGCCATGAAATGGAAGTTGACATCTCAGGTGCCGAGTGACGAAAAATATGTAATCTGCAATGCGGATGAAGGTGAACCAGGAACTTTTAAGGATCGTGAGATCCTGACCCGTGTTCCGAGGAAGGTTTTCTCAGGCATGGCTATCTGCGGAAAAGTCATTGGTGCCAGGAAAGGCTACATGTACCTTCGCGGGGAGTACAAGTTTCTACTACCCGACCTCCTGAAGGAACTGGATTATTATCATACGCATGCCAGGAACATCGGCCTGGATTTCACGATTGAGATCAGGCAGGGAAGCGGGGCTTATATCTGTGGTGAAGAAAGCGCCCTTTTTGAATCCATGGAAGGGAACCGCGGTGAACCAAGGAACAAACCACCTTATCCAACCACATACGGTTATATGGGAAAACCCACTGTGATCAACAATGTTGAGACTTTTGTGAATGTCATGATGATTATGAGGCTGGGGCCCATACAGTTCAAGCTTCTCGGCACTTCCGACTCAAGAGGGTCAAAAGTATTCTCAGTTTCGGGCGACACGCCCATTGCAGGGATCTATGAGCTTGAGCTTGGTATGCCCCTGGACCGTTTCGTCGATGAATTCGGAGATGGAGACGCCAAGGCAGTGCAGGTGGGAGGCGCTTCCGGTTTCTGCGTTCCCCGGAAAAAATTCAAGGATACTGTGATCGGATTTGAAGGCGTTCCCACCGGAGGGTCGATGATGCTTTTCAACAGTTCCAGGTCTATGTATAATGTCCTCCATAACTACCTCGAATTCTTTGAAGAGGAGTCCTGTGGGCAATGCACACCCTGCCGGGTGGGATGCCAGCAGCTCCGCAAAGGGATTGAAGCGGTCAAAAAAGGCGAGAAGAAAGCAGGTTATCTCGACCAGCTTATGAAACTTTCAGAGAGCATGAAACTCACCGCAAAGTGCGGGCTCGGGCAATCCGTTGCCAATTCCTTCTCATCCATTGTCTATAACTTCAAAGAAGAAATGATTTACTAAAGGAACAAGAACATGAAAAACACTAAAAACGAATCCCCAAAACAGGTCAATCTTACCATCGACGGTTTACAGATAAGCGTTGACGAGGGTACAACTATCCTCGAAGCTGCCCGACAGCTCAATATACATATCCCGACACTTTGTTACCACGAAGACCTTTGCGTTGCAGGGAACTGCAGGGTTTGCATCGTGGAGCAGGAGAAAGTAAAGTCTCTCCCGGCTTCGTGTGCCACCCCTGCTTCCGAAGGCATGGTGATCCATACTAACAGCATGAAAGTCAGGCTGGCACGCAAGCATATCGTCGAGCTCCTGCTCTCTGAACACAATGCCGACTGCACAAAATGCTATAAGAACGGTATCTGTGAATTGCAGGGACTGGCTTCGCAGATGCTTACCGGCGACCATATGTTCCTTGACCTTGTGCCTGACCATAAGTACAGCATTGATATGTTCAACACCGCCATCATCAAGGATGACAGCCGTTGTATCCGCTGCCAGCGCTGTGTCCGCACCTGCGAGGAACTTCAGGGTGTCAGCGCCCTTGGTGTTGCTTACCGCGGGAACAAGATGAAGATCTCGACATTCTATGAGCACCCGCTGTTTGAAGTCGTCTGTACGAATTGCGGACAATGCGTAAACCGCTGCCCGACCGGAGCCCTGATCGAAAGGAATTACATTGACCAGGTATGGGATGCTATCTATGATACCACCAAGCATGTGGTTGTCCAGACCGCCCCGGCGGTGCGTATAGCACTGGGCGAGGCATTGGGAATGCCCCCGGGAAAAATCGTGACGGGCAAGATGGTTTCCGCGCTCAAGAGGCTTGGTTTCGATGCAGTCCTTGATACGGATTTCACGGCCGATCTTACTATTATTGAAGAAGGCAATGAACTGCTTACCCGGCTGAAGAAAGCTCTGCTTGATAAAGATCCGAACGTTTCCCTGCCTATGGCGACATCCTGTTCCCCTGGATGGATCAAGTTTATTGAGCATACGTTTCCTGAATTCCTCGGGAACCTGTCGACCTGCAAATCACCGCAGCAAATGTTCGGGGCCCTGGCAAAGACCTATTATTGCCAGAAACGGAAACTGGATGCAAAGAACGTGGTCTCAGTTTCGATCATGCCCTGCACGGCAAAGAAGTTTGAAGCCAACCGTCCCGAGATGAGATCCAGCGGATATAAAGATGTCGATTTTGTACTGACCACCCGTGAACTCGGGATCATGATCAAACAGGCCGGACTGGATTTTGAAGCTTTGCCCGAGGAACACTTCGACAGCATTATGGGTGCATCCACAGGGGCAGCCGTTATCTTCGGAACAACAGGCGGTGTAATGGAAGCAGCCCTGCGAACCGTATATGAAGTCGTTACCGGCAGAGAAATTCCCTTTGAAGGTCTGAATGTTACTATAGTCAGGGGAAGCGAGGGCGAAGTTCGCGAAGCAACAGTCAAAATTGAGAAGACCAAGCCCGAATGGAAATTCCTGGACGGAGTGGAACTGAAATGCGTGGTGGCTAACGGTCTTGCACATGCCAAAAAGGTTATGCAGGATGTCAAAGACGGTAAGGCACATTATCACTTTATTGAGATCATGGCCTGCCCCGGCGGATGCCTCGGCGGTGGGGGCCAGCCTATCCCGACAAACAAGGAGATCCGTACCAAGAGAAAGCAGGCAATCTATGAAGAAGATATGGGTATGCCTGTCCGCAAATCCCATGAAAACCCGGATGTTGAAATGATCTACAAGGAATTCCTGGGTCATCCTCTAGGCCATAAATCACACGAATTACTACACACACACTACACTCCGCGAAAGAGGTACTAATAGCACAATGGTTAAAAAGCCGGGACCAATGCCCGGCTTTTTTATTTTCCGTATGCTCCATCATTTCCCGGCCTGCAGAAAATGAAAAAAGCCGCCAAATCCCTGGCAGCTTTTACACATCATTAACTAACGGTATGTTAAGAACGATCGGATTTAAATTTTAGGGTTATCAAGGTCGATGATGATCCGTTTCCCGCCTTTTTTATCAATGATTTTGTAAGATTTCACCCTGCTCATCGGGATATTTCCAAGGACATCCCTGAGTGACTCACCCCCTCTACCGGGTATCACCAGGACCCCTGAGCCTTGCGAATGCCCCTGCCATCCGTTTTCCCTATCCCTTTCCATCAGTTCAGGAAATTCATGAATTTCGGGAAAATCCGGCATTTCAAAATGGTAATTGAATTCACCGGGATTCTCATAACCGGTGATCCCGTGGCAGGATGGACCGGAATGGAACCTGAATGAATATGCCCTGCGATGGCCCGATGAATCATTCACAGCAGTATCCTTATAAGATCCAAAGGATAACCGCAGATCCTTAATTTGCTCCTCAAGGTCTGCCATCTGCCCTTCAAGGTTCCCTATCCACTCATCAAGCTTTTCCTTATCCATTCCGCCTTTTATTGAAATTGTAGTATCGATGACGACTTTCTTTCCGTTATCATCCTTGATTATTTTGATCTTATATACTCCCTGCTGATTTTGATTGTCCTGTGAACCGGGGGAGGCATAAACAGTTACTTTTTGCTCTTTTTTATCCTGTGCAGGAAGGGAAAATGAAGCGAGAAGAAAAAGCAGTAATAAGGCTGATCCTGTTAGGACAGCAGCTGTGCGGTGAAAAGAGTGTGCTTTCATGAGTGTGTTTTTTTATGCCACAAAGCTAAATCCAACTTAAAGTGCAAGATGTTAATGGTACGTTAAACTTGGTTAATGAAACGTTAATCTCTATCCTAAATGCCAAAGCTTTAACTAATTTTGTTTTATGAACAAGAGGAAACTATATATCCTGATTGCATTGATCTGTCTTTCTTTGGCAGGGATCATCATCGTAGAATTCTTTTGGATCAGGAATGCCTTCGAAGTAAGGGAAGCCCAATTCAACCGCAGCGTAAATGAAGCCATGGGCACAGTGGTGGGCAGGCTGGAAACGAGGGAGAGCGTCCATCTCCTTGTCAGGTCAAGTATGAACGACAGTGTCAAAGCTATACTTGAAGAGTACAAGGACGACAACGACAAAAGGTTGCTTCATTCTCCCATGCTCCATTTGAAGCCTGGCCGGAAAATGGCCCGCATCCAGCCAGGGCGTTGGAGGCGAACCGATACTGTCATAAAACATCTGCATACGGTAACCGTGCAGCTTGATACCCTTAATGACCAGATGCGCACCCTGATCGGTGAAATACAATTCGAATGGGACAACCGCCAGCTTGAAAGAATTGATTCGATCTTCAGGGGACAGGGGATGATGGACAGGGACCCGGATTTCGAATATAATGTAGAGGAATTCTGGTCAATATATCCAGGAGCACCGAACTTACCTCAGGAGCATTCCATACATCTTTATAACAACTTCCCTAATTATGCCTCCGCTCTCCGGCCTTCTGTCAGGCAATTCGCGACGCATATGCCAAACGGTCAACCTCCCGGCCCCCGGTTTCCGCTTTCCGGGCCTGAACCTGATGAACATGTAAAAAAGCTTACCGAAAAAGCCAGAAGGCTTCAGAATATTCTTCAAAAGCTTACAATTGAATCCGAGACCAGGCCAAAGACTATCTCCGAACGGGTAAACAAGGACACTTTGGACCAGCTGATCCACAAAGCTCTAGCCGATAAAGATATTCAGCTTTCATATGAATTTGCTGTATATTCACCTTCAAGTGATACAAATAAAATTGTCGTGAGTTCACAGAACTTCAGGCCAGAAAACCTGAACACCCAACACAGGATAAGCTTGTTTCCAAATGACCTTATTACCAAGCCAAACCAGCTTCTTTTGTTTTTCCCCGGGCAGAAGAGCAGAATACTGAACTCACTTTCCCTCCTGATGGTTGGTTCTTTGATTTTCACCCTTGTGATCGTTCTTACATCAGGTGCCAGCATCGTAGTCATGATACGCCAGAAAAAGATATCCGACATCAAAACGGATTTCATCAACAACATGACGCATGAATTCAAGACGCCGATCGCCACGATCTCGATTGCCGCCGACTCTATCGTTAACTCAAGGGTAATCCAGGAACCTGATAAGATCCGGGACTTCACAAGGATCATCAAGGAAGAAAACAACCGGATGAATACAAGGGTTGAACAGGTGCTGCAGATGGCCCTTCTCGACAGCCGCGACTTCAAACTCAGGCCCGTTGTTACGGATATGCATTCAATGATAGAACGGGCAGTAAGCCATTACCGCCTGCAGATTGAAAAACGGGAGGGGGCTCTGAGTACGAAACTCGAGGCGACCAATCCGAAAGTTCTCGCTGACGAGGATCATATGCGGAATGTTTTGATGAATTTACTGGACAACGCAAATAAATATTCCGGGTCCAGGCCGGAGATCAATGTTTTCTCCTTCAACAGGGGGGAGAAGTTTTGCTTTGGAGTGGAAGATCACGGTACGGGGATGAGCCAGGAAACCCAGAGGAGAGTATTCGATAAATTTTTCAGGGTTACATCAGGAAATATTCACAATGTTAAGGGATTCGGGCTTGGATTAAGTTATGTAAGGGCTATCGTGCTGGCCCATCACGGAGAGATCAGCCTTCATTCGGAACTGGGAAAAGGCAGCCGCTTTGAAATAAGCCTGTCCTATATCCCGGGACAGGGAGAGAAGGTTGTTTATGAAGGGATGAAGGAGTGAATGAAGAATGTAGAATGTTGAATATTGAATGTTGTATGTAGAATATTGGAAGTTGAATGAAGAATTAATATTCCCTGAACCATTCGCTATTCGCCAATCGCCAATCATTAACCACTTAAGAGGAATGGAAGCTAAAAAAATATTGCTTGTGGAGGATGATCCAAACTTCGGATCGATCATGAAATCGTATCTGGAGATGAATGATTATAAGGTCACACTGAAGGTTGACGGGAAGCAGGGGTTGTCGGCGTTCAGGACCCAGCCATATGATATATGCATCCTGGATGTCATGATGCCCGAGATGGATGGGTTCACTCTTGCAAGGGAGATCAAAAAGATAAATTCGATGATCCCGTTTATTTTCCTTACGGCAAAATCCTTGAAAAGTGATATGCTAGAAGGATTTAAAACGGGGGCAGATGATTATATCACAAAACCATTTGATTCTGAAGTCCTGCTATATAAAATCGCCGCCATCCTGAAGCGGAAATCAACTTCCGGGAATGAGTCTGAGAACACTGAATTCGTCATTGGCAGGTTCTCATTCCACTACCTGCTTCGAGCCCTCACTATTGACGGGCAAACACAGACACTTTCTCCAAAAGAAGCCCATCTGCTAAAAATGTTATGTACCGTCAAAGACGGAATTCTGATAAGAAAAGAGGCGCTGGAAACTATCTGGGGAGCTGATAATTATTTTAATGGCAGAAGCATGGATGTGTTCATTGCCAGGCTACGCAAATCCCTTAAAGCCGATCCTTCGATAGAGATCGTTAATATCCATGGGAACGGGTTCAGGCTGATTGCGGGACAGAAGAATCCCTGAACGTAGGCTCCATAAAGCCGGCCGGTAACGTGAAATAAAATGTGCTTCCGGCTCCTTCTTCACTCTCCACCCTGATCTCTCCATTGTTCCTGGTGATAAAATCCTTGCAAAGAATTAATCCGAGGCCCGTTCCTGTTTCATTATTGGTCCCTTTCGTAACCATACGGTATTCGATTTTAAAGAGGTTTCCCAGAATCTCCGGATTCATTCCGAAACCATTGTCTTTTACCGAAACGAGAACAGTGCGGTTTTCCTGCAGTGAAAGGTCAACAGTGATCAAACCGCCGGGGAAGGAAAACTTTATCGCGTTGGAAATCAGATTTCTGACCACTGTATTCATCATGTTACGATCGGCATAAGCACAAATGTTGTCTTGACCGTTCAGCTTTATTAAGATGTCCTTGGATTGGGCGGCAGGTTCAACAAGAGAGATATTATGTTTGAGAAGTTCATGAATATTGATGTTTCCCGGGCTGAAGGGAAGAAGCTCCCTTTGCCCCCTGGCCCAGGTTAATAAGTTATCAAGCAGGTCTATCGTACGAAGTGAAGCATTTTTCAGACGGTTGAGGATCATCTGCCTCTCAGTATCCGAATAATCATCATACTCAGTGATCAGCAGGTCAAGCATACCCAGCATGACATTGAACGGGCTTCTGAGGTCATGTGCAATAATGGAAAAGAAGTTATCCTTTGCCTTGTTACTCTCCCTGAGCATGGATTCCGATTTTTCCAGTTCCCTGGTCCGGATTTCGACCATTTCAACCAGTTTTTTCCGGTATCGTGTTGAAAGTATGAAACGTATGAGTAAATAAGCGAAGCCGGCAATTAATAGCAGGATGGTAGCAAGGAACCACCATTGTGACCAAAAGGGCCTGTGGATCGTAATCATGGGAGAGCAGACTGCTTCGCTCCATATACCTATGGCATTCCTTGCCTTGATCCAAAACCTGTAACGTCCCGGTCCAAGGTTAAAAAAATCAAACTGATTATCAGGTAAATTAAATTCCCCGGACCACGAAGTATCGATACCTTCCATTTTGTACCTGAACATGATCTGTTTTTCATTAATAAAGGAAATGGCACGAAAATGGAATTGAAAATCATTCAGATCGTAGGGCAATTCCACATCCTTCTTCAGGTTGAATGTATCTTTTCCGGCTACCATATACTGGAAAGACAAATCCGGGCCGGGCATCTGTGATATATTGTAGTCATATTCAGGCCGGAAGACAGTCAGACCGTTGTTTGTGCCAAACCAAATGTTACCTGAGGAATCCTGAAAACCAGCCCCCCTGTTCAATTCCTGGCCGGATAGGCCGTCGGCCACTGTATAATGCTGTGTTGCATTGCCGTCCCATCTGTAAAGACCGTTATCGGTGCCAAACCACAATCGTCCGTATTTATCCTCCAGGATCAGGTAAACCGGTCTGCTTATTGCCAGACTATGATCATTAAACCTGACCAGGGAGTCCCCGCTGATGGTGTATAAACCAGCTGCAGTCCCAACCCAGTTTCTTTTATGTGAATCAATGAATAAGCTGAATACATTATTGGCAAGTTTATTATCGCGGCATTGAAAATTGAGTACACGGGGCTTTACCCATTCGGTCAATCCATTGGTGAGAGTTGCAAAAAATAAATTCCCGGAAATATCATGAAAGACCTTCCTGATCGCGACGTTCTCTATGCCTGGCAGCTGAACAGGCTCAAACCTGCCATGCAAGAATCTGTAAAGACCTTTTGTAGAACCTGCGTATACAGTTCCGTCATCCAGGATGTCGACCGAATAAACTGTTCCTTTTAAACCCTGAGCTTCATGAAACCAGACTATCTGCTGGTCAGGCTTAAGCAAACCAAGCCCAAGCACGTTGGCTGCGATCCATAAATTATTCCCTTTATCCTTTTTTATATCGAGAACCCTTGAGTTATATCCCTGGAATCCTTTTCCGATTTTAAAAAACTGATGGGAAAAGGATTTTCCATCAAAAAAACTCAACGCACCTTCATGGCCAAAAACGAAATGGCCCGTTGATGTTTCAAGACCCGAAGCGACTTCATTGCTGGCGAGCCCATCATGTTCAAAATAGCTAGTAAACCTGCGGGAGCTGATTTTTGTAATCCCCCTGTAACCGGTGATCCAGAGGTTGTTTTCCCTGTCAATCAGTGCAGATGTAGCTCCTTCAGAGATCAATCCATTATGACGGCCCAGGCTTTCCAGTTTTCCGCCCGACAGAGAATAGAAAAAAACACAGGAGGCATTTCCAAAAACGACCTGATCGTTTTCATGGGTATAGATAAAACCGTGATATCCAAGCCGGCTGTCCTTAATGCTGAAACCTGAAATCACAAGTGAGAACTTCCCGTCCTGAAGGTATCCGAGCCATGACTCACCGAGAATCCACATTTTTTCACCTTCCACGGTCATAGCAATAATATAATCGGATGGAAGATCCAGCCTTGAGGAAACATCACGGATTTTTCCGTCTTCACTTAGAACGCATAATCCTTTATCAGTTGCAATATATATTTCACCGTTAAAAAAGTTCACTGCACTCACTTTGTCTGATGAAAGCCCATCCTTCTGGGAATATCTGAGCCATTGTCCTTTATTAAAGATCATGATCCCTGAATAGTCGGTACCCACGAGAAACTTTGGAGTGTCACCTTTATAGTAAACTTCGAAACTTGTATAAGTGGATGGACCCGGGTAGTCCCCGTGGGGGTCGACGGTCAGTGTTATCCACCTGTCCATCTCATAATTAGCTATGAATGGATATCCTTTCTCAGGGAATGACCATAATTTTCCGTGTTCATCCAGTCTTAAAAAAAAGCAGGATGCAGGTTTCAGACCATCGGAGATATTATAATTACGGAATGCCGAACCATCGTAAGAAGAAATGCCCGACCGCCGGGCAATCCACAGTATTCCTTTAAAATCCTGGACGATCCCGTAAACAGTCGAACTTGCCAATCCGTCAGTTTCAGTATAGATCCGAACGGGATAAAGCTGGGCATCTGCGCGGAAAGGCATTGTAGCATGGAAAATGAAAACTGATAAAAGGAAAAGCTTTGGTACCAGTCGCGTGAAAGACATCTGAGCAAAAGGATTACTTATATCTGCAATAATTCAAAAATACGAAAAATTGCTATTGGTAAACACAAACAAGGTTTTGGTTTTTGTATCCGTTTATTGATTATATCGTCAGGATTTCGGATAGAATTTGGAAGAATACCTTTGCAAAGGTTTCCAATGAACAGTTAAATTACTATTTTTACTGAATTCTAATTGTTGAGACTGTATTTTTGTGGGGTTTATTCTCTTTCTCTGTGAATTTATTAACAATGTGAAAAAAATAACATAAAATCCTTGCACATTAAAAATATAGAGTGTAATTTTGCAGTGTGAAATTCGGGAACGTACGGCCAATTAAACTAAAATAAATTTATAAGTTACTGATAAACTTCAGTTTATGTTAAAACTTGAATCAGTAAAATCCTTAAAGGATCTTCGGGAAACCCTGAAGATGAAAAGGGTGGCTTTGTCGCAAAAGGACGATCCGCAGAGTACTATACAGGTGAAAGTAACCATGGCGACATGCGGGATTGCATCCGGTTCAAAACCTGTTTTTGAATATATGCAACAGGAATTAAGCAAGCGCAATATCCCTGCCAGGGTCAGTAAAGTCGGTTGCATGGGGTTTTGCTATGCCGAACCTACGATAGAGATCACTATACCTGGCAAAGACCCCGTCATGTTTGGCTTTGTCGATACCAGAAAAGCCGACGAGATCATTGAGCGGTTTATCAGAAAAGGCGAGCTTATTGAAGGAATTATTCCGATAAATTATGAAACAGCATAAATGGGCAGCGGGAAGCAAGGTGGCAAAAAGCGAAGCTTCAAAATTTCACTCCTTCGCCATTTGATTACTCACAATCCGCTACTTTCCAGATAAGAACCCAAATGTCAGAGCTAACAACTATATGGCAAAGCAAATCAGAATAGCATTAAGGAATTGCGGCGTGATCGATCCGGAAAAGATCGAAGATTACATAGCACGCGACGGATATATGGCGCTGGCCACGGTGCTCACCGAACTGACGCCTGAGGCTGTGATAGAACAACTCAAGAAGTCGGGCCTCCGCGGTCGCGGCGGCGGCGGATTTCCAGCCGGCCTTAAATGGGAGATTACTCGCAATGTGCAGGCCGACCAGAAATACGTGGTCTGCAATGCCGACGAAGGTGATCCGGGGGCATTCATGGACAGGTCGATTCTCGAAGGTGATCCTCATTCAGTGCTTGAGGCCATGACGATAAACGGTTATTGTACCGGGGCATCGGCAGGACTCATTTATATCCGTGCCGAGTATCCCCTTGCTGTTGAAAGATTAAAGATTGCCATGAAACAGGCCCGGGAGATGGGTCTGCTTGGCGAAAACATACTGGGAACCGGGTTTAACTTCGACATTGAAATCCGTTATGGTGCAGGAGCATTCGTCTGCGGAGAGGAAACAGCTCTCATTCATTCCATGGAAGGCCTCCGTGGCGAACCTACTGTGAAACCGCCTTTCCCATCCGTAGAAGGATATCTTAAAAAACCAACAAACGTCAATAATGTCGAAACCTTTGCCAATGTCCCCGTGATCATAAACAGGGGCTGGGAATGGTTCTCATCCATCGGGACGGAAAAATCAAAAGGCACGAAGGTTTTTGCCCTTGCCGGAAAGGTGAACAATGTCGGCCTGGTGGAAGTCCCCATGGGCACGACCCTTCGCGAAGTCATCTATGAGATCGGAGGCGGGATACAGCGCGGGAAAGAATTCAAGGCTGCCCAGACAGGCGGGCCATCGGGCGGTTGCCTTACAAAGAAACACCTCGACACTCCCATTGACTACGATAACCTTATTGCCGCCGGTTCAATGATGGGATCGGGAGGCTTGATTGTTATGGACGAAGATGACTGTATGGTTGCCATTGCAAAGTTTTACCTGCAGTTCACGGTTGAAGAAAGTTGCGGGAAATGCTCTCCCTGCAGAATAGGGAACAAACGCCTCCATGAACTTCTTGAAAAAATAACCCAGGGCAACGGAACGATGGAAGATATCGACAAGCTGCGCAACCTGGGAACAGTGATCAAAGACACTTCGTTGTGCGGGCTTGGACAATCCTCCCCCAACCCGGCGCTTTCGACCATCGACAACTTTATGGAAGAGTACCTCGAGCATGTGAATGATAAAAAATGCCGCTCGAAGGTTTGTAAATCCCTGATGCAATACCTGGTTGTGGACGAAAAATGTATAGGCTGTACGCTTTGTGCACGAAACTGCCCGGTAAACGCAATCAGCGGTGAGCGCAAACAGGTTCACTTTATCGACCAGGCAAAATGCATCAAATGCGGGGCCTGCATGGAAAAATGCAAATTCAATGCAATCATAATCAATTAATAAGGAAGGAACGTTATGAAAAGGATAAAGCTTATCATTGACGGAAAGACCACAGAGGTTCCTGAAAATACCACGCTTTTAAAGGCAGCCAAGACCGTTGGCATCGATATACCTACCCTTTGCTTCTTCGAACTGAAGGACATGAACATTGAAAACCGTCCGGGCGGATGCCGCGTTTGCGTGGTTGAAGTCAAGGGGAGACGGAATCTCGCACCAGCCTGTACTACTGTGGTTGCAGAGGGTATGGAAGTTTACACCCACAACATAAGGGTATTGAACGCACGCAGAACCGTTCTGGAGCTTATACTCTCGGATCATCCTGCTGAATGTCTTACCTGTGCCAAATCGGGGAGTTGTGAGCTCCAGAGCATGGCACAGCAACTCGGCGTGAGGGAATTACCCTACCAGGGCGAGCAGTCGAAATACCGTAAGGACACTTCCCCTGCTATCATCCGTGATGTGGATAAATGTATCATGTGCCGGCGGTGTGAAATGATGTGTAACGACGTTCAGACGGTTGGCGCGCTGTCGGCCGTCAACAGAGGGTTCATGGCAGTGGTGGCCCCGGCATTCGAAATGAATCTCGAGAAATCTCCCTGCACTTACTGTGGACAATGTGTATCAGTATGCCCCACCGGTGCCCTGACCGAAGTTGACCACTCGCGTAACGTTATCAATGCTCTCGCTGATCCTGTAAAGACTGTTGTTGTACAGACAGCGCCCGCCGTCAGAGCTGCTTTAGGAGAAGAATTTGGCCTCATGCCAGGCACCCTTGTAACGGGTAAGATGGTCGCCGCACTTAGACGACTTGGATTTGACTATGTATTCGACACTGACTTCGCCGCTGACCTTACGATCATGGAAGAAGGCACGGAACTACTCGATCGTCTTACCCGTTACCTCAAGGGTGACAAGGATGTAAAGCTTCCGATACTCACATCCTGCTGCCCAGGCTGGGTTAACTTTTTCGAACATCATTTCCCCGAAATGAGGGATATCCCTTCAACGGCAAAATCGCCACAGCAAATGTTCGGCCCCATTGCCAAGGAATATTTTGCAAAAAAACTAGGGATAGACCGGAAAAACATGATCGTGGTCTCCATCATGCCCTGCCTGGCTAAAAAATATGAATGCCAGCGCGATGAATTTAAAGTGAATGGCGATCCGGATGTGAATTATTCTCTTTCGACACGTGAACTGGCACACCTCATCAGGCAGTCGAATATTGATTTCAATGCACTTCCTGATGAAGACTTTGATCAACCGCTGGGAGAATCCACCGGAGCAGCCGTCATCTTCGGCGCAACGGGAGGAGTAATTGAGGCTGCCTGCCGTACAGCATATGAATTATATACCGGGAAAAAACTGGAGAAGGTCGACTTTACTGAACTCCGCGGTCTTGAAAATGTCCGCAAAGCCACCATCGATTTCGACGGTCTTCCAATAAACATCGGGATTGCCCATGGACTGGGCAATGCGCGCAAACTGCTTGAGGATATACGGGACGGTAAAAGCCAGTTCCACGCCATCGAGATCATGGCCTGCCCCGGAGGATGCATAGGAGGAGGCGGGCAGCCCTTTCATCATGGCGATTCGGAGATCATCAAGAAGAGATCTTCCGCCATCTACCGTGAAGACGCGGGCAAACTTATCAGAAAATCCCATGAGAATCCTTTCATACAGGAATTGTACAGGGAATTTCTGGGAAAACCCTGCGGAGAAAAGTCGCACCATCTTTTGCATACACACTACTTTGATAAAAGTGCAGGGGTGTTTGTGGAAGAATAATGATATCATGTACTATGTATGTACCGTGTGCAAATAAAAAATAGCGATTAAAAACGACCATTACATTCATCACGAAGAGATATGGCAAAAATAAAATTAGCAGAAACAAAGCTCCAGGAACTCAAGGATGTCTGCAAATCATTCAATTACGAAAAAGGCGAGCTGATCAATGTGCTTCATAAGGCACAGGGGATTTTCGGATACCTGCCTGCCGAAGTCCAGGAAGTGATAGCGAAAGAACTTAATGTTTCCGTGGCACATGTGTACGGAGTAGTAACATTTTATTCTTTCTTCACTATGCAGCCCAAAGGACAGAACCCTGTTTCAATCTGTCTGGGAACCGCTTGCTATGTGCGTGGAGCAGAGAAAGTGCTTGAAGAGTTCAAACGTCAGTTGAACATCCAGGTCGGCGAGACCACACCCGACGGAAGGTTTTCGCTGAGCTGCCTGAGATGCGTCGGAGCCTGCGGACTGGCCCCGGTCGTCCTTGTCGGTGAAAAAGTTTATGGGCGCGTTGCTCCCGATGGAGTTGCAGACATCATCGCTGAATACAGGATTTAAAGATTGGTTTTTTGGTTAATACTTGATGTGAGCCCGCTGTTTATTTTGACAGCGGGCTTTTTATTTTTATAAAAATTGTGAGACATTTAAGTCTTTTTTCAGGCAGTGTACGTCTATATACTGAAACCCCGAAAATAATGTCAGCCGATATTCAGCAATTTCCTCAGTCTGCCAGCGAGTTCGAATCATTCGTCAGGAACGGGCTTGAAGGTTTCATAAGACATGCATTTTCCCATCTCGGAAACATTGAAGATGCAGAAGATATCGTTCAGGATGTCCTTCTGAAAGCTTTCCGCAACAGGTCGGAACTCAACGGCATAACCAGGCCGCTGAATTATGTTCACCGTATGATCTCGAACTCCTGCATGGACCTCATCAGGAGAAAAGAGACAAGGGAAACGTTTATCCGGTTAAGCACAAAAGAACCCTTCCAGGGATGTGAAGAACCTGTTGAATCGTCAATGATCCAGAAAGAAAAAGCCATGCGTGTCAACATCATGCTAGAAAACATTCCTGCTGACCAGTCCCTTGTGATCAGGCTCAGGCTGGTCGAGGAAATGAGCTTCGCCGATATCGCCGATATCACTTCTTCGCCCGTGACCACTGTTAAATCAAGGTTTTCGTATGGAATGAGCAAACTTCGTTCGGGCTTGTATAAAAAAAAGGAGGCATATGATACGCTGTGAATTCATCCATGACAGGATTGCCGATCTCTTTGATGATTCCCTTTCCCATGCGGAAAGGGAAAGGCTTATGCTACATATTGAGAATTGCGAAGACTGTCGGCAATATTATATTGAAATTTCCAGGCTTGCTTCAATGATCAGCTCAGGCCGCCGGAATTTATCAAGGACAGGATTCGGTGAGAGCCTTCTTCAGGAGATAAGGCAGGAAGACAATCCGGAACCGGGTGACCGCACAAGTGCGAATAAAGAATTCCTATGGAAAAAAACCTTGAGGATTGCTGCAACAGTCCTATTCCTTGCCACGATCGCACTGATCTTTGTCCTGGTCAGCGTCCGCAACCCGGCCGTTGCCGCTGAAAAGCTCATCAACCGTTCCTTACTAGCCATGCTGGACCTGAAATCGGTTCAGATGACATTCAGCATCAGAACAAGGGAATATGAAAACATAGATTTTATCGATCCCTCAGGAAGTTTCCTGGAGTGCCGCCTGTGGAAGAGCTTCGGTCCTCCGCCGAAGTGGAGAATGGAAAAAGAGGGCCGTATGGTGCTTATGGACGGGAAGGACCAGTATATGGTGATTTCAGGCTCCGGCTATGTTATGAAAGGAAACCCCGAAGCTGGTTTTGTAAGCTGGATGAAGATATTTCTCGACCCGGCAAGGCTCCTTGAATCGGAGAAAGAGCTTGCACACAGCCATAATTCCACCAGCCGGATTGACGAAAAAGACGGGAAGCTCATTCTGACAATAAAGGCAAAAGCCCTGGGAAATTTCCGCAACTCTTTCGCCCTGAACTCCTCTGTTGAGGAGTCAAACAACACCCGGGTCTACACTTTCAGCAAAGCTACCATGCTTCCCGAATCCATGGAGGTTTCAGTTGAAGCCGGCCAACATGACATCTCAGTAATCCGTCTTGAACGGATCAGCTATAACCAGCCAATCCCGGATTCCCTGCTGAAGTTTTTTCCCACAACCGACATCCCTGTCATCCTGCTTTCTGAATTGGACAGTGTCAACCGTGGTGGGATCAAAGATATCAGCAGTGTGCAGGCAGCCCGCCTTTTCTTCGATGCGATCTCAACCAGGGATGTGAAGCAGCTGGGCAAACTGATTCCTGTAGAAGCTCTTTCGGGCGGAAATGCATTGAAAACCCTGCTCCAGACCTATCGTGGGATCAGGCTTGTAAAGCTGGGCGAGGCATTCCGGTCAGGGCTTTATCCTGGGGATTATGTTCCCTTTGTCATTCGCTTTCCTTCAGGGGATACTGCCAGCGGGAACCTTACGCTCAGGAGGGATAATCCATCCAGGGCTTGGAATGTTGACGGAGGGTACTGATAGAATATCGAATGTCGAATATGAATATCGAATTACGAATGAAAAAAGTAATTTTAACCACGGTATGCTTGTTGGTTTGCTCACAGGCACTGAAAGCTCAGGATACAATTGTGAGAAAAGCAGAAGATCTCTGGGGAAACCCAATCGCTTTTGACAGTCTCATCAGATCTCCGAAAACAACTGTTGTCCAGCCATTTTCTTCGGCCAATTGCGGGTATTGCCTTGTTGACGGGTATTTTACGTCGAAGAATTACCTCGAAGTCAACTGTCAGAAGGGAGGCGTAAGTTTCACCCAATGCCTCTTCAACCCACAGCTGGATGTGTATACTTTTGTATTGCATTACAGGGATTCACAGAATTCGACCCTCACCTATCCCCCGCTCCTGCATCAGTATCACCAGGACGGCTTTCCTTCTGTTCTTGCCTTCAGGGCAGGGAAGCAGATCGTAAAAATACCCGAAGGCTATCTTTCCCCTTATGATTCCATGTTCTATGCACTTCGGATGACCCTGTGGAACGACTCAGGTATAAAATTCAAACCAAGCGGGGATCTTCATTTTGCAAGCCGTCTTATCTATGAGAACGAGCACTATGAGGCTGTCTGCGTGATACCCGACGGGGACACGGCCCGCCAAAAGAGTGAACAGGAATTTGCAGCCAGGGCAAAGTGCTATACGGTAAAATTCCTCAGTGAGGTCACAACCACCGATCTAAGCCGGCACGTTTATTTCGTGGGATCCTTCAGGGGAGGATTCAGGGGGCTTCTTTCAGGTATTAAAACACCATTCAGGATTGATGGCGATTCTGCGCTGATCATCGGGAACTACCGGTTCGGTCTTGATACAATAGCTTTTTCGGCCTGCCTGCCGAATCCCCGGAACCCCGAAAAGTACTTTATGCTGAAAATCAGGGGGAGTAAGTGCCTGAAAGGGTTTTACGACAACAGCGTGGATTTCAGTGTATCCTCCTGCACTGCAACAACTGCGCGAACAAGGCTTTTACTCCAGGGATTCTTTGACAAGACGGATGTTTATAATTGGGTTTATTCAGAACCCCGGACCATTTCATATATGGGAAGCCCTGAATGCAAAGGAATCTGCAAAATACCGGTCTCAAAGTCACTGCCCGAACACAAGGTCGTTATCGCCAAACCGCTCGAAAAAGCTTACAGGTACGGAACAGAATACACCCTGGGAGTTGCAGGATGCAGGTTCCCATCCTTTGCCAGGGACCAGGAAGGCAGGATATGGGTGGCATGGGAAGAAAAAGGCGATATCCTGCTTTCATCACTGGAAGCAAAGAAGCCTGTGAGCATGGCTGTAGAATGCGACAAATCATACAGTTACGACCCGCTTGTCTCAGTTTGCAATAATAAGGTCTGGGTATTCTACCTC
>Ga0364858_10058_pt1 | contig 38684 bp, 34 predicted proteins | sample SorcelAu500001C7_2_FD_206914 | JGI IMG/M metagenome (GOLD analysis project Ga0364858, IMG submission 206914) | Enriched cells from Trout Bog Lake Hypolimnion, Wisconsin, USA - BchlTB.Aug20.5000.01 .C7 | ecosystem: Environmental > Aquatic > Freshwater > Lake > Hypolimnion/Profundal zone | place... | reverse complement strand
GCGAGCGAAGCGGCGTCGAGAAGGCTGCTCCCGCGCTCAAAGAGAAGGGGGCGCGCAAGATCATTTCGCTTGCCGTTTCCGGGGCGTTCCACTCACGGCTGATGCAGCCTGCAGTGCACACTATGCGAGGGTATCTTGAATCCGCGACTATCAGCGATCCCAGGGCTCCCGTGGTCGCGAATGTGACGGCAGCGTACGAGAGTGGGGCGGACGAGATACGCGAGAACCTGGCGTTGCAGATCGCATCGCCGGTGCGCTGGGAAGAGACGATCGAGCGGTTTTTGGCGGACGGGTTCGACGGGTTCGTCGAGCTTGGCAGCGGCAAGGTTTTGACGAATATCGTCAAGCGGATGTCGAAGGAGACCTTCGCGGTCGCGGTCGAGGACTGTGCAAGTTTAGCGTCTGCGGTCGCGGCAATCAAAGCGGCGTAGGCGAAGAGGAACGGTATGCAACTGAGTGGACAAGCAGCATTGGTGACGGGCGGCGGGACCGGGATCGGTCGCGCGATCTGTCTGGCGCTGGCGGCGCAGGGGGCCAAGGTCGCTGTAGCGAATCGGTCGTCGATCGCGGCGGCTCAGGCTGTCGCGGATGAGATTATAGCGTCCGGCGGGCAGGCGATCGCGCTTCAAGGGGATGTCTCGAAGGCGGCGGATGCAGACAATTTCATTCAGCAGGTCTTGACATCATTTGGCGCATTGGATATAGTAGTGAACAACGCCGGAACGACGCGAGATACGCTGCTGATGCGTATGTCCGAGGAAGACTGGGATGCGGTCCTCGATACGAACCTGAAAGGGACGTTTCTAGTGACGCGTGCGGCCATTCGCCCTATGATGAAGGCGCGTCATGGAAAAATCATCAATATTAGCAGCGTCATGGGGCTCGTAGGAAATCCGGGGCAGGCCAACTATTCGGCTTCAAAAGCTGGCATAATCGGCTTCACGCGGACCATCGCTAAAGAGGTGGGTAGCCGCGGCATCCAGGTAAATGTTGTAGCGCCTGGTTTTATAGAGACTGCAATGACGGATGCGTTGAAGCCGGAACTCAAGGACACCGTCATCAAACAAATCCCCGCTGGACGATTGGGCAATCCCGATGATGTGGCAAAGGTGGTGGCGTTCTTATGCACCTCCGGCGCAGACTATATCACCGGACAGACAATCACAGTGGATGGAGGCATGACGATCTAGCACGTCCTGCTGGGAGTCAGTCGGGACGCAGACGAAGCGACCGGTGTGAGAATTGAAAAGTATCGAAAAGGAGAAGCACATGTCAACTTTTGAGAAGGTAAAGAAAGTCGTTGTAGAGCAGCTCGACGTGAGCGAAGATGAAGTTACGCCTCAGGCGTCATTCGTCGAAGACCTGGGAGCCGACTCGCTGGACGTCGTCGAGCTCATTATGGGCCTGGAAGAGGAATTCGACATCGAAATTCCTGACGAAGATGCCGAGAAGATCGCTACGGTTCAGGATGCAGTGAGCTACATTGAATCGAAGCAAGGACCGGCGGCCTAAGGGTCGTCCAAACCAGGATTGCAGACGCACGTTTGTAGATCCGGTGAGAATGCGCATAACTTATGGGTAGAAGGGTCGTCATCACAGGTCTCGGAGCGGTTACACCGCTTGGGATCGGCAAAGACATTTACTGGAGTGGTTTGAAAGAAGGCCGTTCCGGTGTACGTTTCGTCGAAAGGCTGGATCTCTCCGAGATTGCGACGCGCATCGCCGCTGAGGTACTGGATTTTTCACCGGAACCATGGCTCGAAAAGCGAGAAGCACGTCGCATGGACCGATTCGCGCAATTCGCGGTCGCGGCGAGCAAAATGGCTCTTGAGGACGCCAATCTGGTGATCACTCCCGAACTGGCACCCCGCGTTGGGACGCATATTGGTTCGGGTGTCGGCGGCCTCAACACGCTGGAGAAGGAAGCCGAGATTGGATTCGCCAAGGGGATTGGGAAAATCAGCCCATTCTTCATTCCGATGATGATCGCCAACATGGGAACGGGCAGTGTGGCGCGCATCATCGGCGCACGCGGCCCTTCACAGACCACGGTGACGGCCTGTGCGACATCGACGAACTCGATCGGCGATGCCTTCTGGTTGATCCGCGAAGGAAAAGCTGACGTTATGGTCGCGGGCGGCGCGGAAGCGGCGATTACTCCCATGGCCATGGCAGGCTTTTCGAACATGAAGGCCATGTCACGGCGCAACGACGATCCACAGCGCGCGTCACGGCCGTTCGATCGCGACCGCGACGGATTTCTGCTCGGTGAGGGCGCGGGCGTCATTATTCTTGAAGCTCGCGATGCCGCTATAGCACGCGGAGCGCGCATTTACGCGGAGATTGCCGGCTACGGCATGTCCAACGATGCGTACGACATGGTATCGCCCTCGCCGACTGGCGATGGCGCGGCGGCTGCGATGCGTGAGGCCCTCAAGGATGCAGCCGTGCAACCTGAGGAAGTCGACCACGTCAACGCGCATGCCACCAGCACGCCTGCCGGCGACGTGGCGGAGACGAACGCGATCAAGACAGTCTTTGGCGCGCATGCTCCGAAACTGGCGATCTCGGCGACCAAGTCGATGACCGGACACCTGCTGGGTGCTGCGGGCGCGATCGAGGTGATTGCGGTCGCATTGGCTATTCAGGAAGGTATCGTCCCTCCGACGATTAACCTGGACAATCCTGATGCCGAATGCGATCTTGACTATGTCGCGCATGTCGCACGAAAGATGCATGTAGAGATCGCGATCTCGAACTCATTTGGATTTGGCGGACACAACGCCACTGTACTTCTTCGCGCACACCACGCCTAGCGGGTGGGGGCGAGGATAAAGAGGAGCCGGGTGAATGGTGCAAGAATCGACCGATCACGGGCGGCCAGGCGAGTGGCGCGATGCGCTCGCGACCGATGTGATGAAACATTATATCGGCAAGCATATCGCGATTGTCCACAAGCAGGTGGTGGCGTCGGGCACAAGCTACGACGATGTCTTTCGAGTCGCCGAGGAGCTTTATCCCGACGAGATGCCGTACATCGCCTACATTCCAGAAAAGAGTTAAGTATAAGAGACGAGACCTCCCCATACATGGGAGGTTTTTTCTTTACATCCTTGAAGGCGGATTAACCGCGCCACGCCAACGCTTTCCTCAAGTTTCCGTCGTTGCAACGCTCATTTTGAATGTGCTATACTCACGAATGTCTGTTGAGGGCCATGAGCCTGTGAGCGTGATTGGGATCGTCGGGCCGACGGCGGTTGGGAAGACCGCTGTTGGGCTGGAATTGGCGGGGATGCTGGATGGCGCTGCCGAGATTCTGTCTGTCGACTCGGTGCAGGTTTATCGCGGCCTGGATATCGGTTCCGCCAAACCGAATGCTACTGAACGCGCAGCGGCGGCGTTCTCGATGATCGATGTTGTCGATCCAGACGCCGACTACACGCTGGCCGATTATCAGCGGCAGGCTGAGTCGGAACTAGCGCGCATTGCTTCGGATGGCAACACGGCGTTACTGGTCGGCGGGACGGGATTGTATTTTCGCTCGATCACAACGAAGCTAAACATTCCGCATACGCCGCCCGACCTGGATTTGCGCGCAAAATGGCAGTCGGTTGCCGAGGATCGGGGCTCGTCGGCGGTTCGAGCGCATCTGGTTTCGATCGACGAAGCGGCCGCGCACTCAATCCATCCGGGCGATGTTCGACGGATGATCCGCGCGATTGAGGTTTTCGAGAAGACGGGGAAGCGGCTATCGGAGTGGCATGCGGAGAACGCGGCATCGCTCAGCGTGCCGGTGCCGGGGCGGCGATTGTTCTGTCTGGACTGCGACCGTCAGGCGCTGTACGCCGCGATTGAACGCCGCGTGGATATGATGATCGCGGACGGGTTGGTAGACGAGGTTGAACGACTGCGTGCTCGTGGCTATGGGCCTGCCCTCAAGTCGATGCAGTCGCTGGGCTACCGACAGGTGAATGAGTACCTTGATGAAAAAAAATCGCTTCAGGGCGCAATTGATGCGACAAAGAGTGAGACAAAACAGTATGCGCGACGTCAATTGATATGGTTTCGCGCAGATAAGCGGCTCGAATGGGTTTCGACTGACGGACTGAGCGCGCAGCAGGTTGCGGCGCGCATTTTCGCCTCCGTAAATAGAAAAATATAAATTATAAGTAAGAAACGGGAGGAAATCAGCTATGAATCGACCACAGGTCAACCTGCAGGATACGTTCCTTAATCAGGTTCGCAAGGAAAACATCAGCGTGATCATCTACTTGATCGGGAGCAGTGTGCAGTTACGCGGCCTCGTTCGTGGTTTTGATCCGTTTACAATTTTACTCGACTCGCCGGGCAAGCCGACGCAACTCGTTTACAAGCATGCGGTGAGCAGCGTTGTGCCCACGCGGCCGGTTCCAAATATTTATCAGGAAGCGCTTCGTGAAAGCGGGCAGGCTCCGGAGCCTCAGGCCGCCCCCGCGCCTCCGCCGGTTCCTAGTGAAGGCGCGTAGATGGCGATGAACTTCTGGAAGATGCACGGGATCGGCAATGACTTCTTGCTGGTCGATGGGACCGGTCCAGATGGCAAAGCGCTTTTGGCGTACAGTCAGGAGCGCGCCGAGCAGATCTGTGACCGGCGGACGGGTGTTGGCGCGGACGGCGTGATCGTTGTCTCGCCATCGGATATCGCGCAGTTTCGCATGCGCGTGTTTAACGCGGACGGCTCTGAGGCCGAGATGTGCGGGAACGGAATCCGATGTTTCGCCAAGTTCGTCCACGACAGCGGGCTGCTCAAGCGGACCGAACTTAAAATCGAAACGGGGGCTGGCGTCCTGGTTACGCGCGCAACGCTGCTCGGAGGGCTCGTGGACACGGTCGAGGTGGACATGGGACCTGCTCGTCTGGCGGCCCGTGACATTCCCGCGATGATCGAGGGCCTGGGCGATGAACCGATCATCTCGAGGCCGCTGGTCGTTGACGGTAAGACCTGGCAGATCACTTGTGTCTCGATGGGCAACCCGCATTGCGTGGTGTTCGTCGATGACGTAGAGAGCTTTCCGGTGGCGCAGCTTGGTCCGCTGTTCGAGCACCACGCGGCTTTTCCGCGCCGAACGAACACCGAGTTCGTGCAGGTGCTCGGAGAGGCTGAGTTGCGGATGCGGGTTTGGGAGCGTGGTTCGGGCGAGACCATGGCGTGCGGGACCGGAGCGTGCGCGGTGACGGTGGCGGGGGCCTTGACAGGGCGGAGCGCTCGTAAATCGCTCGTGCATCTGGCGGGCGGCGACCTGTCGATCGACTGGCAGCTAGATGGCCGGGTGTTCATGACGGGCGCGGCAGCGACTGTGTATACGGGCAACGTATAGGCTGGACAATATATTCCGAAGGCAACGATTATTCGAGAAAATTAGCCGTATATTTGCGTGTTTGGATGTTCGCGCTACAGATAGACAGTTGATCAGCCGACAATAAAGGCAACTCCTTATTCGAGGTGACTTTGGGCTGGGAAAAACGTCGATTTAACCGTGTTGCAGTTGATCTGGCTGCCGATCTGTCGCCGGTGGACATAGAGATGAGAGTCCTCGAACCGGTAGTCGTCTATCGGGCGCGCGTTGTAGATCTGTGTCCTAGCGGTATGCTGGCATTCGGCCCCCGCCATTTTAAAGCCGGGATGCGTTTTCGCGTGGATCTCAGGCTCCCAGACCGAACCATCGAACTCTTTGTTGTCGTGCGCCACTCGTTTGCTAAGGATGGCGACTTCATCCCTGTTTTCGGTCACGGAATGCAGATCGTTGCCGGGACTGAAGAGGCGATTGTCGCACTCGTAAAGTACCTGACGGGCTTGAAGGCCTTCGCGTCTGTTGCTCTCACCGAGGCGTCCCACACGCGACCTGCCGCGTAGCGCGGTGTGGACTGGCCTATCCCGATTCTTGCTGATTATCCCTGAGTCAATCTCATCCTCCCGTTACTGTTCACGTTTGTGATAGTTAATTTGCGCCAAATTGTCATTTCGACCGAAGAGCATCGCTCTGGATGATCGGAGCGGCGAAATCTCGCCTTTGGCCTTCATCTTATTAGGACTTTCGCTTGGCATATTAAGAGGGCAACTCGCTGTCATTTCGACCGTACTGAGGACCGAAGGAAGCGGAGAAATCTCGTATTCCGTGCTGGTAATGCAGAGAGATCTTTCCACTGCGCTCGTGCCTCGATTCGGTCGAGATGACATTTTTACATCCTTAATTCATTAAGCGAAAGTCCTACTTATGTATTGGCGAAGGAGAGATCTCTCCGCGCGGTCCAAGGCGGTGCCTTCGACCTTGGTCGAGATGACAAATTTGCGGCATTGAAAAAACTGCCGTCCCGCTTTGTGAACAGATACATCCTCCCCGAGCGTACCGATTTCGCGCCCGAACATGTCATACTATATGATCGAGAACGTATGACGGTGGGACAGCCTGCCTGTCGTACTGGAGGTAAGGATCTTAGAGTATGTCTCTCTATGAAGTTGCTGTAGTCGGAGTTGGAGCGGTCGGCGAGGAGATGCTGCGCGTGCTCGCGGAGCACAATTTCCCGGCGAAGAACGTCCGGGTTCTGGCAAGAAGCAAGCGCATAATCTCTGTCGATGGCCGCAACTATGCGGTAGAGGCCACGACGCCAGAAGCGTTCGACGGTGTCGATATCGCGCTTTTCGCGGGAACCGAAGGCGAGAAGGGTGCTGCGGTCACGTTTAGCGAAGAGGCCGTCAAGCGAGGCGCGGTCGTGATCGATAACGGCGCGGATTTTCGCATGCGCCCCGATGTCCCGCTCGTGGTGCCCGAGGTGAACGGCGAGACGCTCAGGCGGCACAAAGGCATCATCGCGAACCCGAACTGCTCGACCGCGCAACTTGTCATGGCCCTCAAGCCGCTGCACGATTTCGGGAAGCTGACGCGCGTGCTCGTGAGCACCTATCAGGCGGTCTCGGGAGCAGGGAGCGGCGGCGTGGCCGAACTGGCGGCCCAGACCAAAGCCATCGCAGTCGGTGAGCCTATTGCCGCGCCGTCTACTTTTTCCACACAGATCGTCGCGAACGTGATCCCACAAATTGGGGGATTCGACGACCTTGGCTACACTTCGGAAGAGATGAAGCTGGTTCACGAGACGCATAAGATCCTTGGCGATTCGACGATCGAAGTCACGCCGATGATCACCGCGCGTGTCCCGGTCGTGCTGGGGCATTCAGAAGCCGTCTACGTAGAAACCGAGCGCCCGATTTCTCCCGAACAGGCACGCGAACTGTGGGCCGATTTTCCCGGCGTCGCGGTCGTGGACGATATTCGCGGGGGCGACGTGGGAAAGGCGTATCCTACCCCGCTCATGTCGGCGGGAAGCGACCTGACATTCATCGGCCGCATCCGCAAGGACGTCAGCCGTCCCAATGGCCTCGTATTCTGGGTCGTCTCTGACAACCTGCGCAAGGGTGCGGCGTCCAACGCGGTGCAGATCGCCGAGAAGCTCATCGAGCTTGGGCTGCTTGCGAGGTAAAGAGTGGATATTAAGATGCCTCCGGCGGTCCCTCATGCCGGGAAGGCACCGCGCCAGCGCGGATCTCATGCACGCTTCCGCATGTGACAGCCCTTTGCTATAGCATGAAGGCATGCGTAAGTGATCGACGCGTATCGCCATGACACGCGAGGCGAAATAGGAAAGGCCCGCCCGGCCTTAGAGGGCTCCTGAATCTTAAGAGAGAAGATAATGGCAAACGGACCATATTTTGGGCGCGTTGTCACTGCGATGGTGACGCCCTTCAACGAAGATCTCCAGGTAGACAACGAGCAAGTTGCCTCACTGGCGCGGTATTTGACTGCGAACGGCAGCGACGGGGTTGTTGTCGCGGGGACGACCGGCGAGTCGGCTACGTTAAGCTGTGACGAAAAGGTTGCGCTGTTTCGCGTGGTGCGCGAGGCGGTCGATGACGGCTCGTGCGTCGTCGCAAACACGGGATCGTACGACACGCGCGAGAGCATCGAATTGACGCGTCGGGCTGAGGAAATTGGCCTCGATGGCATCATGCTCGTGGTGCCCTATTACAATAAGCCGACTCAAGAGGGCATCTATCAGCACTTCAAAGCGATCGCCAGTGCGACGAAACTGCCCGTAATGCTCTATAATGTACCTGGGCGGACCGTCGCCAATATTTTGCCGGAAACGGTGAAGCGGCTCACGCACGATGTACCGAACATTGTGGCGATCAAAGATGCTACGTCGGACCTTTCTCAACTGGGCTGGATGATTCGTGAGGCGCGTCCCGGTTTTGAGGTTTACAGCGGCGAAGACGGCGTGACGCTGCCGATTTTGTCGCTTGGCGGGGTGGGAGTGGTTTCCGTATCGTCGCATGTGATCGGCAACGATTTGCATCAAATGCACGATCTGTTCTTCGCGGGCGACATCGCCGGGGCGCGCGCACTGCACCTGAAGTCGCTTCCCGTGACGCGCGCGCTGTTCAGCACGTCGAGCCCGTCGCCGGTTAAGTACGCGCTTGCGCACCTCGGGATCCTCAAGAGCGCGCGCATGCGGTTGCCGATGGTCGAGTTGTCCGAGCCTGAGCGGCGCATAGTCGAAGATGCGCTGGTCGCGTATGGGATCTAGCTGGACGTAATAGGGGTGAATATGGCGACATACGCAATTTGGAATAATAAAGGCGGAGTAGGCAAGAGCTATTTGACGTTTCAGATAGCATGTGAGTACGCAATACAGCATCCTGATAAGAAAGTGCTCGTGGTCGATATGTGTCCACAGGCGAATTCGTCGAGTATTCTGCTCGGAGGAATTGTACAAGGGGAAGCGAAGCTTGATGAGATGGCGGCTGTGGAGATTAAGAGTAGGCGGACGATTGCCGGTTATATTTATGAACGGATAAACTCACCTTATTCGAGCCCGAAAGTTGGTGCAGATTACTTAACCCATGTATCATCGATAAATGAGAGTGTGCCGCCCAATGTTTATTTGGTCGTGGGTGATGAGGAGTTGGAGATGCAAGCATCTCGTGTTGCCAGGGCGACGATCCCTGGACCGGATGATGCCTGGCATAAAGTTCACTTGTGGATTCGTGAGATCATTCATGACATAAAATATTCTTGGAACTTGAGTGACTCAACGGTATTTATAGACTGTAACCCTAGCTTTACAATCTACACAGAATTAGCTCTTTCTGCCTCGGATCGTTTGATTATTCCTTTTACGGCTGATGGTTCATCAAAGAGGGCCGTTCGTGCGGTGCTTGCATTGGTGTATGGTGTGCGACGTACCTCTGGTGGCTCACACTCAGAATACTATCTTAATTCAATGGCGAATAATCTCGGTCGTCCGTTGATTTATTGCTATGTTGGTAGTCGCCTTACACAGATGAATAAAGGCTCGGCAAGCGCGTTTAGGGCTGTCGTATCAGACATTGAAACCGAAATTTGGAACGTCTGGAATAGCCAAAAGGGAAACCAATTCTGCGTTCATGCATTTGGGGGTATGCCTTCTAACCGGGCGGATTTTAGGAAGATGTTTCAGGCCGAAATTGTAGATGCACATTCTTCTGCTGTGGTGTCGGGAGCGCTTGGAATTCCGTTGGTTAAATTAACGTCGGCTCCCTACAACTCTTCGGGGATCAAGCTGCCCGCTGTTAATATATCACAGCTCGATAAGCAACAACCTAATCTTCGAGACTTCGTTAAAACTATCGAGTAGGCTTTGTTAGCTTTCGGTTTGTTTCAATTTAGAGAGAAGGGTTAATTCGCGATGATAGCAGTCACAGGCGGCGCGGGATTTATTGGCAGCGTGCTCGTTCAGGCGCTTCTCGATTGCGGCGACAAGGTGATCGTCGTCGATAACCTTGGCTCGGGGCAGAAGTTCAAGAACCTGCGTGCTAAGGCGTTTCGCGATATTGTTTCGCCTGCCGACTTTCTCGTTGGCCTCGCGAACGGCACGTACCGCCCGGATGCAGTGGTGCATCTTGGGGCGAAGACGGACACGACGGACCCGGACGCGGATTTTCTGCTCGGCAACAATACGCACTATACGCGCAACTTGACCCGGCTGTGCATCGACCATGACGTGCGCCTCGTGTACGCCTCGTCAGCCGCAGTCTACGGTGACGGCGAGCTTGGCTTCAGCGACGACGATGAGGTCACGCCGGTTCTGCTGCCGCTCAACCCGTACGGGTTCTCGAAGTGGCTGTTCGACGCCGAGGCAATCCGCGCCGAATGGTCGCAGGAGATTGCGGGCCTTCGATTTTTCAACGTATTCGGCCCGAACGAATATCACAAAGGCAAAATGGCCTCAGTTGTCTGGCGCTCCTATTGCCAGATCCAGGAGACCGGCAAGCTCAGCCTGTTTCAGTCGCATCGAAAGGACTACGACGACGGTGAGCAGAAGCGGGACTTCATCTACGTGGATGATGCCGTCCGCGTTATCAAGTGGTTTCTGGACCATCCGGAAGCCAATGGCATCTACAACCTCGGGACAGGCGAAGCGCGGACGTTCAACGACCTTGCCGCCGCGATCTTCGACTCGCTCGATCTGCCACAGCGGATCGAGTATATCCCGACACCCGAAAATATTCGCGCGTCCTACCAGTATTTCACGCAGGCTGATATTACCAAGCTGCGCGAGGCTGGCTGCAACGTCGATTTTACACCGCTCGAAGACGCGGTAGAAGAATACATCCAGTCCTATCTGCGAATGCCGAACCCGTACAAGTGAGACGTTTGCGGCTGATGCGGATACTGGGGCTGGACCCCATGACACTATGACAGAAACAGAAATCGTATTTCAAGCAACCATCGAAGTGAACGCTGAAGCGCCAAAGACGCACTCAACGACAACCACACAGACCCCGTCAGGCACCGATAAACTACATATCATTCCCCTGGGCGGTATCGGCGAGATCGGCAAAAACATGACCGCCATCGCATGCGGCGACGAAATCATCGTCATCGACTGCGGCCTTGCGTTCCCGAACGCCGAAATGCTTGGCGTAGACCTTGTGATCCCGGACATCACCTACCTCAAGGAGAACAAGGAGAAGGTCAAGGCGATCGTCCTGACGCACGGTCACGAAGACCATATCGGAGCCCTGGCATGGGTGCTGCGCGAGTTGCAGGGTGTCCCCGTTTACGGAACGCCGCTGACGCTTGGCTTCACGAAATCGAAGCTGCAAGAGTACAAGCAGCTTTCTACCGCGATCCTCAAGGAGTTCAAGCCGGGCGACTATGTGAACATCGGCAAGAACTTCGACGTCGAGCCCGTGCGCGTGGCCCACTCGATCCCGGATGCGTGCGCTCTGGCAGTCCATACCCCTGCTGGCACCCTTGTGCATACCGGCGACTTCAAGTTCGACCAGACGCCGGTTGATGGTCAGCTTTTCGATATCGCGCGCATGGCACGCATCGGCGAAGAGGGCGTGCTGATCTTGCTCTCAGACAGCACCAATGTCGAGCGCGCGGGCTTTGTTCCGAGCGAGCGCCTCGTTGGCGATACGTTCGACACCGTGTTCCGCGAGGCTAAGAAGCGGGTGATCATTGCCTGCTTCGCGTCCAATGTCCATCGGGTCCAGCAGGCTGTGGACAAGTGCGTTAAGTATGGTCGGAAGATCGCGTTGCTGGGGCGCTCGATGGAGCGTAACATGGAAGTTGCGCAGCAGCTCAAGCACCTCAGGATCCCCGAAGGGTTGCGCGTCAAGCCGGACGAAATCGAGACTTTGCCGCCGCATGAGGTCTGTGTCGTCACAACCGGCGCGCAGGGCGAGCCGATGGCATCGCTGTCGCGTATGGCGATCGACGATCACAAGAGCATCAAGATTAAAGAGGGCGATACGGTGATCGTCTCCGCTACGCCGATCCCTGGCAACGAGGATGCCGTATGGCGCACCGTGAACCACCTCTTCTCTCGCGGGGCGAACGTGGTCTACGAACCCCTCATGCGCGTTCACGTTTCCGGCCACGGATACCAGGAAGATCTTCGCCTGATGCTCAACCTCGTCAATCCGCGCTACGTGATGCCGGTTCACGGCGAGTATCGCATGCTTTCACGATACGCGGCGATGGCCGAAGAGATGGGCTGGCCCAAGTCCGACATCATCCGCGCCGAGATTGGCGACATTGTCGAGGTTGATGAGAACTCGGCTGGCGTCATCGGCCGCGCACCGCACGGAAAGATCCTCATCGATGGCACCGGGGTAGGGGATGTCAGCGAGGTCGTTCTACGCGACCGGATGCATCTTGGCAATGACGGCTTCCTGGTGATCGTGGTTGGCCTCGATCGCGACAACAGCGAGGTGGTGGTCGGACCCGAAGTCACAAGCCGCGGTTTCGTCTACATGGACGAATCCGAGGTGCTGATCGAGGAAATCAAGACGCGCGCCAACGAAATCCTCGGGGCACTCGAAAAGGTCGAGCCGGATATCCCGGCGATCTCGACGAACTTGCGGAACGCGATCGGGAAGATGCTCTACAAGAAAACGTCCCGCAGACCATTGATCATGCCGTTGATCCTGGATCTGTAACGCCAACTCAGTAGCGGAGCCGTGCATCAAAACGCACGAGCAGTCTCTGGCAGGGCGGTCCATCTATGGCCCTCCCTGCCTTACCGCAAAAGTTCGAGCACGACGGTAGTCCCCGTGTTTCCCGTAAGCATCCATGTTCGGTCGGCAGTGTCGAGCATGAGTGTCATGCCGCGCCCGAGCGTCGCCGATGTCGTGTACCCTGCCGTAAGTGTTGCTTGGGGCAGAATACTCAGCGGAATCCCCTCGCCCTTATCCTTAATCCAGACCTGCACTTTTTGAGCGCCATCCGCTCGGACGACAGCCGTGCCGCCTCTGGCGTGAACGACCGCATTCATGGCGGCTTCGCTCGCTGCCGTCATGATGTCGCGTGCCCGCTCGCCAGAAAAATGCGCACGACTGGCCGCCACGAGCACCAATTCACGCAACCTGCTCAATGCCCCGCTCGTGAGCGCAAGCCGCTCTCCAACCTGCGGTACCTCACGCGGAAGGTCGGAGTGCGAGTTGCAGAGCCGAAAACGCTCGCCTGTCGCGTCGTGCAAAAATTCGCGCATGGTGTCATGCCGCGTGGCCGCCCGAGTGCCGAGGCGCGGTTTCAGGAGAGCGCGAATGGCGGCCAGCAGGGCCACTCGCGGAATAGAACATGGAAGCACGAAGTCCGCATCGATCTTCGTCGCCGATGCGCCTACCTCGGGGTCTGAAAGCATGATCGTGGGAAGCGATCTAATCTGTGCGCTGGACTTACGCAGCGCGGCGAGTGTTTCACTACAGCAGTTCTGCGCGATCAAGAGCGAGGGGAGTGGATAAAGGGCTGCCGTGGCTGGATGCTCGTGAACGATGTGCCCTGCGGACGACAGATCGCTTCGTACCCGCTTTAAGATCGCTTCATCGCAAATTTTAAGAATAGTTGCCGCTGGACTTTCAGGCATTTTTTACTTACTCTATGTTCTGGCACGACTCCCGTTGAAATGGCGGCCCGAGCGCTTGTATTCGTTCATATATAGGGCACGTCGGTTCGTGCGCGCCGCCAAGATATCCCAGGCTCATCAGGAACTCTCCCGTGATTTCGCCGCCTGTAAACTTAAATGTCCGCTTAAACAGCGCTACCCACTCCGGCTTAGACCGTGGATGGTGCGCATCCAGCCAGTTCGCGAACGATCCGTGTTCGGAGCGTATCACCTGCAACCGGCGCGCGTTCTCGATCACAGCCGCGACCTTGAGCCGGTTGCGCACGATCGATGCATCCGCGAGCAGACGAGCCACGTCCTCATCACCAAATGCCGCGACGCGATCGATATCGAAGCCGACAAACGCCTCCCGAAAACCGTCGCGCTTCCTCAATATCGTTTCCCAAGACAGCCCCGCCTGATTGATCTCAAGCGCGAGTCGCTCGAACAGAACTGCATCTTCTCGTGCCGGGAACCCATATTCGCGCTCGTGATAAGCCGCATGCGCCGGGTGCCCCGGAGCAAAATCGCAGTATGTAGCCATGTATAAGAGGATACCATCAATCGTGACCGCTAATGGCTTTCTATAGACAATTTATACCCATAACACACGGATTCAATACGCCGTTCCGTGGATATTATCATTCCACCTATATAAGTATTATAGTACTGCAATACCGTAATAGAGGATCTGACCCTTGCTTTCGTTTTTACGCATTTCCGAAGCCAGTGCGCTGGCGTTGCATACCGTTCGCGTGCTCGCACTCGCGCCAGACAATGCGGTGACGAATCAGGATGTCGCCTCGCTCTTGAGCGTCTCCGTCCACCATCTCGCGAAGGTGCATCAACGGCTTGTTCGCGCGGGCATTCTGCGTGGCGTTCGTGGCCCGGCGGGTGGGTTTCGTTTGGCACGAGACCCTCGCGAGATCACGTTGATGGAGGTTGTCGAGGCGGTAGAGGGGCCATTCGAGCCCCACCAGTGCCTGCTCGGGCGGCCCAAGTGCTCCACGAGCCCTTGTGCGCTGGGGCAGATGTCGGATACCGTGAACTCACTGGTGCGCGAGGTGCTCATCAGTACGACCGTCGATCGTTTGGCGAGCGAGGATGCGATTTCGACTGAAAGCGCAATCCTTGCGGAAAAGGAAAACTAGGACTATGTTTTGTTACCAGTGCGAACAGACGAAGCAGGGCAAAGCGTGCTTCGATATTGGCAATTGCGGCAAAGAAGCGCAAGTTGCCGCGCTACAGGATCTTCTGTTGCATCAGCTCAAGGGCATCGGCATGTATGCCACCCGTGCACGGGCTCTGGGGGCGGTAGACAATGCCATCGATCGATTTGTGATTGAAGCAACGTTTGCCACAGGAACAAACGTCAATTTCGACCCGTCGCGTTTCGAACAGTTCGTTATCAAGGCGACCGCGATTCGCGATAAGGCGCGCTCGCTCTACGAGACAGCATCCCGCGAGGCTGGCCAGGAGCCACAGGCTCTGTCTGGTGTGGCGACATTCCAGGCACCTGCGACGCTGCCGGAGATGTTGATTGCAGGGGATACGGTCTCCATACTGGCCCGCCGCGAGCGCGTCGATGAAGATATCGCGGGCACACAGGAACTGCTTGCCTACGGGCTCAAGGGGCTCGCGGCTTACGTCGACCATTCCCTGGTTCAGGGCGTGGAGGACGACGGTGTCTACGCATTCTTCCACGAGGCGTTGGATTTTCTTGCCCGTGAAGATGTGGATCTGGCAGGGTTGCTCGGGATGTGTCTGAAAGTCGGCGAAGTGAACCTGCGTGCGATGGAACTGCTCGATGGCGCACACACGTCCCAACTCGGCCATCCGGTACCGACACCTGTGCGCATCCACCCGCTCAAAGGCAAGGCGATCTTGATCTCCGGCCACGATCTCGCGGACCTCAAGGCGCTCCTGGAGCAGACTGCGGGGACCGGGATCAATGTCTACACGCATGGGGAAATGCTCCCCGCGCATGGGTATCCCGCGCTGAAAGCCTTTCCGCATCTGGTCGGCAACTACGGCGGCGCATGGCAGCTTCAGGGCAAGGAGTTCGACGAGTTTCCGGGCGCGATCGTGGTGACGACGAACTGTATCCAGAAGCCGCGCGAAACATACAAGGGCCGCTTGTTTACCGCTGGGCTCGTTGGCTGGCCGGACGTCACGCACATCGACGGACGCGACTTCAAGCCCGTAATCGATGCCGCGCTGGCCGCACCGGGTTTTGCTGAGGACGGTCCGGACAACACGATCCTGGTTGGCTTCGGTCACAATGCAGTTCTTGGTGTCGCCGACAAGGTAATTGAGGCGGTGAAGGCCGGGGCTGTACGCCATTTCTTCTTGATTGGCGGGTGCGACGGAGCGAAAATCGGCCGCGACTACTACACCGAACTTGCCGACTCTGTACCGGATGACTGCATCATTTTGACACTGGCGTGCGGCAAGTATCGCTTCAACAAGCACGAGTTCGGCACTATCGGCGGTCTTCCGCGCTTGCTCGATGTCGGACAGTGCAACGATGCCTACTCGGCGATCAAGATCGCGGTGGCACTGGCGGGGGCATTCGAGTGTGGGGTGAACGATTTGCCGCTCTCGCTCGTGCTGTCGTGGTACGAGCAGAAGGCGGTCGCGATTCTGTTGACGCTGCTGCACCTGGGCATCAAGAACATCCGCATCGGGCCGAGCCTCCCGGCGTTCATCACGCCGACCGTGCTCGGAATTCTGGTGGAAAACTACCAACTCACCCCAATCACGACGGCCGAGAAGGATCTCGCGACGATCCTTGGCAAGTAGACAACAGAACAGGGCAGGTCACGAGACCTGCCCTGTTAACACGACCGGACGAACTCGTTGTTTCCAATGTTTCCATGAGCGCGCCAAATCTAAACTCGCACCGAGATCGGTCTAGAAGTGTAGACCGACTTGCAGGCCTGTGTTGCTGGCATTGAGCCCCTGCGAGATAGGTGCCCAGTTGTAGTTAAGTTCGAGGAACCACATCTTCGAGAAGTCGATGCCTAGCATCACTTTACCGCCGAGATCGGTTTCCGTCTTGCTGTTTCCAGCAACCTTGTCGTCAACCATGTAGGCCCCGATTCCCGCGCCGACATAAGGCGAAGTTGCGCAACCGGTCGTACATCTACCAAAGGGTTGGCGCACTGCTATGCCGACGGCATCCGAATAGAGGTTTTCGCCGTTCTTGGATGCCCCTGCAAAATCGTAGTAAACGGATGTGCTTAACGGCAACACCGCTTTCGACTTTGCGAAGACATAATCGAGTCCGGCAGAAAACATGGTGTCCCCTTCAGCGGTCTTGGCTGCACTCTGGGAAGGCCACGCCGCCCCGATTGCAACAGACCACGGGGTCTTGGTTGTGTCAGCGTTCGCCGCTCCAATGATCGCGAGCAACAGTGCTCCGACCACAAGCGTCGTTGTAATGAGCTTCATTGTCTTGCATTCCCTCCATTTTTCTGCGTCAAGTCGAGGATAACCTATAAAAGGCGCAGCTTGGCGCATATGTGGCTATCGTGGTCACTAATGAGGTATTACCCCTGATCCTGCATGCGTAAACATGTCATTTGTTGCGCATATTAAAGAATGGCTATCTATAACAGGCTGAATTCAGAAATTAAGAGGGACAAAACAAACAGGGCTGCCTGTGCGGCAACCCTGCTGGTATTCTGTTCGGTATGGAGTGCGGTGTTAGCGACGGCCGTATGTTGAGATGACGTTGTTCATGATCGTCAGTTCGGACTTGTCCTCACGCGCGACGTGAACCGAAATCTCATCGTACCAAAGAATGGTGCCCTCAATGACTTCGTCCGTCATGAGTTGAAAACTCACAATTGCTTTGGAGTCACGAAACCTGATCAGCTCGACTTCTCGCGGGCTCACGCGGCCGAACACCTTTGCATCGGCTTGCGAACTATTTTCCATAATCGTTTCCTGCCGGCGCTTATTTGACAGCCTTCGGCTTAGCAGCCACTGCCGCCTTCGCAGCCTTCGCATACACCTTATGGCGCTCTTCAGCCCTCTTCTGGGTTCGTCGAATTTCTTTAGCGCGGACTCGCATGGTTCATAATCTCCTTTAATTTGTTCTTTAGCTGCGTCTCGTCGACGCGGAATTCACAAAACCGGACCCCATCGATCTCGATAACGGGGATCGATTCGACCATTTGGTCATAAATCGCGGGATCGGCTTGAATGTCAACCTCGACGAGATCGAAGTCAATCTCGACGCGAACTTTTTCAAGCTCTTCGAGCGCTTCGTCACAGAGGCAGCAGCCTGGCTTGCCATAGATCACGACGCGCGCACGAAGGCCGCTCCGATTTTCCGGTGCGTTCATGGCGATACATTATAACCCCGAGGCAAGGCGCGTGTCAAGGTGCAGCGTTCGGCGAAATGACCCCTGAATGGTACATCATGTTGCCGTACTCGGGTTTGTCGAGCACCGGGTATTGTCCGCTTCGCGAAACGACTGTCGTCCCGTTGCGTTGGAGCGTGAAGCGGGGCGTGAACGCCAGCGCTGGCGGCAGCGGGACTTTGAACGGCGTGATGCCTGCGGGAGCGTCGCGCGTGAAGGTCTGTTTACCGACCTGGACTTGAAGTTTGCCAGGCGCTTTGAGAAATGCGAGCAACTCGATTTCGTTGCGTGCGGTGCTCTCGTTGTTTTCGCCCCACGGTGCGCGCAGCACCCAGGGCTTGCCATGAGTGGAAGCGGTTGCGGTGTGCTGGTTTCGGTAGAAGTAGTACAGGACATCGCGCACGATCTGTGGCTGCTTGCCGGTCTTAAACCACTGCGTGTAGTATGTGTCGATGTCGAACGGCGCGTAGCCGATCGAGCGGGATGGCGCCTGCGCCTGCTCGGTGTAGTCCGACCATGTATCGATGAACGCCCAGTCGGCGTTATTGGCGATCGTCTGGCTCCAGAGATCGCGCAGCAGGCTGCTGTTGCATGACTCCATGTACCACACGCCTCGTGTTCTCACATCCTGCTCGACGATGGGGAACACAGACTTAACGCCGAACGGCTTGACCCGTTCAACCCAGTCGTACTTCCCTGGCGAGCGTGGTCCCCAATTGTTCATACCATAACTAATCGGTGCAAACTCGGCCAGATGCGTTATCGAGTTGAACTGTGGTATAAAGGCGACCTTGATGCCATTCTTTTCAAGCTCGTCCATCGCTTTTCGCCACCAGGAAGCAGGATAGGCCTCGGGGTAGTAGCTTGTGATGACGACTCGCCCGTCGGCCAGTCGGTATAGATTGGGTTGTGTCAGAACTTGCTTGACGATTTCGCAATTGGCGAACTCGACCGCCTTTTCGTCGGTTGCACCTCCGGGGACACCGTCCGGTCCATAGATTGCCGGTACGATCTTGAAGGTCGGGTCCACTTTCTGCGCGGCCTCCACGAGCGAGAGGGCAACTTCGTTGAAGTACTTGCCGCCAGACGGGCTCGGAAAGGCTTCGAAATCGACGAAAAATCCATCGATACCCATCTGCCTGGCAAGTCGCACCTCGTGCTCCCTGGCGCGCACCCATTCGGCGTGCCGCTCGGCGAGCTTTTCGAGCGGCGGATAGGGCAATGGGCAGTACTCGAACTCGGTGCCGGCACCCGCGCGGTCAGCGTGGTATTGGGCAAGGGTCGTTGGGTTCATAATGGTGCGCGAATACCACGATAGCGACGGGTCCTCGCTGTCTGGACCTGCGGAGTAGATCGGGAAGTAGTACACGAATACTTTCTTTACTGAGGCGCGAAGCGCGTCAATTGGCAACTGGTCGAATGGCCACCACGCGTTGCGCGGCGCGTCAACCTGGCCCGCCATAAGCACGTTGTCGATGCTCCAACTCCCGCGTTGCGTGGCATCCCCCGAGTTCGAGAAGCACAGCGTGTCATACGGCCCGGTGACCGGGAGAGCGATGTTGCGGCACTCTACGGTGGGATTCTTTTGCGGGAACGGCGTCAGACCGAACGATGCGATTTTGCCGCCCTCGATCTTACACGCAGCGTGGTACCATTGCCCGCCGATCAAGTTTGCGACGTGCGTTCCTGCGGCGATGAGACCGCTCGCCGCGCTCATCGTGATGGACAGGCCCCTGCCATTCGCATCGAGCAACTGACACCGCACATCTAGCCCAGTGTGGCTTCCATCCGCGTCGCCGAGGCGGAAATCGAAGCCGAGGAACTCAGGCCCCGGCGGCGCGGGCGTGAACTTGCGCTCGATGCCGTCGCCTGGATCGCCCTTCGCGCCGGTCACCGTCATCGTGAGCCCCTTGCCCGTTGCGAGATTGCCGACAAAGGGCGATTCGCTCGCGGTCAAAAGCGCGAAATCGGCGTTCGCGTTGCCCGGCTTCAGGCGTTGCCAAGGCGCGGGTGGAAACGAGCCCGCCGGGTACTCGTCGAACTTGTCGATCGGCAGTTCCTCAACCGTGGTCAATGTCGCTTGAGTGCGTTTGGGCGCGCCGAAAGCCGACAGCGGGCAGACGAGCAGTGTCGCCGCCAATGCAATTATCATGCGTGGTTTCATAGTTTTTAGAGTTCTCTGTCGGCGACTACTGATACTTCGTTTGTGCGTTTTGCAAAACGATGTTGGCGTTCGCCGTGTTAAAATTGCTGCCGTACGCGGAGCAGGTTGCGGTATTGTCGATCGTCCACATATTCGTGCCCGGCTGCATCGTCTGGAACGGACGCAGCGCCTTGACATGGCCGTCCGTGAACAGGTAGTTCGACATAGTTGTGTGTCCCGCGAAGAGGTTTGTCGCGAAATCTGTATTGTCGTCGATCATGAAGTCGACGGAATCGCAGCTTGTTCCGCCAGAGTTCGGGTCGTCGTTCACCTCGACGACATCGATCGTGTTCGAGGGATTGGCGAACTGCGAAATGGCGAACGGCTGATAGCCCTGAGGCACAAACGAACCGCAACCGGCATTGACGGCGTTTGGCGAGTAGGCATCCCACCAGTGTCCACCAAGGCTGTTGAGGTTCGCGCCGTAGTGGACGACGATATACTGGCCCGTAGGAACCCCGGCGAACGGATGATACGCTAGCGTAATCTGGCTTTGATTCGAGGGGCATTTCCAGACATTCATGCTTTTCACGTAGGCGTATATCAGATCTTGCCAACTAATGTTGTTTCCGCCTATCGTTTCGGACCATGCGGGATGAACCTCGTCAAAGTCCTGCTCATATTGCAGGAGTGCGAGGCCGATCTGCTTCATGTTGCTTGCGCAACTCGATTGACGTGCCTTTTCCCGAGCCTTGGCGAATACGGGAAATAGTATTGCCGCTAAAATAGCAATAATAGCGACAACTACGAGCAATTCGATTAAAGTAAATCCACACTTCCTGTTCATAGTAGGCTCCCTTATCTAAGATAATCCTAGAACGTGCCTCTCAACTCGTGGTCGAATTGAGGAGGTATTAAAATGTCGTCTGCGAGTGTGTCGGCCTGGCGCTGGGCGTCTATGCTCCGAATGCATTCCGTGACGACCCTTCTGACATCGAAGCCGATTCGCTTGACCGGCAGGGGCAGTGTTTCTGTCGCCGGAAAGTTGCAATGGGCGATGATGTCTATGCCAGGGTGTCCGGTCGGGATTGCGCGCAGAATGCCTTCCAATGCAGGTAGCACAATGTTGTCGTCGGTGATGAAAAGTGCGTCGAATGGTTCGACCGCCTGACTGCGCATCAGTAGTTCGGTGCAGTTGCGCGTGGAGTCTGTGAGCGTGTAATGGAAGCTTTGTTGCCAGTATGACCTGCTCTGCAGTCCACGCGCCGCAAGTTCCGTATCCACGACCTCTCGGTACTGAACGAGCCAGTCGTGGAGTGCAAGAATCGCTACTCGCCGCTTGCCCGTGGATCGAAAATGTTCGAACGCTTTACAGATCAGCGCTTTGACATCAAGCACAATCTCGGGACCGACCATGTTCGGCTCGTCGGCGATGCGGACGATGGGCAAATTGGCGCTCTCGAGAAGCGGCTTGTGCAAGAGGCCTACGCTCTCAGCGACGAGCACGAGCCCTGCGAGTCGGCGCGTCCTGATGTCGTGCTCCAGGTCGCGGTATCCCTGGCTCATAGGATTGTTAATGCCTGTATAGATCGGGAGTTGGATAGGGCTGTCAAGGTTCGCACGCAGGACTTCATTTGCGATGGCGGTAAAGAAGCGCGGCCATTCGGCCCGTGTCCCAGGCTCTCGCGGGAAGATGAAACCGTAGCGTGTCAGGAACGGCAGTTCGTCGGTCACGAATGTGCCGCGGCGCCCATGCACGCGAACGAATCCATCGCGCACGAGGTCGTCGAGCGCGCTCTGGACCGTTGCGGTGCTCGTTTGGAACGCCTCCTCAAGCTCCGTTCGAGTTGGCACGCGGTCGCCGGAGCGCAGTTTGCCGCTCACGATCTGGTGCCTGATCTCGCTGGCAACAAACTCCTTTTTGACAGGGCTGCGCCCTTTTGTCGCTCGGGTTGTCCTCATACTTCTCAGTATATCACGTCTACTCTATAATTGCAACACTTATTTACAGAGTTCAGATTCGTAGGTGCAAAGCTTATCGGGGCAACGAATTACAGGGGCAGTGTATCAGCGATACCATTAGATGTAGCGGAAATTGCTTTGGTGCCGCGACATTTTCGGTCAATGCGAAAGCGAAGCAGGTCAAAAAATGAGGGTGATATAGGCGATGGCATTATGGTTTGGACTTTCGCTTCGCTTAGAATCAGACCTACCGTCCCGTTAAGAAACGGGCCCCTTCGGCCCGCAACGGGAGGTGTCTCGGAGGCTTTGAGGGTTTGGCGTCAAGTTCATCGTCACATACCGTGGCAAAAGGCTGTACTGCGCGGAAGCGTAAATAGAATCCGCGCTGGCGCGGCCACGCCAGCGTGGTCTTGCCCGCTTCGCGAAGGACTGTAACATTAGGTCTGGATTGCTTACCAAGCGCCTGACGCGTGTCGACTCGTATTCGCGTACCACAGCCGTGACCGTTGCGCGTGCGAAACCACGCGAGCGTGGCCCGGCATGAGGGGCCGCCGGAGGCATCTGAACTAGCTCAAGAGAAAGTCCTAAAGGTACCCGATTGTGCACCTTGTGAAGCTGCCCCTGACCGCGTAGGTTGCGTGCGCCCCCCTAAACCAGATAATGCCGCACCATGTGGCGCCAGATGCGGAAGCGGTGCGCTTCGCCGTCCCAGATGTAAAGCTCGTGCGGGATCTGCTTGGCATGCATCGTATCGCTGATTGCGCGGTTGCTGTCGATAAACGGGTCATGCCCGCCGATAACCAGGACGATGCGCATCTTGCGCATTAGGGCAAGCTGCGCTTCGTCGGCGAGGTTGGGCAGGTAGTGGTTGGGGTTGAGGTAATAGATGTTGTCGTCGTAGAAGCCATCGAACAGGCTCGGGAAGTGGCCAGACGGCACGGTCAGGTCGAAGCGGCCGCTGTAGGCATGAACCTGAGCGAATCGTTCGGGATGGCGCAGGGCGATGTTGAGCGCGTGGTACGCCCCAAAGCTGCACCCGTGCGCGATCGCGTCGGGGTGGTCGTTGGCTGCTGCCGAGAACGGAAGGACTTCGCGCAGAATGTAGTTCTCGTAAGCGACTTGACGCATTGCGCGGTCGTACGGATGCGCATGGAAGTTATATAGCGCTTCGCGATCGACGCTGTCCACGCAGTAGAGCTGGAGCGATCCGGCTTCGATGCGCTCGGAGAGCGACGAGACCATCTTATAGTTCTCATAATCGAAGAATCGGCCTTCACGGGTTGGAAATACAACGACCCGCCTGCCTGCATGGCCGAAGACGAGTAGTTCCATATCTCGGTTCAGGTTTGCACTGAACCACTTGTGGTATTCCCGTACCATAAACTTCGCAGCCGCTACCCGCTTTGGTGCGCCTTGCGAAAATCCTCGTTAAATATTCGATCGCGATCTTTAAATATAGCCTTCGCCCATACTCGGTAGCCCGCCGGGCTGAGATGCAACCCGTCTGGCTGGAAATATTCTGCAAGCGGCTTGCTATCCGGCCCCAGTATGTGCGGGGAAACGTCGATATAATAATCTTTCGGTTGTTGGCCACTCAGTGCCCGAATTGCGGCGTTGGTTTCGACAATCCGGTCGTTGATCTGATAACGCGACGGGCTCGATTTGATCGAGATAAACCCGAGCGCGACGCCGGGCAGCATCGCATCGCGTTTGGCGACCATCTTGCGGTACGATTCGACCACATGCGCGGGACTTCGGCCGTCGCCAAGGTCGTTGTCACCGGCGTACACGACGAGCGAACACGGCCTTGCCGCCACCACGAGCCGGTCGAAAAAGTGGGCACATGCCTCGAGTGTCGAGCCGCCGAATGCCACATTGAGCACATGCTGACTGCCCGTGTCCTCCTTGAGCGTCTCCCACATCCGCATGGTGGAACTGCCGTAAAAAACAACCGGCTGAGCGAGCCTGAGCGTTGCGATCTCCGCTTCGAGACCCCTGACTTCTGTTTCGTACCATTGCACGGGTAGATTATAGCGCAAGGGGTGGCATTGAGAATGTTAGGGGAATGTTAAATTTGGCGTGCGGGAAGAGGTAGTTGCTGTTGCGTGTACAGGCACCGGCAGGCGATCGTTGGATATCGCAACACAATGCGAAGCGAATTGAAAAAGGGGGCCCGCCCGGCCACAGAGGGCTCGTAATCCTATTCTTCCGCTTCTTCCGCCTAATCCTCGCCCCACCGCCGCGCAAAGTTGCGGAAGACGAGAAATCCCGCCAGAAACAGCACGCTCACGAATAGGAAGATTGCCTGGTAGCCGAAAACGCGCGCGATCTGGCCGGAGATCAGCACCGAGAACAGCGCTGCCGTAGTCCCGGCTGCCTGCTGGATGCCGTAGGCGCGACCTCGGAAGTCGGTCGGGATCTTTGTGCACGTGACCGCGCCAATGCCAGGACCGATGGTCGCCAGACACAGGCCGTTGATGAAATAGATTGCGGCGAATGCCCAGATGTTGTGCGTTCCAAACAAAAGCAGCGCACCGATCGCGCCGCCGCCCAACCCGATCGTCAGGTTGCGTTCGAACCCCCACCTCTGTCCCATGATTGACCAGCGATACGCCGCGAGAACGAATGCGATTCCGGGGAGCGAATAAGTTGCTGCAGGGAGCCACCAGGGACGCCAGCCATCGAGCGATTCGAGGTGCAAGATCAGGTAGGGGTTGATCGCACTGCCAAAACTCCACGCCAGCGCGATTGCGACTAGCAGCGATGCCATGACTGGCGAGCGAAACGCCGTCCCAAAATCCTCGATGAGGCTGGTCTTATCGGGGCTGCCAACCTTGTTCGGCTCGCTCACGAAAAGCCATACCGCGAGCGTCGAGAACAGCAGCGCGGTCCCAGAGACGACCATCGACACGCGATAGCCGTAATAGTGCGCGAGGACAGCGCCGACCGTTGGTCCGACGATAAGGCCGACGGCGGCTACGCTTTCGAGCAGCGCAACATAGCGCGGAGACTTTTCCTCGGGTGTGTTGGTGCCGACGAGCGCGAACGATCCTGGGATGAAGCCCGTCAGGGCACCGTTGAGGAAGCGGCAGATGGTGAGCTGCAGCGGGGTCTGACAGACGCTCATGGCGTAGTAGACGCCTGCAAGACAAATCCCGGCACGCAGGATCATCGGCTTGCGCCCCAGCCGGTCGCCGAGCTTGCCCCATGACGGGGCCGCGACGATTGCGGCGAGCGATTGGGCGGCGAAGATCACACTGACCCACGTCGCGAAATGGGGACCGCCGCCGCCGATTTCCTTGAGGAACTTAGGCAGGAACGGGACGATCTGTTGCCAACTCAGCGATGCGAAGAAAACCGTCACGCAGAGAACGAGAATATTCCGCTTATAGTACGGCACGACTTTTATGATACCACTGGACTGTGTCTCCCAGACTTTGGCGGTTCAAGATGTAAGCGTTCAGTGTTGTGGCAAGTGGGTTATGCGGTCTGACGGAGCAGGTTTGCACACTGTGCGGCTGGATCGAGATTACGCAGTCGCCAGGTGGCAATAACAGTCATCAGGGTGTCCCAGGTTTTGGAGCCCTTCTGGGATCGTGTTCCGCCTCTGACTTTTCGGGCAATCACGGCGGGCCGGATGGCACGCTCGGCCGGATTGTTGTCGGACGGAACCTCGGGATACTCTACGAACGTGAAGAGCTCCGACAGAAAGAGGGCGATCCGGTTGGCCAGCGTCTTGTTCGGTGCATCTTCGGCGTCGAGATAGGGCTCTGCGAGGGCGTAGAGTTCCTGCTCGAAGCGCTTGCGATACCGTTGCCGGTCGAAGCTGGCGGTGTCGAAGTACTTGCGGCTCAGGCAGCGCGCCTGATACTCCTTGGCTCGCCTCCAAACGTCGAGCACTGCATCGACCCAGCCGTTGAGAAGCTCGCCGCCCGCCTCGCGCAGCTTGTGCAGATCACGTGCGAAGTGAACCCAGCAGCGTTGATGTTTACAGGGCAGGCAGTTATAGGCGCTGTAAAAGTCCGTGACGAGGATCGCTTCGAAGTTCTCGCCAAGGAGATCCTGGGCGACTTGATGGCCCCGGCTGGGATCGCGGTGATAGTAGCGCACCGACGGTGTCGAGAACGACCAGAGCTGTCCGGATTGTCCCCCCTCGCGCCAACCGGTCTCGTCGCCGTGGACATAGGGGCTGCCCCGTACCTCTTCGAGCAGCTTTTGCGCGACCGGCTTGGCTTTCTCGGCGACTGCATCGAGCAGATCAACGATCTCGCCGATCGCCACATGCACTTTGAACAGCGAATGAAGGAGCCGCTGGATCATGCGGATCGGTATGCGCGCCTCGATATGCAGCGTGGCGATCCACGATGTCAGGTTCAGCCCGATCCGACGCTTGCCAACCGCCATCTTCGAGAAATCGACGTTGGGCAACACTTGCTTTTTGCAGTACCCGCAATAGCGGCGATGGATGACGTGATCGGTGATCTCGACCGGCGAAGGCTCAATCTCGATAATCTGGCGAGTGCGGTAGACCGAGCCGCCTGAAAGCTTGTGTCCGCAGTCGGGGCAGGCATCCGCCGCGTGGTGGAGCGTGCGCGTCGGACTCTCACGGCGGCGGCAGAACTGAAGATTGCGTTTCTTGCGCTTGTTCGTGGGATCTTTCTTTGGCGTATTCGCCTTCACGAACGGCGGTTTTGCCGACGGGGCGCCGCCTAAGCCAAGCTGCTTCTCAAGTTCAGCGACGCGCTTGAGCAGATTTTCGACAACAATTTGGCGTTCGGCATCTCGAACGCGAAGCGCTTCGTTCTCGGCACGCAACCGTTGAAGTTCGGCAAGGAGCTCTTCCACATCCTAATCAACGCTATTTGGAACCAAAAGATTCCCGAAGAACATAATAGGCACGACAGTGAACTGTTACTTCAAGATAGGCCGTCACGAGGACCGCTGGCGGCGGAACTGTCCAGGCGACATCCCTGTAGCGCGCCGGAACGTCCGGTGGAAGTGGGCGATGTCTCGAAAGCCGCTGTAATTGGCCACGTCGAGAATGGACATAGCAGACGTACGAAGCAGGCCCTGCGCGGTTGTGATCCGCGCTTCGATGAGCAATTCCCGAAAAGTCGCGCCGCACGTTTGCTTTACAAGGTGACTCGCCCTACTTTCGCTCAACGAAAGATGTGTAGCGAGATCTTTGAGCGAGACGTGCTCCGTGCGTGTCATAGCAATAAATCGGCGAATGACCACGCTGCGATCCGTACCCTGCCCCGTGTTGACGACAGCGATGCGCGACGACTGATGACGCTCGCGCTCAACTTCGATTTCACGCGACCATAAAGTAATTCGAGCTGCAAGCTGGCGAAGATGCTCCAATATGTCGTCGGCCTCGAAACTCTGGACTGTTGATGGAAGCTCGGTTCCTGTGCGCCATGGTGGCTCGGTTCCCATCCATCGGCCCATGCGTATCACATTCAGGAACGTTGCACCCGGAATACGAGCCCCTGCGAACAATACCCTCGTCAATGTTGTCCCTTCGTAGACGGGAACGATCCATTCGACGAGGCCCGCGTGGCAAATGTGATAGCGGCCACTTGGAAACTGCGGAAGTTCCGGCTGGAGCTTGGTCACTTCGAGATCGAAGCACCGTGCCCCGCCATCGTGCATTTTAGCTGCGTCGCAGAGTGGATTTTTGTGCGCGAATCGGTCTGGAGCAAGGTGCGGCCAGAGCGAGCCAGCCAGATCGTGCACTGTGACCCGGAGACTGTGGATGCGCTCGAATGCCTGAATTGCCTGCTCTGGAACGTCGTACATCATTTTAGTTGTTCGAGGACTGCGTTTCGCGAAAAAATCACAACACAATCATCACAGAAACGCGAAGCGGGCCAAAAATGGCCCGCCCGGCCATAGAGGCCGCCCAGCGGCTCTTACTGCTGCCGCCAATATTGACAGTTCCGCTATGTTGTTAGCGGCGTAAGAGGGCATCCTGAATCTAATTCAATAGCAGAATACGCAACCTAAACAGCAGTATACCCCGCGATTATTGCATGAAACGCAATGTACAATGTTTCTAGCTTGCCTTCAAGCAAAGGAAGATAGCTTTGGAAACATACACATTAACTCGTCAGATATCCGTTGAATCTGAATTCGACCTCGTCGTGCTTGGCGGAGGGCCAGCGGGAGCGGCGGCCGCGATTTGCGCGGGGCGTCTCGGCGCGAAGGTGCTGCTCGTCGAGGCGACAGGCTGTCTGGGAGGCATGGGCACATCGGGGCTTGTGACCGCATTCAATCCGATGGCGAACGGCGAGCGAATGCTGGTCGGCGGACTGATGCGCGAGATTGTCGAGACCATGTATACGCGTGGATTCATGCAATACGGCGTCGATCCTGACAACTGGCGAAAAGCGTTTATGTGCTGGGTTCCATTCAATGTCGAAGGCTATAAACTCGTACTCGATGAAATGGCCGCAGATGCAGGAGTCGAAGTGCGCTTCTTTACGAAATCGATCGATGTAGACTTCGACGCGAGCCGACGCTGCATGAATGGCGTCGTTCTCCATAATATCGAAGGATATCGCTATGTTGCCGCCAAGACGTTCATTGATGCGACGGGGGACGCGGTTGTCGCAGACCTCTGCGGTGTCCCGTGCCGCGAGGCTGGGCGCGATACGCCGAACATCATGCCGCCCACGCTCTGCTCTCTGTTTGCCAACATCGATTGGACGCGAATAGGCAACCAGTACGAGCTGCTCTTTAAGGCTCTCGGCGATCGCCATTTCACCCAATACGACCGGCACCTGCCCGGACTTATGAGGGTTGGAGCAACGACCGGCATCTTGAACGGCGGTCACATGTTCAACGTGGACGCACTACGAAATCGAAGCATGTCTGACGGGATCACACTGGGGCGGCGGATTGCGCAAGAATACCTCTCGTTTTACAGGAAGTACGTTCCTGGCTGCGAGAATATCGAGCATATGACGACGGCGTCGCTGCTTGGCGTTCGAGAGTCGCGCAGAATTGTCGGCGAGTACGAATTGAATATCAACGATTATCATGCCAGGCGGCAGTTTCCCGATCAGATTGGAATGCTGAGCAATTTCGTCGATATCCACATCTGCGACACATCCGACGCCGAATGGGAGCGCTTCAACGACGAGAAGGATCACTCAGCGCGCATGCTGCCGGGTGAAATGTTCGGTATTCCGTACTCGATATTGGTTCCGAAAGGTTGGAGTAACCTGTGGGTCGCGGGTCGCTCTGCGTCGAGCGATGTCATGGTCCATGGCGCGATTCGCGTGCAGCCTGCCGCTGCGATGATGGGGCAGGCGGCAGGGACCGCCGCCGTGCAGTCGATCCGCACCGGGCAGCCCGCCTGCGACCTGAACACGCAGGTTCTCGTCGAGACGTTGCGCAACGCTGACGCTTACCTGCCACAGGAGACGGTGGTGACGAAGATGACGCGAAGCGTGCAGTAGGCAAGATTCGCCAAGCGGGCCATTCTTGGCCCGCCCGGCCATAGAGGGCTCCTAAATCTTCCGTTCTTCTCGCGGCCAAGCATCGCATCCTGGTGCGCTCGCGGGGTATAACCCTCGCGAGCAAATACACCATGGAGTTCGTCTTCGATTTCCCCAATGACCGTGCCGCGCCGAAGAGCCTACGCTTTACAGAGCCGGTCGAGGTGCATGTGGCCACCAGTATCGCGCAGGTGCGCGGCGTCATGGAAGCCGCCACGGACGCCGCTGCGCGCGGTTGCTGGGCCGCTGGGTTCGTCGCGTACGAGGCTGGTCCCGCATTCGACAGCGCCGTTGTCGCCAGAGACGATCCCGATTTCCCGCTCGCGTTGTTCGCCGTGTTCGATCGCCCCGTGGGTGAGCCGGAGTGCGAGACGGGAGCGTACCATGTTGGACAGTGGGAACCGGAGATCGGGCGCGCGCAGTATGATGCGTCCGTCGCAGCCGTGCGCGAGCAGATCGCGGCGGGCGCGACGTACCAGACAAACCTCACGCTGCGCCTGCGGGCGGAGTTCGCGGGCGACCCACGCGCCTATTACGAGGCGCTCAGGTCGCAACACGCGACACCTTATGCGGCGTACCTGGACGTAGGCCGATTCTGCATTGCGTCGCTGTCGCCCGAACTGTTTCTTCGCCGCGACGGCCGGTTGGTGGTCACGGAGCCAATGAAGGGCACGGCCGCGCGGGGGCGATGGCGCGCGGAGGACCTGGCGCGTCAGGTTGCGCTGAAGGATTCGCCCAAGGAACGCGCCGAGAACGTGATGATCGTGGACCTGATGCGCAGCGATCTCGGGCGGATCGCGGCGACCGGGTCGGTACGTGTCTCGCAGCTTTTCGAGACCCTCCCGCTGCCGAGCGTCTGGCAGATGATTTCGCGCGTCGAGTGCGAAGTCGATGAGGGCGTGACGGCAACTGACCTGTTCAACGCTACATTCCCCCCAGGTTCCGTCACGGGCGCGCCCAAGCCGATGACGACCGCGGTTATCGAGCGTCTCGAAACATCGCCCCGCCGCGCCTATTGCGGCGCGATCGGTTACATCGCGCCGGGGGGGCGCTGTGTCTTCAATGTCGCGATCCGCACAGTGCTGATCGACCGCGAGCGCGGGCGGGCCGAGTGCGGCGTTGGCGGAGGGATCACGTGGGACTCGCGGGCCGAGGACGAGTATCAGGAAGCGCTGTCGAAGGCCGCGTTTCTGAATGTCGCATCGCAGGAGTTTCGGCTGCTCGAAACGATGCTGTTCGACAGGGACGGCTTCTTCCTGCTCCGACGCCACCTGGGGCGGCTTGCGTTTTCGGCGGACGTGCTGGGTTTCGCGATCGATCTCGACCGCATTGAACGAGACCTTCTGATTTACGCGAACACACTCACAAGCGTGCCGCAGCGCGTCCGCCTGCTCGTCTCGCGGGCGGGAGGCATCGAGATCCAGTCGAGCGCGCTTGGCGAGCCGCCGCCAACCGCGCGTGTCGCGCTCGCCAAGGGGCCGATGGATATCACGTTGCCGTTCATCTATCACAAGACCGACCAGCGGGCTATGTACGAAAAGCATTTTGCGCCGGACTACGAGCTATTCGATGTGCTGCTCTGGAACGCGGACGGGTTTGTGACCGAGTTCACGCGCGGGAATGTCGTCGCGAAACTGGACGGTGCGCTCGCGACGCCTCCATTGACCGCAGGCTGCCTGCCCGGCGTGTTCCGCGAAGAACTGCTCGCCCAGGGGAGTATCGTCAAGCGCGACATTGCGGTAAGCGACCTGGAGCGATGCGAGGAACTGTGGTTCGTAAACAGCGTGCGCAAATGGCAGCGGGTGGAGTTGGGGCGAGGGTAGATCCTTGAGGGATGATGGCCGTGTGAGAGAGTTTAAGACGGCTCCGGGGCCGCCGTGGCCTTTTTTATTGCTCGCTGCCGCTCGACACAACCTTCGATCGGCACACCAGCACATAGTGGATACCCGAAAGCTGTCCGCCGAAGATATACCGTGCCATCGCCGCGGGTAGACCAGTCTACGCTAACCACGGCCATTATCGCGGCGCGTACAAAACCACGCTGGCGTGGCCCAAGCGGCGAGCGGTCTTTTCGGCTTGCGATCTTGAACTCCTCGCCCACCTTAGAACTCGAACGCGCCCTGGTTGGGGTTGGGGCGTTTGGCGTAGGGAAGGGGCCTTGGGAAAAGGCGGTTGAATTCGTCTTCGGGGAACGCTTCGCTCAGGCGCTGAGCGAACTTGTGCAGTTTCTGCGCGTAGTAGTCGCGGTCCTCGTCCCCCGCATACTCGCTCGCCAGAGCCAGCGAGCGGTCGGCGCGCTGGTAGAGGCGGACGATGTCGCCTTCTTTGACTCCTGCCGATTTCACCGCATCCGCCGCGCGGCGTTTGAGTTCGCTTGAGAGCATTTTTTGCGTGACCCGTTCGCGGCGCGAGATGGCATCGATACCGAGCAAGCCTTCGTCAATCGCGGCTTGGGCGCGCCGGTACAGCCCTGCAAGCTCTTCGTGGCGGCCAGCCAGCAGCAGGTCGATCGCCTCTTCGAGAAACTTCCGTCCGTACGCTTCATCGGCCCGCGAACGCAGAGACGAGCCTTTGAGGATCTTGCGTCCATCCTCCTCTTCGAGCACGTAGTTCTTAATTTTCAGCGAAAGCATTGCGCGGTAGCGGCCGTCATGCGCGAGGCGGATGCCGTCCGGAAGCACGGTGCCGATGCTGTCGATGTAGCGGGACTCCTGCTCGTAAGTCGTCACATCGGGTGGGGGCTGGAAGTAGACGCCGTCTGTATCGATCTCGATCACGCTGCTTCCGGTGGCCTCTAGCCGAGCAGCCACCTTCTGGACCATCGAGCGCCCTGCCTCAGTCACCGCGTCCGCCGCGCGGTAGTCGTTAAAGTGGAACGGCCCGCCGATGTAGCCGTAGAACGAGTTGATCAGGATCTTGAACGAATTTTGGAGGCCATCCCAATACGCACGTTCTGGACTTTGCTCGGCGTGGCGTTTGACCTCGGCTTTGGCCTGAAGTCGCCGGACTGTCAATTCGCCCAGGAGAGGCAAAAAGATCTCCAGGGTGTCTGATTTGGGCTGTATCCGCTGCGTCAGCATGATCGAGGGGTACAGCGATTCGACATCGGCCTTGACGACCGGTGCGATCACGCCGGTGCGGCGGACCTCGGTGTACCCGCCGCCTGTTTGTGACGAGTGCTGTTGCAAGGGAATTGCGATGTTGTGCCGCAGATAGTGGCGCACGAGCAGGCTGTCGATCTTTTCGCCTGTGCCAATGACCGCGATGTTTTGGTACGTGTCGGGGAGCATTTGCGCCTGGTAAAACTCGGTCGGTGTTACGAGGGCGGCGAGCGCGCGGGTTTCATCGACATCCTGCGCGGCGTAGGTGCGGACCTTCTCGGGGTCGGTGCGGAAAGTTGCTGCGATCTCGCGGCCCTCAATGTAGACGCGGTTGTCCGATGCGATCTTGTAAACGCGGGCGCACTCTTTGAGACCATACGACGAGATCTGGCCGCGCGGGGCATCGAAACGCTGGACCGCAAAATAGGTGTCGATAATCTGGCGACCGTAGATGTACCACGGGGTGAACGGTCGGGTCTGTCCGGCGGCGGCGTTGCGCGTCGGGCCGGATGTCATCGGCGCGCCGCCCCGTCCAAGCGCGGGCGAGACGCCGCATGCGGCGCAACGGGCTGCGATGTAAGGCAGGTCGAAGCCAAAAAAGTTGTGCCCTTCGATCACATCCGGGTCCCACAACGCGACGGTAGCGACCATCTGCTCGATCAGCGCGCGCTCGTCGTCGCCCGCTGCGACTTCGAGACGTCCAGTGGAGTCGGACATTGCGATCATGAAGATGCGGGCGTCCGGGGCATTCCAATTGAGCGTGGACGTTTCGATGTCGATTTGCATACGCAGCAGGTCGCCGAATGCCATCCCCTTGAACAGCGTGATCCCGGAGTGCGTCAAGAACTGCCGGGCCGGACTTGCAGGCGCGACGAGCCCAACATGGTCATCCCAGAGAATGCGGCGCGCATCCTGGTAAGCCTGCCAGCCGCCCTCCGCGAAGTCGATTTTCCACACGTGCCCATCGCCCATCAGGCGAGTTGTTTCTGAGCGCTCGAAATGCCGCTCAACATCACACAGAAGCCACGGGGTGAATGATATGGAGCGTCGTCCAACGATGCCATCTTCCCCGCGCACGAACAACGTAAAGGCGCCCGCTGCCAGGTTCGGCTCTACCGCGACCACGCGCGTAGTCGGGTCGTGCCCGTAGAGCGCATCGTTGAGGGATGATGGGTCCATTGCGCAAGTATACCTGCGGTGAAAGACGCGGGCAGCATTTTTGGATGCCGTTACAGTTCAGCCTTGGCGTGGGGTGACTGTTCACGCTTCGGACAATTTCAACGGATGAATCCGTTGCTCGGTAGGACGGGTGTTTTCTGGAGCCGTGATTTCAATCGCGGGACGACCGTGCGGACTCGTTGTCCCGATTCGTGAACTCTAACTGTCCCTTTTGCGCCTTGACAGTACTGCGCCCAGAAATGGTACACTATATGCGTAATATCGCGTCTGTTGCGGGCTCGCGATCGAATTTACAAGATGGAAAATAGCAGCGGATTTTGGAAGTGGGTCGGGGCAGCGGTGCTGGTTGTGGTGATTGGGCTGGCGCTGGGATTCTATCTGAGCGGGCCGCCAGCCGATGAAACCGCGACCGTCGCGGCAAATCAGGCGAACGCGGGCAATGCGTCAACCGCAGACCCAAATTCTGTATCGGCCGTCTCCTCGACTGCCGCACCTTCCGCCGTCAGCCCAAAACCCGGCCCGTTGAGCAACTTTACGGCCAAGGGTGCCCCCAAGATTACGATCATCGAGGAAGACCCGTCGATTAAACGGTCGATTGCGCCCCCGCCGACGGTCGCGTCTACATCCGCCACCCCGCCACCGCCGACGTCAGTGCCGGACGCTACTGCCGCGCAGGAGCCAGCCACCACACTCCCAGGCACGGCGACGGCAGAGACTGCGCCCCCGGCTGCCCAAACCGAGACTACGCCTGTCGCGCAGCCGCCAACTGTCTCGCCAGCCGTTGCGACGCCCACTGAGAGCGGCCCGCTTTACCACGTACTCGTGGGAACGACATTCGCGAGTGAGAAAAACGCTCGAATCTTCGCTGCAGACCTTCGGCATCGCGGATTTATGGCCATGACCGCCAGTGTCACGTCCGACAGTGGCACTGTCTATAAAGTTCAGGTCGGTGCCTATAGGAACCGCCTCTCCGCAGAGCAAACTGCAAGCCAGTTGCAGCAGAGCGGTTTTCCGGCATACATTGCGACGGACCGTTAGCAAAGACTGCCGTTTCCATCAGTTTTTCCTCTTCCCCTCAAGAATACCAGCATATTGGCCGATATAGATGCTAATGACCCCTGTGAGCACCCGCGTGCCGAGGGTATAGGTAGCATCAATCGAATTGCTAAAACGGATCACAATTGGCGCTTTGATCGGGCTTCTCGTACCGATCATTGGTACGCTTACCTGTTGCCTCCAGGAAGGCCCTCTTACGCCTGCTGCGATTTTTCACACGTTGGCGCATGTCGCACTGATCCGGTATGCCTTTTTAGTGCCGCTGTTGACGGCGTATGCCTGGTTCGTTTCGACGGAGGCACCCGAGACCACGTCGACGGTGCGCTCACGCGACCTGCTGCTCGTTATCGCTGCTATCACGGCAATTCCGCTTGGCCTCTTGATCTTTTCGACTTTTGTCTCCTGCACTGCCGCGCGTACGCTTTCCGATGCCGAACTGATCTACTCAATTCGCGCCGATGCCGTCGTGATGGGCACGTCAGATGGTCAGCTTACGGCAAAGCGGCGGAAGGTCTTTGACGGCATGGCCGCGTCCATGGCTGCTTTGCGTGAGCGTGGAGTGAGCGAAATAGACCGCGTGATGCCGGCCTGGACCGAATTTTCCTCGCAATGGAAGGCGTCGGGCGTTGTTAGCCTTCAAGCGACCGATCAGATTGTGAACGCGACTGAATCCGCCGAGAGTGCGCTCAAGCAAAGAGGGCATAACCAGCAGTATCTTGCGGCCATTATTCTTGTACTTGGAGTCTTTGGGCTCTTGATGTACTTGATGAAGTGCTATAAGATTGCGATGCACCTCAAGATGGTCGAGGATCGCATCGCGTGGCAGAACACCGAACTTGAAACGCGCAATGTCCAGTTGGAAGAGCAAAAAGAGGAGCTGCGCGGTCGCGAAGAAGAGCTCAGCATGACAGCGGACAGCCTCAGCGATGTGAACCAGCTCTTGCAGCAGGCGTCCCACCGTTTCGAGGAGCTCTTCCAGAGCCTACCGGTAGCTTGCTTCTGCTTCGACCGGGACGGCCGGATTTTCGAGTGGAACCGCGCCTCAGAGACACAGTACGGCTTGACTACCGACCAGGCGTTCCAGAAGACGCTGTGGGATGCGATCGGGTTGCCGGATGACGTGGATCGTGCGCAAGAGATCACGCACCGAGTCTTTGCCGGGGAAATCATCGAAGGCGTCGAATGGACCCACCGGCGCACTGACGGGACACTCTGCAACATACTTTGCAGCACGTTCCCTTTGCGCAGCGGCGACGGCGAGGTCGTTGGAGCGATCAGCGCAAACGTTGATATTACTGACCTTACAAGGGCGCAGGAACACTTGCGCGATTCCGAGGAACGGTTCCGTTCTGCGATCCACTCGATGCAGGAAGGTCTTCTCCTGATCGACACCGAGTACAATGTGCGTCTTAGCAACCATGCCGCTGAGACTATCTTTGGTACACCGGGGGCGACCCTGGTCGGTCGGCAGGCACGTGAACTCGATTGGCAGTTCGTCCGCGAGGACGGCCAGCCTATTACGCTTGAAGAGTGGCCGGCCAGCGCTTCTCTGCAATCGGGGGTCGCACAGCATGAGGTTGTGATCGGCTTGAAGAAGTCGGACGACACGCTTATCTGGCTGTCAACTAACTGCGCCCCGCTGTTCCATACCGGTGAGCTCGATCCCTACGCTGTCGTTGTGACCGTGACAGATATCACGCCACGAAAGCATTACGAACAGAAGCTCAAAGAGCAAATGGTTATGCTCAACGATGCGCATGCCAAGCTCGAAGTGCAGCAGGCGGAACTCCTCGAGGTCAACTCGAAGCTGCGTGCCTTGGCGACTCTCGACGGCTTAACCGGTCTCAAAAATCACCGATCCTTCCAGGAACGGCTCGATCTCGAACAGCAGCGCGCGTCGCGGTATGATATTCCACTTTCGCTCATCTTCCTCGACGTCGATAAGTTCAAAGTCTTCAACGATACCTTCGGCCACCCGGCAGGGGATGAAGTGCTCAAGATCGTCGCCCGCACCCTCCAACAGGAAGCGCGCGTCACAGACTTCGTGGCTCGGTACGGCGGCGAGGAGTTCGCGATCATCTTGACGAACACCGACTACGCGGGTGCGCTGGTTGTCGCGGAGCGCTTCCGCGCCGCGATTGAGGCGGCTGGCTGGAACGATAAGATCGTGACCGCGAGTTTTGGCGTGACCACGATGCTGCCCGAGCATCAAAATGCCGCGAGCCTCATCGCCGAAGCTGACAGGGCGCTCTACTACTCCAAGCAGCACGGACGCAACCGTGTGACGCATCTGATGAACATGGAACCCGCTGATGCCGCCCTGGAAGAGGTCGTCGCAGCCCCTCTGCGCGCCGCGTGAGCCCAGTTCATCTTCTAGTCGGTAAGCGCGTCGCATAACTCTCCGATCTACGGCATGCTCGCGATCTGGCGATGCTATGACATTCGCTTGGCAAACCACAAACTCTGGTTATTTTCATGTCGGTAGGGCTTTCGCTTCGCTCAAAATAAGACCCACCTTCTTCTCACTTCGTGAGCCTCTTCCTCCCGCAAAAGGAGGAGCTTCGGAGACTTTGTAGGTTTCGCGCAACAATCTGCGTTGCGATGCATGATTTTCAGGCCGTCCCACACGGAAGCGTGACAATCGTCCAGGGGAACCCTGGTTCCAGCCGAATAGTCTGGCGCACGGCGAGCGTTCTTGTTTCTTCCATTTGATAGCGCGGCCCCCCTCCGACAAGGCTGAGTAGTAACACAATTACACAGATCCCACAATTTCATGAATCCCTCTTGACAGAATCCTCGACTTCTGATATGATCGTACTTGATAGTTTGAACATCCGTGTACAATCAAAATGGCCTCAGCAAAACACATTGAAGTACGGCGGCTGATCGAGGACGCGATCCGCAGTGGCTATTACGGGGCGGGGGAGCAGTTGCCCCCTGAACAGGATCTCGCCGTGCGATACGCTGTTTCGTACACCACCGCCCGTCGCGCGGTGTCGGACCTCGTGGCGGCAGACGTTCTGGAGCGGCGCGGTCGCAAGGGCACCTACGTCCGCCAGCGGACGCCGGAGCGCTTGCAGCAGACCACGCTGCAACTTATCTGCGGAAGCTACGTGAACGCGCCCGCAGAATCGTTTATACGCAACGGGACCAAGGCAGCGCAGGCGCGCGGCTGGAATGTGAACGTGCTCCGGCTCGACTTTGGTCAGCAGGATCTTGCTGTGCGTGCGTTGGCATCGGGCGATCCCGCGCTGATATTGCTCGAGGAGATTAAACAGGGGAGCTCGCTTGGTCTTGCAGTACGTGCCGCGCGCAATCGTGTTACATTTCTCCAGCCCAACATGAGCGATTTTGGTCTGGCGACGGTTCTGACCGATCCGCTGGAGAACGTTCTTATCGCGTGCAACCACTTATGGGCAGCGGGGCACGAGCAGATTGTCGTGATCGTTCAACTGCCGGATGACGAGCGCGAGTTGCGTCTACCGTGGCAAAAGGTCACATACAATACGCTTTTGTCGATCAAACACCGCGTGACGATCGTTCGTGTCGATACGCCGCCTGGGCTATCGCCGATGACGCATGCCTACGAGGTGCTCACTCATTTTCTTCGCGGTCGCCAGGACGTAACGGCAATGATCACGATGGGGGATGAACTCGCGATTGGCGCGATGGGGGCATGCCGTGATCTTGACTTACCAATCCCTGGCAGAATGTCGCTCGTCAACAATGGCGATTCGCCGCTGCTTGAGTTGATCTCGCCGTCGGTAACGTGCGTCAACCATGACTTCGAAGCCCAATGCGAACTCGCGGTGCGGGTATTGCAGGCGCGTCTTTCTGGTGAGGATACCGACGATTCACTGCACGTCTTGCCGTCGCACCTCGTGGTCCGAGGCAGCGTGGC
>Ga0364858_10057_pt1 | contig 38998 bp, 35 predicted proteins | sample SorcelAu500001C7_2_FD_206914 | JGI IMG/M metagenome (GOLD analysis project Ga0364858, IMG submission 206914) | Enriched cells from Trout Bog Lake Hypolimnion, Wisconsin, USA - BchlTB.Aug20.5000.01 .C7 | ecosystem: Environmental > Aquatic > Freshwater > Lake > Hypolimnion/Profundal zone | place... | reverse complement strand
ACGACGTGAACTCGACCATCCAGACAGCTATGGGAGGGACTGCCGTAAACTCGTTCTATGAGGGCGAGCGTCTTTTCGATGTCACGCTACGGATCGCCGAACCTTACCGTGATGCAGTGGATGACGTTGCCAATCTATCCGTGTCGTTGCCGGGCGGTGGGGTGTTGCCCCTGAGTGCGATAGCAAAAATAGAAGTTCGTCAGGGCGCGGCACGGGTAGGGCGCGAGGGCGGCGGACGTATGGTGGCAGTGAAAGCCAATTTGCTCGGACGCGACCAGGGCAGTTTTGTTGCCGAAGCAATGGAGAAAGTTAAAGAGCAAGTGAAATTGCCGCAGGGCTATACCATGACCTGGGGCGGTCAGTTCGAGAACCAGCAGCGCGCAAACAAGCGCCTCAAGATCATCCTGCCGCTTTCCGCGTTGATGATTTTCGTGCTGCTGTTCTGGGCATTCGGCTCCATGCGCAAGGCACTGCTGGTTATTCTGATGGTGCCGTTCACCCTGATCGGCGGCATTGCCGGACTTGGATTGGCCGGGTTGCACCTTTCTGTATCCGCTGCGGTCGGTTTCATCGCGGTGGCCGGCATATCGGTACAGAACGGTGTCATCATGGTGGAGCAGTTCATGGAAATCATGCGCAACGGTAAAAGTTTGCGCGAAAGTGTGATGGATGGCGCGGTGGCGCGTCTGCGCCCGATCCTGATGACGGCGATGATGGCCGGGATTGGTCTTTTGCCTGCGGCGTTATCGCACGGTATCGGGTCGGAAACGCAGCGTCCGTTTGCCGTGGTGATCGTGGGCGGAATTATTTCTGCCACACTGTTTACGCTATTGTTATTGCCGCTGCTGTTTCCGATATTCTCTGATGAGACTCAAGTCCAGGAGGACCAGCCGCTGGTACAATAGTTCGTGTGAAATTTTGGACACCAAACTTTCAGGCTCTGCACGGATCGGTTGCAAGGACACTGCAATCCGTGTTTGATAACAAATCGCATTGCAAGACGGTTTTAAAGAATTGAATAATACAATTTGCAAACAAACAGTCTTGCGCAGATATGCTGCCGCCTTTGCATACGTATTTGTTTGCAATGTGATTTTACCTGCTGATGTAATCGCAGCTCCGGAAGAGATACAGGTTTATCTGGACGACTTTGCGGAAGTTGGGAAACCAGGGCTTGATTTGCATACCAATTATGTTCCGTCCGGCCAACAGTCAACAGCTCATCAATTTCGTTTCACACCAGAGTTGAGCTACGGCATCAATACCAATTGGGAAGCGGCTGCATATTTTCTGACCGTCAGGGATCCGGGTGAAACACTTGAAACCAACGGCGTAAAGATACGCGCCAGGTGGCGCCCCCAAGTACCTTCAGTCGATTCACCCTTTTACTGGGCGGTGAATTTTGAGGCGGGGCGACTTGCCAAGGTGTTTTACCAGGATGAAGCGAGCGCTGAGATCAAACTGATAGGCGTTTGGAAAACCGGTCCGTGGACGCTGGGTATGAACTTCAATTTGGACCGGTCATTGAAGAGTCATCCTGCTGAAGCGGCCACTACCGAAATTGACACCAAAATTGCATATCAACTCAGGGAAGGATTGCAGGCGGGTATCGAGAACTACTCTTTCCTTGGGGCAGTAAATGGTGATTTCGGGCAACCACAAAGCAACCAGGCAAATTATTTGGCCGCAGACTTTAACCTGGGCAAGTGGGATATTAATGTCGGGATTGGGCACGCATCAGGCCGATCTCCGGACAATACAGTTTTGAAAGCGATTATCGGGGTACCTTTTTAACGTGAAAGCCGTGTAGCCTTCTCTGTGCAAGTTTCAGGTTAACATTTCCCCGCAATCAGCTAAGCGATCTTACGTCTCCGGAATGAAAGATGAAACATTTCAGTAATATTAAAAGTGTAATATTCTGAAATATTAAATTCCAGACGGTACGTTTCATGCTTAATCGAGTTGCGTGCGGCAAAATCATTACGGGACAACAAGGCCTGGCGGTCTTGTTGGTTGTGCTTTGTTCCTGCTTGTCTCATGTTGCGATAGCTGATCCAACTGTGGGGCAAGGCACAACCCCTTCGAGCAGCAATCACGCCGCAACCAAGGTTTCGCCACCTGTCGAAGTTTCAACTCCTACGCCAGCCTCCCCGGAAACTTGGGGCGTGTATGGACAATTTACCGGCGTCAGTCAATATCATCCGTCATTTACGGCACCTTACACCGGTAAAAACAGCTTGGATCCTAATAACGTCAGCAGTGCAACGACCGATCTGACTTTATTTGCCGGAATACGCATTTCAGGGGGCGGTGAGCTTTGGATCAATGCGGAAGTCGATCAGGGATTCGGCTTGAGCAATACCGTTGGTATGGCCGGCTATCCGAGTGGTGAAGCCTACAAGATCGGTGAGAATGCTCCCTATCTCCGTCTGCCCCGACTGTTTTACCGGCAAGTCATTAATCTGGGCGGCGAAGAGCAAGCCATCGAGCCGGCGGCCAACCAACTGGGACGCACCCAGTCGGCCAACAACGTCATCCTGACCATCGGCAAATTCTCCGTAACCGATGTCTTCGATACCAATACCTATGCGCATGATCCCAGAGCAGACTTCTTCAACTGGTCGATTGTGGAATCGGGAGCATTCGACTATGCGGCTGATGCCTGGGGATTTGCCAAGGGGGTGTCCATTGAATGGACGCAATCCGGATGGACATTCCGGGGGGGCTTTTTTGACCTTTCCCAAGTTCCGAATACTACCGTACTGGATCAGACATTCACCCAGCACGAATGGGTCGGTGAACTGGAGGAGAGGGTTCAGTTGTGGGAACATCCGGGCAAGGTAAAACTATTGGGTTTCGTCAACCAGGGCAACATGGGAAGTTACGCGGATGCTTTGCAACTCGTTGCAGGCACTGCAACTCCGCCGGATACTGCGAATGTTCGGCACTTCAGCTCGCGAGCGGGAGGGGCAATCAATTTCGAACAGGAAATGTCTTCCGATCTGGGTGGTTTTGTACGTGCCAGCATGAACAACGGCAGCAAGGAAGCAGACGACTTCACCGAGATCAACAAATCGTTTGCCGCAGGGCTATCCCTGCGGGGTGATCGCTGGGGGCGTCACGATGACACATTCGGATTTGCCGCAGTTGCTAACGGATTGTCCGGCGATGCGCGCGCTTATTTTGCAGCCGGTGGGATCGGTATCCTGATCGGCGACGGGCATCTGAATTACGGTTTGGAAAAAATCATGGAAACCTATTATTCCTATTCGGTGCCGGCGGTTGATCATTTGACGCTTACCCTGGATTATCAGTACGTCGTCAACCCTGCCTATAATCAGGATCGGGGACCGGTAAATATTTTCGGGATGCGTGTGCATAAGGAGTTTTAACTCTATGGAACTCTTATGTTGCTCACGCCTTGTTCGTCGAGGATAAACCGAATATGCCATAATTGCGCTTTGGCCAATTTTTTATTTATTTTTAGATTCAAGGAAACTATATGTCAGAAGACGGATTTCATGTGCACGGTGCCCATGAGCACGCGGTTGAACATCATGCCGAGGGCGGGGACGGACTTGGGGGATATGTCGCAATCTTTACCGCAATTTTAGCCACCGTTGGCGCGATCATCAGCTATCAAGGGGGGGCCACCCAGAATGAGGCCATGTTGTTCAAGAATGAAGCCGTACTGAAAAAGGCGCAAGCTTCGGATCAGTGGAATTTCTATCAGGCCAAGAGCAGCAAGGGACATCTGATGGAACTGGCCGCTGAATTTGCGCCCGCAAACAGGCGGGATTATTACAAAAGTCAGGTTGAAAAATACGATAAGGAAAAGAAAGAAATAAAGGCCAAGGCCGAGGAACTGGAAGCGGCATCCGAAAAGGCTGATTCGGAAAGTGATCATCTGATGCATCCTCACCACAAACTGGCACAAGCCATGACGCTGGTTCAGATTGCCATTTCACTCGCCTCCATTACTGTCCTGACCCGTAAAAGATGGTTGTTTTATGTGGCTGGTGTCGCTGCAACAGGCGGTATCTTTCTGGGGGCTTCAGCCCTTTTGGCTTAGATAACAACTTGCTGAAAGAAATTCTTCATGGCACCCGTTAGACCGGAAAGGCACGAACATCCGGTTTCATAGCTGAAATTTTAGGGAATGGAGTTTATGCCGCTTGGCTAAATATTGCTGAAAAACTTATAAGGCTATTGGCAATCATTGTTACTTGTTGATATAGTAAGCACCAATGAGGGTATCCAACCGGCAGATAGAAATATTCGGCCCGTTCCTTTGGATAATCCGGTTGTGGCTAATATGTGGTTAGGGTGGAAATCTCCGGTGAAAATTAATCAGGTTAATTTTTCATATAGTCCATTGGAAGACCGTTTGTTATTCAGGTTTAATACGCTGAGTAAAGCCGAGTTCAGAATGTGGCTTACCAGGGCGATGAGCATCAGGCTCCTTGGTCAATTGAATGAGGTTGTGAAAGTCAGTCTGCTGCGCGAGCAAGCGGGGGCGGTTGTGGTTGCAATTGAGGCTATTGGCGAGTTTCGGCGCGAGGCTGTGCTGGCCAAGGCTGACTACGTGCAGCCCTTTTCTACCGGAGTTGAAGTATTTCCTCTGGGACCGCAACCAATTCTTGTGACCGATATCGTTATGGATTCCTCCAAGCCGGTTTCTGTGGTAATTTTCCAGATGGCGATCGGGCAAGCGGTGAATTTGTCCATAGACCATGATTTGGGAGTCGCGATAAGGAACCTCTTGTCCAAAGTGGTGGACGGCTTGGACTGGGGCCTGGGAATGGCAAAAGAGTTGCCGATGGAGAAAGTAGGCAACCTTGGCGAAAAGATGATGCTTCATTAATGTGGCACATACCGCGATGCGCGGGTTTTTTTATTAATCTAACGAAGGGGGTTGCATGAATAGAAAAGAATTGGCCGAAGCTCTGGCAGGCAAGACTGAAACAAGCAAGGCTGAAGCGGATCGCACGATCGGTGCTTTTATTGATATTATTTCCGGCGCACTAAAAAAGGGTGATTCCGTTTCTTTGGTTGGTTTTGGTTCATTCGAAGTGCGCAAGCGCGCAGCTCGTGTTGGCCGTAACCCGAAGACAGGCGCGGAACTTAAGATCAAAGCATCCAAAGTGCCGGCATTCAAGGCTGGTGCGACGCTTAAGGCAACAGTTAACGGCGCAAAGAAGTAACACAAATCCCCCTCCGTCCTCGATGGAGGGGGATACCCTCCTTCCCTCCTGTTTTGAACAGTTACAAAACGGATCAGCCTTGATTTTACCGGGCATTCAATTTTCCTCGTCTTATTGCCGATACAACTTCACAGATTTAGAGGCTCCCTTTACTCCTGCAAGAGGTAGAATGGTTTCCGGTTTGGCAGGCTTCACTGCGACTTGTGCCGAAGACGGGTGAAGATTTCCTTAGCGGATCAAATATATGAACCTAAAAAACATAGTCGGCGAAGAACTTTCTGGCATTTCAACGGATTATGCCGTTTTTGTAGGTGCGAATTTATTCGCACATAACTTGTTGAGCGTGCGAATAAATTCGCACCTACGAACCCTTCAACTGAGGTTTTTAGGATGAATGACTTAATGTTGAGATTTGTATCGGGGACAATTCTGGCCGCGGTTCTGCTTGTGCTAAGCACGGGAGCAGAGGCGGGCTTGAAGGAGGCGCAGGATGCATACGATAAAGGGAATTTTTCGCTTGCATTTAAGGAGTTCAGGTTGCTTGCGGTGAAAGGGGACGCTGCAGCCCAGTTCGGTCTTGGACAAATGTACCATGAAGGTCAGGGCGCGCCGCAGGATTACAGGATGTCTATGTTGTGGTTTCGGAAAGCCGCAGAGCAGGGAAATGCCACCGCCCAGTTCAATCTGGGGGCAATGTACTGTGAAGGAAAAGGGGTGCGAAGGAAGAACTGCGGAGAGGCCCTGCTATGGTACCGCAAAGCGGCAGTTCAGGGTAATGCCCGCGCTCAGCTCGCACTTGCCAGGGTGTATTCAAAAGGGCAGGGGGTAGTGAAGAATTTAAAGGAGGCCGCACTATGGTACCGCAAATCGGCTGAGCAGGGAGACGCGGCTGAACAGTACAATCTCGGCCAGATGTTTGCAAAAGGTAAAGACGTGCCGCTGGACTACAAGGAGGCTGCCGAGTGGTATCGCAAATCGGCTGATCAAGGCAATTTGCAGGCACAGCGCAGTCTTGCGCAGATGTACGCCAACGGACAGGGTGTGCCGAAGGATTACAAGGCGGCCGAGTCTTGGTATGTCAAGGTGGCCGACAAGGGAAGTGCATCGGAGCAATATGCCTTGGGGGAAATGTATGCCAAAGGCAGGGGGGTTCCGCAGGATTACAAGGAAGCCATAGCCTGGTACCGCAAGGCTGCCGACCGGGGATATTTGCCCGCGCAGATGGTTCTGGGCGCGATGTACGCCAATGCACAAGGCGTGCCGCAGGACAACAGCGAAGCGGCATCGTGGTATCGCAAGGCGGCAGAGCAGGGAAATCTCCCGGCGCAGTTGAAGCTCGGGATGATGTCTGCCCAGGGACAAGGGGTCAAGAAAGACTATGGTGAAGCTGCGACGTGGTATCGCAAGGCGGCGGAACGGGGGGATGTGTCGGCACAGTTGGCACTGGGAGTGATGTACGCCAATGGGCAAGGCGTGCAGCAGGACTACAGGGAGGCTGTCAACTGGTATCGCAAAGCGGCAGAACAGGGCAATGCAACGGCACAAAACAATCTCGGGGTGAAATACTTCAATGGACAGGGCGTCCCGCAGGATTACAAAGAGGCGGCATCGTGGTATCGCAAGTCGGCTGAACAGGGCACTGGCGCTGCACAGAGCAATCTCGGATTAATGTACACCAAAGGGCAAGGCGTACCTTATGACTTGGTGCAAGCGCACAAATGGCTCAACCTGGCGGCCGGAGCGGGGGATCAGAACGCTCTGGAAGAAAAGAGAATTGTTGAAGCCGGCATGACTCAAAAACAAATTGATAATGCGCAAACATTGGCCCGTGAATGGACTGTTCAATCGGGTGTTTTACCCCAGCCGACCAAAGATGCGGGTGCCGAGTGAGCGTGGTAGCGGCATGATGGTTATGGTGGGCGATACTTCTAAAATCTGTTGATTTGCTACGACGTATGAATGTCTCAGTTGTGCCAGCACCTGACCATTCTAGGGAGCAATTCGAATTCCCGCAGTTCGGCCTTATGTGGAGTTCCACATAAGGCCGATAATTTGAAGGTTTTATATAAACAACAGCGTTACTCCCTTGATTTCAAGGTCGCTCAAGACGTTTGTATCGTACATAGCACCGTTTCCCACGATTTCATTTTAAGACGTGCGCGCCATGCTGGATCGGTAACTAGCTTTTCATAACGGGAGGCAATCGCGCTTACTTTAACTGAAATAACATTACCCTCTTGCAGTGTGCAACTATTGGACAACCGTCCGACAACAAAACCATGCCGGTTTTTTAAATCGCGCCCAACCAATTTCAATTCGTCACCAATTCTCAAATCTGAAATGGCTGAATGAAGTTTTTGATTGGTAGTCCGTCCCGAGAAATCCATAAACACATCAGCATTTCCGAGCTCTACAAACTTTACATCAAGAGCCGGGTTATGTGGAGGATACGCCTCATTGTCGCTCAATAAAGCACACGACTGATTTCGCATACTTGAACTGTACGGATTCGGTGTATGAGTAAATTCAAGCAGAGTCAGTGTTTCCTTGGCTCTGGTCATGCCAACATAGTACAGGCGTCTTTCATCCGGGACAGCCACCACTGGCCAATCTCCGTCGAGAATAATGACATGACGGAATTCGCGCCCCTTTGCGGCATGAACCGTCGAAATGGTCAACTTCCCGGCAACGGAATTCCGTTGCTCGTTACTGAATTCGAAAATCCAGTCGAGCAACTGGCTGGCCGGCATTTCCTCCAACGACCATGCGAGACAGAATTCAGAGATGCACTGTTGCAACAATTGTATCCAGTGATTTTCAGGCTGTTTCGCAAGGTGTCTGCCGATCCAACGCAACAGTGCAGTTTTGGCAATCAGGTGGCGTCTTGGATTCAACAACAATCGAATTAGCATCTGACCTTCTCTTACCTGATTGAGCTTGAGTTTGCCGGAGCCGCGACCATTGTCGATTTGGACGCATGGAATGCCGTTTAACTCACAATATGCACGGATAGGTGCAAGGTATTTGTGCGCTCTGGCCAGAATCGCAAAATCAGACCATTCCGCTGAAGGAGATAATGTAAACAGACGGCGAACTTCCTCCATCACCATCTGCGCCTGAATGTTGGCATCAGCGGGACAGCGAATGATATGTACGCGACCTTTGGCAAAGTGATCCAGCTTTTCCCACTGGCCGCCCGGTGGATTACTTTGACGAGTAAAGTTGATTCGTATCGGATGCTCCTGCTTCAGCCGATCTGGATTTTTAGCAATGATCTGGTTTGCCGCAGTAATGATGTGAGAATTTGATCTGTAGTTCTCAATGAGATATTCGGTCTTTGCCTGATAATCTTCTTGAAAACGCTTGATGAATTCGTTGCTGGTCTTGCGAAACTCATAGATATTTTGGTCATCATCTCCTACCGCCATAATGGTGAGCTTCGCATCGCGATCCCCTAAGACACGTCCGCTCAGTGCGCTGATCAGCTCATACTGTTCAGCGTCAATATCCTGATACTCATCAACCAAGATATAGCGGTACCCCTGTAACAGCTTATCTCTCATGTCATCCGCATCGTCATCGCCAGGTCGGCCATGTCCTTGCAACAGGTTGATGGCATTCCGGATTATTGCATCGAAGTCCGGCGTTTCGTCTCTCTCGGCCATGACGCGCAAAGAAGTTCCTGTCAGACGCATTGCCATTGAGTGGTAGGTGAGTACGGTTACCCCATAAGCATCCTGACCAACGAGATCAATCAGACGCTTGCGTACCTCATAAGCTGCGAGGCGATTGAATGTCAGGACAATGATGCCATCCGCTGACGTGCGCAAAACCCGCAACAAATAAGCAACCCGATGCACGATAACTCGGGTTTTGCCGGATCCCGGCCCGGCAAGAATCAATCGGTTCGTATCCGTTTTATCCGCGACTAATGACTGTTGCAGGGGATGTTTCAGATCATCCACTATTCGATGTAACGACTCGCCGGTTGTTGCCAATTCGAGCAGTTCCTTGCGCGTCGCAAAATATCGTTTGATGAAATCGCTTTTTGACCAGCGGAAATAGGCAGCAATGAATGCCATAGCGTCATTGAGCTTTTCAAGGCCAAGACGGGCATACTCCTGCACCACATGAATTTGGAAAGTGCGCTCCTGATAATAATCTTCCAAGCCAACGTAATCACTTTGCCGGAATCCCCGTTTATTCTCATCGGCATAAACCTGGATGGTCATGGCCGATCTGAATACTGTTCGTCCCCGATCCAGATGTATGGACTTGATCCGGTCGAGATAGAGCAATCCTTGCTCCAGCGCTTTGGCCTCGTCACGAATTTGACCAGTCAAGGTAATATCGTGGCGCAAGACCTCACACAACTCCCCCGCCTTGCTTTCCACCAGCAAATCGGCTCCCCGCAACTCTGGCGGCAGTTTACCCAAGAAGAAATTAAGCAATATTTGAGCGATGGCGCGCCGTTTTTCACCTATCTCTATAATTTTTTGCCATGATCTACGTAGCCTAACCCGATAATGATCGCGAGTGACTTTCTTGAGTTCAAAGCTTGGGCGCTCTGCTTGGGTATTTCCGAATGGCTGGCTCATGGCTCGAAGCAAGCCAAGCAAATCCTCGATCAGAACCTCCCTGCCAATTTGATCTTTGACACCTTGGCACAAATTGCGAAGATTTAATTCCTGCCATTCATTCGTATCGGCATCGGGAGCAAGTTCCGGCAACATGTCGAGCAACGCCTTTTCGGTTGCCGCAACGTTTGCAAACTTATCCAGGGACGAGTTGGCGATTCCTTTACGCAGCCTTGCAGTAATAACGATGTCGTTACTTAAAATACCCAACTGCTCCATTTGCTGAAGCACCCGCACACACTCATCGCTGGGCATCTCGGTTTGCAGCATCAATTCATCGGTACTAATGCCTTCTGTCGCATCGGCATTAATCAGCAATTCAACGAGTCTCAAATATTTTCGTTTATTATCATCGGTTAGATTAGCCGATTTCAGCTTCTCCTCAACCATTTGAATACTGCCGACTTTCAGGCTCGCGGGAAATACCCTAGTATCATTTTCATTGCGCTGTAATAATCTGGCGCGCTCTAGCCATGAGACTGCCGTTTTGACGCGCGTTTCGGCATCCCGACTCTCCGCATCGATTGCCGAATCCAAATCATCATCAGCCAATATCTCACCGGCAGTAATCACAATCGTATGGTCTTTCGCCTTATTGGATCGTTTACGCAAACTGCGCAATATCTCGCCAATATCCTTACGGCTCAGCCGTGAGCGCGCTGCCAGTCCGAACTGAACCTCTACATCATCTTCGTCGTAGAGCAATACGCAGCGCGATTCGTTTCTGTCACGTCCCGCGCGCCCGGCTTCCTGAAGATAATTTTCCAGCGATCCGGGAATCTCGGCATGGATTACCGCCCGCACATCGGGCTTGTCCACTCCCATGCCAAAGGCATTGGTGGCGACAATGACGCGCAAGTCCCCATTGATGAAATCCTGCTGCACCTCTTTCTTCTCGTCCGGCTGCAATCCCGCATGAAAATACGCACAGTTCCATCCCATTTCCCTCAGGAAGGTTGAGATATCCTCGGCACTTTTGCGCTTCGCCGCAAAAATGATGGCTCCACCTTCTGAGTCCTTCAGTTCGCTTTCAAGAATTTTGTGTATCAGGCCAAATTTCTCCTGACTGGTGGTATTGATGACTTCGTAATGGAGGTTGTTGCGTTCGTGCCCACCCTCAAATACTTTCAGTTCAACGTCTAATACTTCTTTGAAATGCTCTCGCAGATCATCAATTACCTCGACCTTGGCCGTGGCAGTGAAGCAGGCGATTTGCGGCAATTCGTCACGGACATGCTCCTTGATAAAGCGGGATGCATAAATGTAATCGGGACGAAAATCCTGTCCCCACTTCGAAAGACAGTGCGCCTCATCAAAGACCCATGCACCAATTTCCCTATAGCGAATCGCATCGATAAAGCTTTTATTGCGCAATTGCTCAGGCGAGACCAGTAGTATGCCAATGTCTCCGAGCCTGATCTTTTCCAGTACCTCGCGCCGCTCCGGTATGCTCAACAAACCATTGAGTGCTGCACCGCAGAAAATTCCTTGTTTGACCAGATTATCTACCTGATCTTTCATCAGCGACTGCAACGGCGAAATGATTACGGTGAGACTGCCGTTGCGCCAATATCGGTTCAATGCAGGCAGCTGGTAACAAAGGGATTTGCCACCACCCGTCGGAAGAATGGCTAATAAATGATCGCCACGCATACCTGAGGTGACAATATCCTCTTGCAAAGAACCGCCGCGCTCATTGGCAGGCTCGGCACGAAATTCTTCAAATCCAAAATAGTGCTTCAACTCCGAACGGGGATCGTGAACCGCCTTGCAATACAAACAACCGGGTTGATTACACGTTTGATCGCGCAACTCTTTGAGCAGCGATTTTGTTTTTGGAAACTGCATTCCAACCCAAGGCGGTAGGACAGAATTGCCACCGGATACACGAAGCCATGCAAGGGCATAGGCTATCGGCATATACATGTCTGGATTGATTAGGTCTTCTTGTAGCAGCTTTTCCAACCGAGTCATGCATACCTTGTCTTGCACCGCAGCCCTAAACAACGTCCTGATCTCATCAAGTTCCGGCTTGGCAGCATGACGGATGGTCATAAAAAGGCTAGATAAACCATTTCCCTCAACAGATGTCATCAGGTAGTGATAGCAAGCCAGCTCATTGGGGGTTGATGTATTGAGCGAAATCAAGGCATCGCGCTGATCTTTGAATAATCTCAAGGAGAGTTGCGCATCCTTCAGTGGATCGTTGATCGAATCTCTGACCAACTTATAGTCTTTGACCAGACTATGGTACGGATTTTGAGGAAATGCGATGGGTGACAACTGTAACGTATCGATGATCGGCAATGACAACAGCACAAGATCAGGATAAATCCGCTTCAAGACGGGCAAGTCGTGCTGCGCAACATTATGCCCGAGTACGAATGATGCCCCAGTTGTCAGGGCATCGAGTTTCGGCTTAACTTCGGAAGATCGGAACCTGCCTTGAAACACTTCGCTTTGTTTGGTGTCGGGCCGCCACGCTGCAATTTTATAGATGGCGGCCTCCGACTCGACCGATGTTTCAAGGTCGATGCAAAGAGATTTTGGTTGGAAGTCGCTTTCTTCAGCCACAAGATGCCTTGTCAGATATACACTTGATCAATTCAATCTAAATTATTATTTTTGTGGAATTAATTTGATTCTGTATTGTACCTACTTAATGAATTATTTTCATTTGCGTTCGCGGTCGAAAAACTCGGATTGCTTGCCACCGTCCATTGGCACCGAGAAAATGACGATCAGCTTCTAAACTTAAGCGGGCAGTTACATGGTAAATTCCACTAGCATCTGGATGACAGCTTTGTGATGCAGTGGGTAGGTAGTAACTTTGTGCCACAAACCGCCATCAGAAAATTTTCAAAATAGTCTGTACAGGCTAGGTAATTTAAACGAATAATAAGTTCATATGAAAATAGACGATATCAACGATCAACTCCGTTCGTTAACTGTTGAAGGACTTGAAGCTATAGAGCAAAGTGAGTTTGCCGTTGAAGGGTGCAAAAATGCAATCGCCTTCTTTGACTCAAGAAAAGACAAGCTAATAACTAGTTGTTCGTCATTTACTGGAGCTGTTAGCGCTATGTCCAATGTTCCGGAAGTCATCAATCGATATGGCTCTTTGAACGCGCATAGAATCGTTGTTCAGTTTGTTTTCAATGCATGTAGTATCTACGCAACTTTCGGCAATAAGGACGCTGCTTTTGAGGAAACGTTTCAAAGATTCAAAACTGAAGCTGAGACGGATTACTGGAATTTTAGGGCAGTCACAAACGTACAGAATTTTGAGTGTACCACTCTCCCGATTGAATTGGACGGCGGCATATCTATACGCTCGCGCTCGTTTGAAGAACTATCGGCTTTGCTTCATTGGGGTGAGTATGAACTAAACCACCTTACTGAGGACTGGCGACACGGAGGTTTTGGTAATAACGTGATGTTAGTCGAAGCTCGTGTTAAAAAAGAACCTGACAATTTCCTTTCGGTCAGTAACGGCACTCAAATGAGTCGGGTCTGGCTAATGTTATTAGCAATGCGCCTCGTACTACCTGGTGACATACGAATCGGAACGCTATTCCCAACACGCCCAGCAATTTTCAATGTTGGAATAGGTGGGTTCCTCTCACATGGTTATACTTACTGGCATCCAGGCCTTGTGTACAAACTTGAGGCCGCAGATGTTCCAAAAATTAATACTGTTTATCGCGATCTCATATCACTAGAATCACAACCACTGAAATCGATCCGAAATCTTCATCTCGCCCTTCGCTCCTTCGGAGCAATCTATGATCGTTTAATGCATCAGGCTGATGATCGCATAGTAGATGCGATTACAGCCCTAGAGGCATTGTGGAAACTTGACGTGGAACTGAAGTTTAAATTGGCCTTTCGTACAGCGTCACTCCTCGCACGTTCAGATGATGACCGCGTTGCCCTCTTCGCACAACTAATGAGCTACTACAATATCCGCAGCAAACTTGTTCACGGCGGCAAACTTTCTGATGAGCAGGAAGCTGAGCTGCGCGCGGACGAGCCATTACGCGATATTGTTAAAAACTGTCTTAGAGGTTTCCTTCACCTTGCCGTGCATCCAGGAGAATGGACATTGGGGCGACTTGAAAAAGAATCAGACACTGTTTTTCTGCATGAACGCAACCGAGAGTCGCTACAGAATGCGATGCAACCGTGGTAACTTTAATATCAATTTATTCCCCGCGCTCTTGGCGCGTGGGGCAACGCGGTTTGAGCGTTGCAGTGTCATTTTCACCGTAGCTCATTTCCCATACAATGACGAAAATGTTCACTCAAAATGTACTTGAGTGTATTGTAGTACACATTATCTTTATTACATTGCCGAAGGAACAAAAATGAATCGTCGCCCTTCAACTCAGGACGTAACTTGGCTCTTGGACTTGAGCCGCAACAATCAGCTGGATTTAGAGTCACCGTATCAGCGGCGAAGTGTCTGGACACTCAAAGACAGGCAGTTTTTTCTCGACACCATCTTTCGTAACTATCCAAGCCCATCCATCTTTTTGCACAAGACCATTGATGATGCTGGTAAATCGACATATCACGTTGTTGATGGAAAACAGCGTCTAGAAACCATCCTTAATTTTGTAGACGATAAAATCAGGTTATCGCCTAATTATGGTGATGTTCAGCTAGATGGTAAGAAATGGTCAGACCTTACTGAGATGCCGAATATAAGACAGCGATTCTGGAATTATCAAATCACTGTGGACCAGCTCGACTTCGACGTTGCTGATACAACGGTAGCGTCGTGCTCCAACCCCGGCTAAAATCGTTACACTGTATGAACCCGATCCGGCGGAATGGGTCGATTTTGTCAAAAGGAGAAAATAAATATGTCCAAGTGCGAAGTCTGCGGCGGTAGCGAGTTCCGCCGAGAGGAAGTGGAAGAGGTCTTCCATGTCGATAAGCGCTATGTGTTGGTCGAACATATCCCGGCGACCGTCTGTGCGCAGTGCGGCGAGAAGACCTTTGATGCGGAAACGACTGAAGGCATCCGGCTTATGCTGCATAGCCAGCGCGCTCCTGCGCGAGCGGTGGAGATGGAAGTGTTCGCGTTTTAATGCCGCGAAACTGGCGTTGACGGATACCGGCAAGGAAGACGAAGCCAGTCTTTTGGCTTTATTGAATGGAACATCTTGTGAAGTTGAACTTCTCTTATGGTTCGATTTGAGACGGCCACCACAAACCTGAATCAACCACAAAATTCGGTTTGACTACCGCGTGAATCCTTATCCGGAAATTCATAATCAACCGCCCAATTTTATTTACTGATAATGTTTATGACACCACAAAATTCTGTTCCCAAAGTGGGCTTCGTTTCACTCGGTTGCCCCAAGGCAACAGTTGATTCAGAGCACATCCTTACCCGCCTGCGCGCCGAGGGTTACCTCATTTCCGGCAGTTATAGTGATGCCGATCTGGTGGTGGTCAACACCTGCGGCTTTATTGACAGTGCGGTGGAGGAGTCGCTGGAAGCCATCGGCGAAGCACTGGCGGAGAATGGCAGGGTCATCGTCACAGGTTGCCTCGGTGCCAAGGGCGACGTAGTTCGGCAGGCACATCCCAAAGTGCTGGCCGTTACCGGCCCCCACGCGACTGACGAAGTGATGGAAGCCCTGCATGCACACCTGCCCAAGCCGCACGATCCATACAGCGATCTGGTGCCGCCCCAGGGCATCCGCCTCACGCCCAAACATTATGCCTACGTAAAAATTTCCGAAGGATGTAACCATCGATGTACTTTTTGCATTATCCCCGGCTTGCGCGGCGACCTGGTGAGCAGGCCGGTGGGGGAAGTGATGGAGGAAGCGCAGAATCTGGTGAACGCGGGCGTGAAGGAATTGTTGGTGATCTCGCAGGACACCAGTGCCTACGGCGTAGACGTGAAATACCGCACCGGTTTTTGGAACGGCAGACCGCTCAAGACACGCATGGCCGAACTGGCCCGGGCGATGGGTGAATTAGGCATATGGGTGCGGTTGCATTACGTTTATCCCTACCCCAATGTCGACGAGGTTATCCCTTTGATGGCGGAAGGTAAAATTCTGCCCTACCTTGACATCCCTTTCCAGCATGCCAACGAGCGCATCCTCAAGCTGATGAAGCGTCCGGCCAGCAGCGAGAACGTGCTGCAACGTATCAGGCAATGGCGCGGCATTTGCCCGGACATCACCTTGCGCAGCACCTTCATAGTAGGCTTCCCCGGCGAGACGGAAAAAGAATTCCAGGAGCTTCTCGACTTTCTCGAACAGGCGCAACTTGATCGTGTAGGCGCGTTTACCTATTCCCCGGTGGAAGGTGCAGTTGCCAATGAACTGCCTGATCATGTGCCTCCTGAAGTGCAGGAAGAACGGCTGGAACGTCTGATGCGGCTGCAGGAAGAAATCAGTGCAGAACATTTGGCGCTCAAGTTGGGTAAAACGATGCAAGTGCTGGTGGACAATGTGGACGAGGAGGGTGCCGTCGCACGAAGCACGGCGGATGCGCCGGAAATCGACGGGCTGGTTTACATCAGCAACGGCGATAATTTAAGCGTCGGTGATTTTGTGAATGTGCGTATCACGGATTCCGATATTCATGACCTATGGGCGGAGCTTTCTGATTTCCCATCGGGTGAATGTTAGTGAGGTGAAACCGGGATCATTTATTCTGAAAGTTTAATCAGTTGCTGTTGCGCGCTGATCCGGCTGGTCATTGCGGGCGACATCGGGAGCAAAGCCTGATAAAATAAAGAAGTGAATTTTTGATTAACTTTTTATTATGTTTGGAGAAAGTAGCATGGCCGTAGAACGCACCCTGTCCATTATCAAACCCGATGCTGTCGCGAAAAATGTCATCGGCCAAATTTATACCCGCTTTGAGCAAGCCGGCCTGAAAGTGATCGCCGCGCGCATGGTGCACCTGTCGCGTCCCGAAGCCGAAGGGTTTTATGCAGTGCATCGCGCACGCCCGTTCTTCAAGGATCTGGTAGAGTTCATGATCTCCGGGCCGGTAGTGATACAGGTTCTGGAAGGCGAGGGCGCAATCCTGAAAAACCGCGACTTGATGGGTGCGACCGACCCCAGGAAGGCTGAAAAAGGCACCATTCGCGCGGATTTCGCCGACAGCATTGATGCCAATGCTGTACACGGTTCAGATGCACCGGAAACGGCTGCGGTTGAAATTGCTTATTTTTTCCCCAGCATGAATGTTTATTCGCGTTAACGGCAGTGGCGAATTACCTTCCTTGTTGATGAAATTCTCCATGCCCGTTTCCCTCAGCCCAACCTTCCTTCAAAAACGAAGGAAGGTGCAAGCGTCCGCTACGCGAATTTCACGTTGACGCCGGAAAAACCAATGGCAGAAAATCTCCTCAATTTTGATGCACAGCGATTGACTGAGTGGTTCGCTGAAATGGGCGAGAAGCCCTTCCGCGCGCGTCAGGTGCTGCGCTGGGTGCATAAGTCCGGGGAGGCTGATTTCGATGCCATGAGTGACCTCGCGCTATTGCTTCGCGGCAAGCTCAAGCTGCAGGCCTGCGTGCAGGCTCCCAAGGTGGTGCGCGAGGAAGTTTCGGCAGACGGCACGCGTAAGTGGCTACTGGATGTTGGCACCGGCAATGCGGTGGAAACTGTATTCATTCCGGAAATTGACAGGGGTACCCTGTGCGTTTCTACCCAGGCCGGGTGCGCACTCGACTGTGCTTTTTGTTCCACCGGCAAGCAGGGTTTCAACCGCAATCTCTCCACGGCGGAAATCATCGGGCAATTGTGGTGGGCAAACCGTGAAATTGGCAGAAACGCCGACGGCAACTGGCCGGTCACCAACGTGGTGATGATGGGAATGGGCGAACCGCTGCTGAATTTCGACAACACGGTAAGCGCGTTGCACCTGATGCTGGATGACAACGCCTACGGCCTGTCGCGGCGGCGAGTAACCGTTTCGACCTCCGGCATAGTCCCGGCGATGGATCGCTTGCGTGATGAATGCCCTGTTGCCTTGGCGGTGTCGCTGCATGCGCCGAATGATACGTTGCGCGACATGCTGGTGCCGGTCAACCGGAAATATCCCTTGCGGGAATTAATGGCTGCCTGTCAGCGATACCTGGAAAAAGCGCCGCGTGACTTTGTGACTTTCGAGTATGTGATGCTGGAAGGCGTGAATGACAGCGAGAAAAATGCGCGTGAGTTGCTGGCACTGGTGAGCAACGTGCCGTGCAAGTTCAACCTGATTCCGTTCAACCCATTTCCCCAGACGTCGTTCAAACGTTCCTCATCCGATACCGTGCACAGGTTTCGTGACGTGCTGATGCAGGCCGGTATCGTGACCACCACGCGCAAGGTGCGGGGTGATGACATTGCGGCAGCGTGCGGGCAACTGGCGGGACAGGTTCAGGACAAGACCAGGAGAGTTCACCGCCTGGCGGAGGTTCGCGTATGAGATTGCCGGTGATTATCCTGTTTGCACTAATTGTCGCCGGTTGCGTCTCTCAGCAAAGCGGCGTCCCCACTCGTTCGCAGACCAGCGCCAAGGTTCATACCGACCTCGCCGAGTTGTATTACGAACGTGCCCAGCTAGGCGTGGCGCTTGAAGAGTTGCGCAAGGCGTTGCTTGCCGAGCCTGAGTATGCACCGGCCTATGGAGTGCGGGGCTTGGTGCACATGGCGTTGCGGGAGGACAAGGAAGCGGACGATGATTTTCAGCACAGCCTGCATTTGGATGGCGTCAATTCAGAAACCCGCAACAATTATGGCTGGTTCTTGTGCCAGCGCGGGCGGGAAAAGGAGTCGGTGAAACAATTCCTGGCCGCGCTGAAAAATCCCTTGTACTCAACTCCGGAAAAGGCTTACCTGAATGCCGGTGTGTGCTCCAGAAAAGCCGGCGAAATGAAAGATGCCGAAGATTTCCTGCAAAAGGCGCTGCTACTTCAGCCTGACATGCCGGAAGCGCAACTGGAGTTGGCCGAGCTCAAGTTTGCAAACGGTGATTATGCGGCAGCCAAGACCAGTTTCAAGCACTTTGCGCAGGGAGGTGACGTTAATTTGACTGCCGGGAACCTATGGCTGGCGGTGCGTATTGAGCGCAGCCTGGGCGACAGGGATGCTGAGGATAGCTATGCATTGCAATTGCGCAAACGCTTTCCCGATGCTCGTGAAACCCAACTGATGTTGCAAGGACAATGACGGAAAACCAGACAGGCAATACAACTCCTGATGATGCCACGGGCACCGTCGATGCAGTACCTTTCAGTGCCGGCACGGCATTGCGGGAAGCGCGAATGCATCAGGGTTTGAGCGTGGACGAGGTATCCAATCGCGTCAAATTTGCACCGCGCCAGATCGAGGCGCTGGAGGCTGACGATTTTGCGCATCTGCCGGAAACTGCATTCTTGCGTGGCTTTGTGCGCAGCTATGCCCGCCTGTTGCAAATCGATCCCTCGCCCTTGCTGGCGGCATTGCCGCAAGCTTCAGCCGAACCGGTTCCGCTGACAGGGAAAGCACCGGCAGATATGCCGTATCCTGATGTTAATTCTGAACGAAAGAGCAGCATCATCTGGCTGGCGGCGGCGCTTGCCGTGGCGGTTGTATTGGTGCTGTTTGCATGGTTGCTTGGTGCTAAACCGAAAGAGCAGAATGCGCCTGAAGCAACGGTATCAGGCGGGAAAAATGCTACGGTGGAAACATTGGTGCTGCCTGAGGCAGTACCGGTTTCGGCGGTAGCTGACCCAGAGCCGGTAACGGTGACATCCGGTGTTGCAAAAACTATTGCTGAAAAACCCATTGCTGAAAAACCCGGCGCAGAAATCATAAAGGCTGTAGATTCCCCCCCCACTGTGCAAGTTGCCGCTACTCCCGCCCGGCCTGCTGCCGTGCCGATTGGTAAACCAGTCAATGTACCTGTTGCCACAAACAACTTACCCGAACAAACTGCAATCCGGATGACGTTTGATGCGGACTCATGGGTGGAAATCACTGACAAGAACGGCAAAGTCCTGCTGTCGCAACTCAATCACGCCGGCACAGAACAGGCAATCAACGGCAGCCCGCCTTTTTCCCTGACGATAGGATATGCCAAGGGTGTACGCTTGAACTACAAGGGGAAACCGGTTGACTTGGCACCTTACGACATTGCGGATGTTGCACACCTGACGCTGGGGGAATAGTGACTCAGCCCACAATTCAGCGCCGCGCTACCCGGCAAGTTATGGTTGGCGGCGTCATTATCGGCGGCAACGCACCTGTCGTTGTGCAATCAATGACCAACACCGACACAGAGCATGCACAGTCCACGGCACAGCAGGTATTCGAACTGGCAAAAGCCGGTTCCGAGTTGGTGCGCATCACTGTCAATACTGCCGAGGCCGCCGCGCAGGTGCCGCGCATCCGGGAATTGCTGGATGCAATGGGCTGTGATGTCCCTTTGATAGGGGACTTCCATTACAACGGCCACCGCCTGCTCACCGAGTATCCGGAATGCGCGCAAGCGCTGGCGAAATACCGCATCAACCCCGGCAACGTCGGCAAAAACCGCAAGGGCGAAGACCAGTTTGCCATGATGATTTCGGTCGCCATAAAATACAATAAACCCGTGCGCATCGGCGTGAACTGGGGCAGTCTGGATCAGGATTTGGTAGTGCGCATGATGGACGAAAACGCAAGGCTGGCGCGGCCGAAAGAGGTGGCCGAGGTGACGCGCGAGGCGCTGATTGTCTCGGCCCTGGACAGCGCCGGACGCGCCGAGGAACTGGGCCTGCCGCATGACCGCATCGTGCTCTCCTGCAAAGTGAGCGAGGTACAGGACTTGATCGCGGTCTATCGCGAACTGGCCCGGCGCTGTGATTATCCCCTGCACCTCGGCTTGACTGAAGCCGGTATGGGTTCCAAGGGAATCGTCGCTTCCACCGCAGCCCTTGCGGTGCTGTTGCAGGAAGGCATCGGCGATACCATTCGCGTCTCGCTCACCCCGGAACCCGGCGGCGACCGCACACAGGAAGTGTTGGTGGCGCAGGAGATTCTGCAAACCATGGGGCTGCGTTCCTTTGCGCCCATGGTTACCGCCTGTCCCGGCTGCGGGCGCACCACCAGCACTGTATTCCAGGAACTGGCACAGAACATCCAGATTTACCTGCGTGAGCAAATGCCGCTGTGGCGTGCACAATACAGCGGTGTGGAAGAAATGACCGTCGCGGTGATGGGCTGCATTGTCAACGGCCCCGGAGAAAGCAAACTGGCCAACATCGGCATCAGCTTGCCCGGTACCGGTGAAAATCCCGCAGCCCCCGTTTATGTGGACGGCGAGAGAGTGACCACTTTGCGCGGAGACAACATTGCGCAGGAATTCCAGAAAATTGTGGACGGGTATGTGGCGCGTAACTATGCGGCAAAAGAGGCAGGTGAGACTGTACACCGCGAAATTCCGATATGGCCTGTTGTGGAGTCCCGCCGGGATTGATGATTTCCCGGTCATGACAGGGAAATTATTGACCGGGTGGCAGGCGGGAGTAATTGAAGGCAGAGGGTAGTATCGTGTCCCCACGAAATTTTCGCCAGAAACTATTGGCAATGCTGGGTCTTTGCTTCGTGCTGGTCATGGTGGCTCTCGATCAGACGGTAATTGGCACCGCACTTCCGACCGTGGTGGCCGAGCTCAACGGTTTCGATCTGTATGCATGGGTAGGCACCTCTTATCTCCTTACCTCGGTTATTGCTGTTCCGATCTTCGGCAAGTTGGGTGACGAGCATGGGCGCAAACCGTTCGTGATCGCCGCTATCATCCTGTTCACATTGGCATCAATGTTGTGCGGCATGGCTCAAAGCATGCTGCAACTTGTCCTGGCGCGGGCGTTGCAAGGTATAGGCGGCGGCATGCTGGTAGCCACCTCGTTTGCCTGCGTTCCGGACTTGTTTCCGGATTCGCACGAGCGTTTGCGCTGGCAGATTCTGTTCAGTAGTGCGTTCGGTCTGGCCAATGCGGTTGGGCCTTCACTGGGCGGGTATCTGGCAGAATATTGGGGTTGGCGGTGGGTGTTTTTCGTTAACCTGCCTGTCGGGATAGCAAGTCTGGGATTTGTCTGGTATTTCCTGCCCAGAATTCGCCACTCCGAACATCCCCCCTCTGGTATGGACTGGTTTGGCTCGTTGTTGGTGGCGATGACGCTGGGTTGCCTGCAACTTCTGGTGGAATGGCTGCCGCAACATAAGCCGGCGTTGCTGTTGGTCGCGTTGGGATCGGTTGGAGCAGTTTCTTGTATCACGCTGATCTGGTGGGAGCGCCGTTGCAAGAATCCGGTGCTGCCTTTGGGAATGTTCACGCACCGCATCCTGGGCCCGCTGTTTGCGCTATCGATAATGATGGGCTTTTGTATGTTTGCGGTGATGTACTACGCACCGCTATTGTTTCAGGGCGGCTTTGGTTTGTCGCCCAACCAGGCCGGTTTGCTAGTCACGCCTCTGGCTGTTTTCATCACCGTAGGCAGCATTGTAAACGGACGCATCGTGACCCGGCTGCATTCGCCGAATATTATTTTGTACGTTGGCCTCAGTTTTTTCTGGATAGCAGCCTTGGCGCTTACACAGACAACCGCGACCACACCGCATGCAATGATTGCTGTCGCCATGATGCTCGGCGGTTTGGGCCTCGGGCTGCTATTGCCCAATCTGACACTCATAGCGCAGAGCAGCTCCCCGCGGACGCAATTGGGAATCGCTACTGCCATGCTCCAGTCTATGCGCATGGTCGGCAGCATGCTGGGCACGGCGCTGATCGGTTCGCTTATTTCCAACCTGTACGTCTCGAAAGTGCATGACATGCTGGAGGCCGGTCACGGTAGCCTATGGGCTTCCTGGCTGGACGACCCGCAGATATTGGTCAGTCATGTGCGTCAGGCAACGTTTCTTGAAGCGGTGATTCCGGCCGGGAATAATGCGGCAATTTTTTTGGCGGGAGCAAGGAATGCCCTGGTCGAGGCTATTCATGATAGCCAGTGGTTCATTGTTGTATTCATTGTGATGGCATTCTGGCTGGTGTACCGCATTCCCGCGGTCAACATTCATGGTCATGCAACGGATCGGGAAACCGGCAAGGAATAAGCAGAAATATTTTGGGGCTACAAATTTTCACATCAGTGCCGCAAGCAGTTCAGCCTGATCTATTCCCCAAGTCCGGAAAGCTTCGTGGGATTTTATCTTGTCGCCCGAGACAGAAATATCCACCATTTCGGGAGGGATGAGGCACAATTTCTTGCAGTCATAAATTAATTGCACGATGGGTTGCAACAATTTATCGGGTACAACTTCTCTTACGATTGCCAATTTGTCACTTTCCATGCGTACCAGCGATCCGACCGGATAGATACCGATTCCTTTGATGAACGCCTGCACCAACTTGTTGTCGAAGTGCGCATTGCTCCATCTGAACAATTGTTTTAGCGCCTCGGCCGGTGGTATTCCCTTGTGATATACACGAAGTGAAGTGATCGCGTCATATACATCCACGATGGCGAGCATTTGGCCGTGAAGGCTTATTTGATCGCCCATCAGTTTTTCAGGATAACCGGTCCCGTCAAAACGCTCATGGTGTTGCGCCGCAGCATTGAAAGTGATCTCGCTGATGCCTTTCACACGGCTCAGAAGATCGGCGGTGTGCACCACATGGCTTTTCATGACATCAAATTCTGCCTTATCCAGCTTCCCCGGTTTGTTTAATATGTTCCCCGGCACTTTTGATTTGCCAACGTCATGAAGTAAGCCGCCCATGGCAATATCCTTGATTTCGTCGTGTGGCAATTCCAGCACGCGCCCGAATGCGACAGCCAGGGCGGACACGGAAACCGAGTGTTGAAAGGTGTATTCATCGCAAGTTTTTATTTGAGCCAGGGGTAATAGCGCGGAAGGGAAACGGAACATTGAGTCGATAATGTTATCTATCATCGGCTCGCATTTTTCCAATTCGATCTGCTTGCCCAGACGCGCATCGTTCATCATGTCGCGCATCAACTTGTTGGCATTGGAATATAGACTTTTTGCGTGGTCGAATTCTTCCGCAGGAGAAAACTTTTTACTGATACCGGGAATGAAGGACGAGTTTCCGGGTCTTATCGCCGCAATATTCCCGGCATCGATAGCGCCAGTTTCAACTTCAATTACATCCGCACCCAGCCCGGTGTCGATATAGACTTCCTTAACGCCGGTTTCATGAATCTTGTTCAAAGTTGCGACTTCATCAATCATGAAACAGTTGAGCGGAAATGAATGACTGGACCACTCCTGATTAAGGTCGTGGATGTACATGCCGATTTGAAGTTGGCCTAATGAAATCTTCTTTATCATTGGTATCCGCGCAGCTTGCTGGAATCAAATAAAATGCTTCTATGCCACTTCCTTGTATTGGAACACGTCTTCCTTGATATCGTTAACTTCATCTTCAGACAATCCCAGATAGGACAGGACAATCGGGCCTGACACATTCCAGTCGAGATCGTCGCGCAACTGTCTCGTGTCGCAGAGAAATTCGGCAAACCTGATCAAGGCAATCAGGCCGCGAACTTCAACGGAAAATTTTTCATTGGAATGCAGAATCGTAATGTCATGATGATTCAAGACGGCCTGACAGATCGAATTCGGCAAACTCCAACTTTTGGCGAGCAGATAGCCTATCGTTGCATGGTTGGTGGAATGCGCCTCGTCTTCGAGGCTGGTAAAAGCCAACATGGAAACTTTATTCGCCCTTACCAACGTCTGTGTGTATTCGGGAAACTTTTGCAGCATGATCGGAATCCCGCAATCACGAAAAAGCCCGTACATATATGCCAGATCTTTTGGAACACCCGGGACTATTCCTGAAAGGTATGCAGCGACATTAGCCACTTTTTCCGCGCTGTCCCAAAATCTTTCCAGCTTAAGGTCTTTCAGGCCCAGGGCATTTTTCAGGGCAAGGCCTGTCGTGATTCCAATCACATTATTGAGTCCCATCGTCATCGCCGCCTGCTGTACGGTTTCAATTTTCATACGCAATCCGAAAAATGGCGAATTGGCGGTTTTGAGCATTGCCGCCGTCAAGGCAATATCCTTGGATATTATTTGGGCAATCCTGCGTAAATCGGGGTCATCTTTGCTCTTCTCCCGACTAATCTCGCCAATCACCGCAGGTCGCGGGGGGATTTTTATCGTGGACAGGAGTTTCTCTGCCGCTTCTTCAGTAATGATTATTGCCATATTTACTTATTGCGGGGGGTCAGTGAAGGCTGATAGTATAAATTTTCAGATAAATTGCGCAACCATGGGCGTGCAGTGGTTTTAGTCAATTCAGTAGCTATTGGATTTTTCCGGATTGACGGATCGCACCATCTTCTCGGCTAACCATGCAGCTACCTGCCCAGTGCCATTCGGAGCGACTGGTTGCGCCCGTGGTGAGTTCAGGATTTCATCCAGCATTACGACGATATTTCCTTGTTCCAATTCAGACCTTGAGACTTCGCGGCACAGGGTGTGCCGTTGCAGCCATTCAATCAAGGCAGGGGATTCCGGCCAATCGGGGCGGTTGACGTAGAGCACAGGAACGCTGCTGCATGCTGCCTCGACGAAACTGCCATAGCCGGGTTTGCAGATCAACGCGTCGCTGCTGGCGAGCAGATCGCTGAAGTTCATTTGCAAAGACTCGATGATGATGGCATCAGGATGGCAAACTTGCCAGTTTTCCTGCACCAGCCAGCGCACACCATTGATGCGTGGCCAGCTATCGACTGGCAAGCGGCTGGTTATACCCCCCATGCTGATCAGTACCAGCTTTTCACCGGATGACAGATTCAGGCGGTTGTCGAGTTCGTCGCGCCGGTTCACGCCCACTGCGGCGATGGGAGAAACCGGGATCAGGTTGGGTAAGTTGGCCATTGCCATGCCGGGCGTGGCGCGCAAGAAAGCATCAGCGTCGGCGTAGCAGGCGTGTATCTGGGCGGCAACTGCATTATCACCGCAGTAGTGGCGGTAAATGTCTGCCCAGTTCAGTGAACATAATGCTGCATTGGGGATGCCAGCCAAGCGTGCACCTGCCAGAGGCAGATAGCCCACATTGGACAGCACGAAATCCGCCCTGAGCTGATGCAATGTTCGGGCTTCTTCTTCGACCCGGTTACGCCACTGGGCATGGAATTTCTGATAAGCAGCGCGGCTGTCCGCCACGCACACATCAAGGGCGGAGGACATCAGCATGCCTATGTCGCCCTCGCTGTCGAGATGGGTAAAAGGAACATGGATGCGCGAGCTTAGATGCCCGACTGACACCGAAGAGCGTACAGTGATGCGCAATTGCGGCATGAAATCATGCAGCAGATTCAGAATGGGTGCGGTCTGCGCGACATGGCCAAAACCGTGACCGGAGATGGAAACGACCAGATGTGCCGCATCGCGGGCAATCACAGGCGCACCCCCGGCGAGATTTCAAAACTCTTTGTCAACATGAATGTCTCGACTGATGTGAAATACATTTATCTATTGTCTAATTGCATTAATGAACATAATTAACTATACTCTGACACACGCAATGTTCAAGGGGATGAATGTGTCTAGGGTTGCGCCGATGGTGACGTGTAGTGATGAAGACAGAAGACAGCTTGAGCGATGGAGCTCAAGCAGAACCGAGGAGGCTCGACTTGTCGAGCGCGCACAAATCGTTTTGAGTTGCCTGAACGGCGAGCGTAACGATCAGATAGCCGCAAGAATGCATCTGCAGGCGGCGACTGTAGCGCTATGGCGAAAGCGGTTTCTTGATGGTGGCATAGAGGCATTGGGTGATCGACCAAGACCGGGCAAGCCGCCAACCTACGACAAAGTTGATTTGCGTGCGCGCATACTCAAGCAACTTGAATTGCCTCCCCCGCATGGGCTTTCGAGTTGGGATGGGGGTACGCTGGCGAATGCGCTCGGCGTGTCGGACGATGCTGTTTGGCGGATTCTGCGCAGGGAAGGTATTCAACTGCAGCGAATGCGCTCATGGTGCATCAGCACCGATCCCGAATTCTCAGCCAAGGCCGCAAACATTATTGGCCTATACCTTGAACCTCCGCACAACGCCATCGTGATCAGTGTCGATGAGAAGCCATCCATCCAGGCCATCGAGAGGGCGAGAGGCTACGTTCAAACAAGCAGTGGCAAGATCGTGCATGGTATGAAGAGTACATACAAGCGCCACGGAACCATCAACCTTTTTGCCGCGCTCAATGTAGCCACTGGCGTGATTCAGTCCAAAACCACCGAAAGTAAAAAGCGCCCAGACTTCCAGTCATTCATGGATGAAGTTGTCGCCGATGTTCCAGCGAGCCAAGAGGTCCATGTCATTCTTGATAATTACGGAACGCACAAGAAGAACGACGAATGGCTGACTGCGCATCCAAACGTCCATTTCCATTTCACACCGACGTCGGCGAGCTGGCTAAACCAAGTTGAAATCTGGTTCGGCATCTTTACCCGAAAGAGCTTGCGTGGTGCGAGTTTTAAGTGCAAAGAGGATCTGGCCAAATCGATTCAGGCATTCATCGAAAGCTATAACAAAAATGCAGCACCCTTTGTATGGAGGAAGCGCAAGGTAAAAGGTGCGCAACTACACAATACAATTATTAACTTATGCAATTAAACACTATATGGTCTCGGGCTATAAATACCGGATGGCGAGTGCCGGTGGTTTTTTGCATCAGTTGTTACTCTTTCCAGAATATAGTAAAGGTTGGATGCGTCTCAGGATTTTTTTGCAGCCCCATCAATTTCAGGTTTGGCAATGCAGGAACAAACATAAAATTAATTTTCCCCGAACTTGCCATGGATGAATTTTTCTTCAAGATTCCTTCATTGGCCATATTGTTTTCAACAATCGGCTGATTGGAAATGGTTGCCTGCTGCACCGCCAAGTCAACCATTTTGTACTCTGATGTAAATTTTCCGCCATCATTGCCCAGAGCAATAGCCTTGAATCGGTCAGAGTTTTTAATATGGCTCAAATACCACTCATTATTTCTCACCGGCCCGGGTATTTTCTTCCCGTGCAACTTTTGTTTAACATGATCCCCCCGGCTTTCTTGAGGCACATCGGCGCCAAAACTGATAGAACAATAAAAAGTGAACACAAAAATAATAAATATTTTTGACATTTATTCCATCCTCAAAAATATGTGCGGCGAGAAATCCACCGGGCTCTGGCACGGTTGATGAGATATCCAAGCCATTCTGCCCCTGATCTGATATTGTGCCCTGTTAGCAGGGTATTCTATTCTGCTACAATTAATAAGATACTTCACAATGTTTCTTAAAAAATATTATGTTGAACCGTTACTTTTTCCATAGCATTCTTGTTGCTTGTCTCGCACTGCCCATGTTCCCAGCAAATGCCCTTGATCTGGGTGATTTGGTCAACAAGGATACACTTGATAAACTGGGTAACTCTTTACCTCAGGGTACCTCGCAGACATCTTCCGCCGAACCTTCGTCATCGGCCGGTTTGGCCAATTTCAGCAACAAGGATCAAGTAGGGAGTCTTAGACAAGCACTCACTCAGGGGGCGGAAATGGCGGTTACCAGCCTTGCCAAGGAAAACGGTTTTCTGGGGAACGATAAAGTGCGTATCCCGTTACCGGAAAATTTGCAAAAGGCCGACAGCCTGCTGCACCAATTGGGCATGGGTAGCTATACGGATGACCTGATTACATCCATGAACCGCGCTGCCGAGGCAGCTGTGCCGGAAGCGAAAAATCTGCTGGTGGGTGCGGTGAAAAAGATGACAGTGGAAGATGCCAGGGGCATTCTTACAGGTGGCAACGACGCCGCTACCCAATATTTTCGCAAAAACACAGAATCTGCACTCACCGACAAATTCAAGCCCATCGTGAACAAATCAATGCAAAAAGTGAAGCTGGCAGAAAAGTATGACCAATTCGCCGGCAAAGCGGCAAATTTCGGTTTGGTTGACCAGCGAGATGCCAAGCTGGATGACTACATTACCCGGAAAGCCATGGACGGCCTTTTTCTGATGATGGCCGAACAAGAGAAAGCGATACGCGAAAACCCGGCTTTAGCCGTTGGTTCGCTGGCGCAGAAAGTTTTTTCGGCTTTAAGGTAACCGGTTCTAATCTTGCGTGTACTTGTGTTCGTTTGTGGACTGAATTGATTCGGGTGGCAAGACCGGGTGTTGGCAAAGAATTCTCTCGCGAACAAAACCGATATTCCCGCGCAGTCCGTAAAATAAGTCGCCGAAAGAAGCCGGCACCTTTATTTTGCTGACAGTATGCTCGATGTGATCAAGATGTTTCAGAAGCTCCTCGCGCCTTTTCGGGTCAACCGAGGGTTTGAACGCATCGCGTTCGAGCTCCAGCAATGCCCTGTACCAGCGGTGGATGCGTGATTCGATGCGCCAGCGATAGATTGCCGGGGCGGCCTTGAGTGCGGGGATCAGCAATAGTGCGACCGGCAAAATTACCGCGAGCAGACGCGAGATAAGGCTCGCAATCCAGAAAGGAAAAGTCCGGTAGAGAAAACTCTTGCCTGATGTATAGAAACGGACAGCATCCGGGCTGATGCGGAATTCATGCTCTTGCGGGACGGGAAACTCGCCGCGCTTTTTGAATAGACCGGGGGTGCTGTGCACTTCGCGGGCTGCTTCAAGCAGCAAGTCGGAGAGTGCCGGATGCAGGGTGCTCCTGGCAATGAGTTCTACCGTTGGGCCTATCAGATAGGTATCTTCTGCGGGGATGTCTTTTCCGAAGTCGAGTGAGCCTTTGGGCAACTCCAGCTTGTTTAAATAGTTGATGCGTCGGGAATATCCGTCGGCCTGGGTAAAGTTGAACAGATGGATATCAGGCGTGTGCAGCAACTCGTGCATCATGTCCGTGGAGGTGGAGTCGCCCATCACAAAAATGGCGTCAATGCGATTCTCAAGCAACGCCCGCGCCGAGTCGCCGGAGACAGTGTCGGCAAAAATGGTTCCGTCATGCGGTTCGATGCCATTGGCCTTAAGGAGTGTGACTGCCAGGGTGTGCGTACCACTACCTTCCTCTCCGATGTCCAATCGCAGGCCCTTGAAATCCGAAAGCAGGTTTTTTGGTTTGCCGCGATAAAAAATCATCAGCGGCTGGTAGGAAATGCTCCCCAGCGAAAACAGGTTGCCGGTGTCGGCCCTGTTCACTTCGCCACCCAGCACAAACCCGACGTCGACATCAATTTTCGGATTGGACAACTTCTTGAAGTTGTCGATGGAGCCTTCGGAAGGAATTATTTTCAGCGTGACGCCATCTCTGGCCAGAATCTTTTTGTATTTCTCGGCATTATTCTGGAAAGCGCTACCCTTGGGGCCGCTTGCGATAGTGATGGTGTTGGGCGTGGCGGAGTTCATGAACATCAGAATAGCCGTGGTTAGCGTTACACCAATCAACAGAATGACACTGATGGACACCACCTGCCCCCGTCCAAAAAGTGCATTGAGTTTCGCCAGATTTCTGGCAAGAAAAATTTTCGGGGTCAGCATGGTATTTTTCCGGTAAGGCTACTTTTCTGTGAAATTCCAAATGCCGTCCCAATCGTTACCGGGCGGTTGCGTCCTAAATGATGTAATCCGGGACAGAAAGGTTATTGCCGCCTTCTCTTGCGGATTCAGCTCAATACATCTCTCGAATTGCTGTTTTGCCTCATCCCACCGACTCGCTCGGTAGGCGGCGAGCCCTGTCTCGAAACGGTTCTTCAACTCGGCCATGGTGGCGTTCAAGTTCCCTTTCTTTTCCATCACTTCGAAGATGCGGATGGGCTGGGTTTTTCCCGATACACGGATCAGGTCGATCTCGCGGCATTCGATGGTGTCCTTGACCATTTTCCATGCCTCCCCGCAGATCAGGATATTGGTGCCGTAATTTTTGTTGGCCGACTCCAGGCGTGAGGCAAGATTGACGTTGTCGCCAATCACCGTGTAGCTCTTGGCGACTGCCGAGCCTATGCTGCCCACGATGACATCTCCCGTCGAAATACCGATACGCATATTGAGCCTTGGCAGGTCACGCCTGACTCCCAGCAAATCGGGCAACTGCGTTTCGAATTGCCTGAGCAATTTCATTTGCTCCAGGGCAGCCAGACAGGCGAGTTTCGGGTGTTCATCTGCATTGGTAAACGGCGGACCCCAGAATGCCATGATGGCATCGCCGATATATTTGTCGATGATGCCGTTGCTCTGCCTGATCGAATCTGACATCAGCGTAAAATAGTGGTTGAGCAGCCTGACTACGCCCTCCGCGCTAAATTTTTCCGAGATTGCGGTAAAGCCTTCGAGATCGGAGAAAAACACAGTCATGATGCGCTTCTCGCCTTTTTGCGAGAACTGCTGGTCTTCGATCAACCCCTTGACGATACGCGGATCGACATATTGCCCGAAGGTTTCGGTGATGGCTTCTTTTTGTTTCAGTCCGCCTACCATGTGATTGAAGGACGTGGCCAGGGTGGCAATCTCGTCGGCAGAAGAAACCTTGATTCGTATATCCAGATCACCCTGCTCAATTGCTTTGGTTCCCACCAGGAGCTCCCTTACCGGCCTCACCAGATTGCGGGTAAGCAAGGCAGCAAACAGCAATCCCAGGATACTCGCCACGGCAGTCATACCCAGACTCAAGACTAATGCCTGTCGTTCGAGTTCCGATGCCTTGGCCGCTATTTCCAGCGAATACGGATGCAGGCGACTGACCGTCACATCGTTAATCTGCTTGCCAAGAAACAGCCAATCCCGGTCGACTTGCTGGCGCGCCACCTCGACCGAACGATCATTGCCACCGGCCATCTCCGTGAAATAGATCAGCAAAGTCTCATGGAGAATCTTGCGCGCCCCAGGGATATCCGCGATTTCCTGTTTTAGCTGGGAAAACTTCACGTTTTGATCCGGATCATTCCTGATCTGCGGGTCGGCAAGAGCCTGCTCAACCAATCGGGATGCACTCTCAAGTTCCTCGCTGCCGCATAACTCCATCAGCTCAAAGACGATACGTTGCCGTTGCACAATATCAGAAAATTTTTCACGTACCTTGCGCATCAAATCGCTGCGTGAATTTTTCTCGCATCCCCCTATTTCCTTGAGCAGTTGCTGAGCCTGAGCGGGTGAATTTTCAAAAAGTATTTTTGGCTTTTCCCTGGAAAGCCGGTCAAACTGGATAATTTCGTAGAGACCGTAGGCGCGAACCTCTCCCATATGCTGGTCGAGCGGCAGATAATAGGTACTCACCAGTTTGATCTGGGAATTTACACGGTTCAAATGGTAAGTCGAAATAATCGTCGCTACCGCCATCAGCAAAACCAAACCAATGGCAATGGCAAAAATTTTCGAACCGATGGTTTTTTTCATGTGGTTATTCGGATTTGGAACCTTATGGCGAAATAAATTTCCGGAAAGCCCAATGTTGTCAGATTGTAACGCAGAAAAATGAAAGGAGATAAAACACGTTTTATTAATTCGGGAGTTTGAGCTGCCTGACTCCAATTGCCCATGATGGGGTCATGGCGGCGACCAGTCGGGGTTGTCAGTCCTGGACGGCAGCACAGCATCTTGCGGCATGTTTTCATCGGGCTTCGGGTAACCGCCGGCGATTACCCTTGCAAATGACCAGCAGATCAGCATAAGACAGAAAAACCCGATTGTGCCGGGGATTTTAAAATGCACAGCACTGTCCAGCAACGCGAAGAAAGAGGCAACGCTGCCAGTTCCCAAAACGATTAGCCAGAACCAGCGTTTAAACATCAACACCGCCAGGCAAATCAGTCCAATAATAGTCAACCCTGTTTCCATACCTGCTCCCCGGATAATGTCCATTGCAAGATTTCTGCCTTACGCCTGCCAAACCCCATACCCGGCCTCGCGCAGGCCTATCGCCAGTTCAACTTCCATGTCGCGTGCGCCATCGTAGGGCATCGGGTTATAAACTTCGTAAAGGTCGGGGCGCAGCCGCAGTCCATAAAGCAGCACGTACCTGTTGGACTGGATGCTCGCCTTGTGTTTGTCGAAGCGCACGTCGGGATCCAATCCGGTCATGCCGACATACACGCACGGCTTGCCCGGAATGTAATCCGGGTTACATTTCCTGAACTTTCCTTCGTGAAGCACATCTCCAGATAGTTCGATGACATAAACGTGGTAATGGTTCCTTCGTCCCATGGCTCGTGCAGATGAGTGCAAGTTCGGCTTGAGGGCATAGTTTACTCTGCCTTGACTCCGGCAAAAAACCGACAGACGGATTTGGCTGCCAACCCAAGTTTGGTATAGTAAAGGTGCTTCATCAATCTGAGCAATCAAACAACGAATATGGGCAACTATGCCGATTCCCCGAGAATGACTTTGCGCCTCGTGATTTACGGGCGTGTGCAAGGCGTATACTTCCGCGAATCAATGCGACGCGAAGCGCAGAATCTGGCGGTTGCAGGCTGGGTGCGAAACCGCACCGATGGCGCGGTGGAAGCATTGGTGCATGGCGAAACTGCAGTCGTGGACGCCATTGTGCGCTGGGCCAGACGCGGACCGGAACGTGCGTATGTGGAGCGGGTGGAAATCAAGCCGGAAGAAGGTGCATACAGCAGTTTCGAAGTCATCAGGTAGCGCGCGGAGTAAATGAAGATCCGCCATCCCGCCAAAGGAGATGTTATCCTTGAAGCGTTGGCATTCCTTGGACCGGGGGACGTGTGAAATTGTTTGGTTGTGTTTTAATGGCCTGTGTTATATCAGGCGCGGTAATTTTGCCACTTGCCCGTGCGGATTCAACAATTGTCATTGTTCGCCACGGCGAAAAACCTGCGCAGGGTTTGGGGCAATTATCCTGCCACGGACTGAACCGTTCTCTGGCTCTGGTACCTGTATTGTTATCTCATTACGGTACGCCGGTGGCTATCTATGCGCCAAACCCGGCAATCAAGAAAATTGACAAGGGCGTATCTTATGCCTACATCCGCCCCCTTGCGACAATTGAACCGTTAGCCATAAGAGTCGGCCTTCCTGTCAACGTGGATTGGGGAATGGAAGATATTGACCAGCTTGCAGAGGTACTTCTTGCACAGACCGAGGGTACGCAGGTCGTTGCATGGGAACATCACTTTGCCGTTATGCTTGCCAGGCAATTGCTTGCGGTATCAGGCAGTGACCCCGCAGATGTTCCCGATTGGAATGATGCGGACTTTGACAGTATCTACGTGGTGCGCATTAGCGGACATGATAAAGATCGACGTGCCGCATTTGCGCATGAAAGCGAGGGACTGAACAATTTGTCGAACAATTGTGCACAATGACGCTTCGGCATTTTGAGTGAAGTGCATTACCCGGTGCCACGACGGACGGAAATTGACCAGACGAGTCCTCCGATGCCCAGTGTTCCAAATGCCAGAGTCCATGCCAATGAATCGCCGTAGCTGCGTGCTGCATCCAGCGTGATGCCAAATATCAGGGGCGCCAGGCAGCCTGCCCCAAAGCCGAGCAACGAATACACCCCCATTGCTGCGCCCCGCTGTGCAATGGGCGTCGCTTGTATCAGGCCTGCCGTAAGTGCGGCAGAATCTGCCATCACCGTCATGAAATAGACCGCAAGCACGGCCAACATCAGCCACCAGGGCCACGTTGATGAATTTCCTGCAATCCAGCAAAGCACACCCGAAGCAGCCATGATGCAAACAATCCAGCGTAAGCGGCCAATTTTTCCTGCCGCCTCATTGCCCAGGATGCTTGCCGGCAAGCCGACCAGATTGATCAATGCGGCGGCTTCAGTCGCACTGATCGCCGGCGAGGAGACCCGGGATGCTCCGTAGGCAAAGACAATAAATGCAACCATCCAGGAACGCAGGCCGAACAGTTCCCAGCAATGAACCGCGTAACCGAGCATATATCCCCGTATTTCGCTCTGTCGAAGTACCGGAGCAATGCGGGGTAACCAGGGTGCATAGTGCGCAGCATGCGGTGCCTGCGGCTTGAGTCCAAGCAGTACTACCAGCGCCGCCAGCAGCGGTCCGAACGCCAGTACGGCGAAGGTCCAGCGCCACGGTATGGTTGCGGAGATCCAGCCGGTACCCAGCAGCGAGAGGCTGGTGCCGATTCCGAACGTCGAAGTGTAGAATGCGATGAAACGGGCCTGGTGTTGACCTGCGACCCGGTCGGTGAGCGCCTTGAGCCCGGGCATGTAGGTGCCGGCCAGCCCGGCTCCGGCAAGCGCTTGGCACAGCGCCCCGCTTGCCATGCCATCAGCCAGCAGCGCAAAACCGGCTGTTCCGGCTGTTGCCAGGCCGCAGGAGGCTGCGAACACGCGGCGTGCGTCGACCCGATCGGTGATACCGGAGAGCAGCGGAACGGTGAGCATATAACCGAAGAAGAACGCGCCACTGACAAATCCGGCCTCGCCGCCATTCATGCCCCATTCCCTGCTCAGCATCGGCAACAGGGCCGGGTAGGCAGCGAACCCGGTCATGCCCAGTGCTTCGGCGAGGCAAAGCAGGGCGACGACACGAAAAGAATGTGTGGGGTCAGCGTTCATGAGGGTCTTGGACAAGAAATGAAATGTTGGTATTCGCAGCAATGAGTTTCTGCTTCCGGCACACAGTCAGCACAAAGTTCGTATTTGTGTTGCGCCACCTCAATTTTACGTCTTCTAACGATAAATAGCTTTATCGTTAGTCAGTATTTCGGCCTCAGCGGACCGTCGCCCTAGACTGGATGGAATTGATAATGAGTGAACGCTTTGTTGCATGCTGTTAGCATGGCGCAACAGCAGTTGTGTGCCATGACCGGAATATCGAGTAGGGGAAATCAATGGCAGTTTCCCACCACATTGCGGCCATTCAAGGTATGATTCGCTTTGGGTTTTTACTGGCTCTAACCGGCCCAGACTGTGTAAAAACTCAAAATCTGTATCCATTACGTAATGTACAGGATTTTTGGGTCACATAGAGAGCTCAACAAGCGTTTAGCAGCTACCAGTAATTTAATTTCTTGTGCTATGAATTTATAAACTCTTCAATCAACACTTTACAAGTGTAAAGAAATGCTTTACAGTTTTGTCATGATTGAATCATTCATTCACAAAGGGCTGGAAGAGCTTTTCGATAAGGGCAAGAGCGCCAAGGTACAGGCATCATTGGTAGATCGCGTTTCGAGACGACTGGATGCCATCGATACAGCCAAGACCCTTGAGGCATTAAATATTCCAGGCTTTGATTTCCACCCCCTGCATGGCAAACCAAAGCGTTACAGCGTCCATGTAAATGGCCCGTGGTGCATCACCTTCGAATGGGAAGGCGAGAATGCGTTTCGGGTCAACTTGGAAAACTATCATTAGGAGGCATTATGCGTACACGCACACCAACTCACCCCGGCGCAATTTTGCGCGAAGATGTTTTACCCGAACTCAATATGTCAGTTAGCGCTTTTTCACGCAGCCTTGGCGTTTCGCGTCAAACTCTTCATGCTGTTCTGGCGGAACGCAGTGGTATTTCTCCTGAAATGGCACTCCGCTTGGGGGCATTATTGGGCAATGGTGCTCAACTATGGGTGGACATGCAAACAAAATATGACTTGTGGCAAGCAGAAGCCAAGCTACACGATGTGTTGCAACAGATGCATCGTATTACCGCCGATCACGCAGTTGCTTGACTAGGGTTGGCAGCTTGTTATCGTACAAGTGTCTCTGGCGGCGGTAAAGGGTGACTGCCTCAGTCCGGCACAACCTGTTATTACGTCATGTAGAAATACTCGGGCATCCGGTTCAGGGCAGGTAGTTGCCGTTCAGGAATTACTAATAAACTTACTGTTCGCACGCTAAGGAAGTAACCACCTAACTATAAGACTAACTCGGGATATCCATCTCGCCCGATCGCATGAATTCCAGAAATTCTCGCCCTCGATATCGCAGAGTCTGTTGGATGCTCAGTAGCGTGGCGTAGTCGCGTGTCCCTTTCGGAGAACTTGTGTTGATGACGTTCCTCATGCGTGTGAAGGCTCTAACGGCATGCTCAGCATTGTTATTGTTCCATGGTACACCGTCGTATAACAGGAACGTGAATAGTTTGTCCTTGTTTTTCTCTATGCGTTTCTGGAGCGCACGTCCAACCTCGGTTGCGCAATTCATCCCAACGACGTGTTCGATGAATCCTTCCGCAGACTTACGGTGTCTACCAAAGTGTTGAGCCTTTAATCCGTATCGGTCGACCGTTTCGGCAATTTCACGAAGCAGTAAGCCGAAACGTCCGGCGATGGCTTTGAGCTCCTCGTCGAACGGATTCTTGTTGAGGTCCTCGTTGATGTCGCGCATCAGGTGGATGAGGCATTTTTGCTGGGGGCAGGGAACAGAGTCATATGCCGCATAGAAATCAGATACGAGCATCCCTTTGAACCCGTCCAACATCTCTTCTAGGATGGCAGACTCCCTCGACTCTGAATAGACATATGCGACAGTCGTCATGTTCGCGAACACCCACACGTAATGACCACCGCCCAAGACGACGCCCTAGACTGGATGGAATTGATAATGAGTGAACGCTTTGTTGCATGCCGGTAGCATGGTGCAACAGCAGTTGTGTGCCAAAAGTTGACGGTCGAAGTGTGAAATATCAGGCTGTTGTAGGGTGCTATAAGCGCAGCGCATTGCACCAAATGGGAGCTTCATTGCGGTCCGACGCGGGCTGATTTACCTATTTTATCTTAATTTGGAACCCAACTAAATTCAAATGTTCCTATTTCGTTTCTATAGCAATTATATGTATTGAAATTCTTTACGGTATACATATACCCATCAATTTTTTCAGGCGTCACGTGATAAAATCTCATAGGATAGTCGTAGTTACAAATACTCCATCCAGGACCGCAAGACACTGAGTAATACAATGTCCCAGAAATGCCATTTTCAGCCTCGCCTCTTGCAGAAATTCTGCATGCTGTATTACCTGCATAAGTCATGACGAACCTAACTTTACGTTCATTCAACTTGACAGACCACATACTTCCGTCAGCCATAGATATCCAAGACGAAGGAAATTCAGTAGATTTTGATTGATTTTCAGATTTCTTCTTTTCATTATCATCAGGTACTTCTGCTATAACTAGGACAACAGATTTCGCCATAGCATCTACAACTTGCTCAGTATTCTTATATGATAATTTCTTTGGTTTCAACAAATGTCCTTCAATTGCTTTCTGAGCTGCAATCAACTCAATGAGATAGTTCGACTTAACTGCATAATTAACATTTTGGGGAAGATCGCCAGTATTTTTTAACATTGAGACTGAGTTGAGTTTTGAATTGATGATACCAACCACAGAACAATCCATATTAACCAAAGCACCACCAGAATTGCCAGATTGAACTGGAACACTTATTTGAAAAACTGTTGGATCGTTATCAATTCCAGACGAACTACTAATAATGCCTTCAGTTACTTTAGGCTCACCGCCTTGAATGTCGATATGCGGAAAGCCCATAGTGATAACTTTTGCGCCAGAGTGTATTGCCGTTGATGATGCAATAGGAAGCGCACTAAACATTCCATCAATCTTCAAAATAATAAGATCATTATGGGTATCAGCGGCAACAATGCTTGCAGAATGGGTAATGCCAGCACTATCTTTAACAGTGATAGAACGAGAGTCACCAACAACATGATTAGCTGTTACAAGGTATCCATTTTCTGTAATGAAAAAACCAGTTCCAGAAACAAACCCAGCCTGTGCATTCAAGCTATTGAATAGCAGCAGCAAAAAAATAATCAAAACGAGATTACGCATTGAACACCTATTAAGTAAGCAATTGGAAATGTGCTAAATTATTCAGTGGCGAACTGGCGATTTCTTTTCACCCGTATATTAACTCCAACGAGATGATGAAATTAATGACATTTTAAATGCTTTGGTTTCTCTTGGTGCAAGAATACAGGAGGCAAAATAGTGAAATGACTAAGCGAATTGAACGTAGTGGTGTTTGTTGGCTCATTTGTTTTGGCATCCATTGCAGTACTTATGTGGTATAGCTACGTATCCATCATACACCTACAATTCCGTTACGGAGATAGCGAAATCTGTATCACCGGGAACTGCTTTAACAAACCTCTCACATCCGCTGTGTTCCCTTGCAAGTTTTGTAACCAGGTCTATATCCTCTTTGGACGTCTGCAA